>Ga0131853_10001756_pt1 | contig 38702 bp, 33 predicted proteins | sample TergutLab28metaG_FD_92764 | JGI IMG/M metagenome (GOLD analysis project Ga0131853, IMG submission 92764) | Labiotermes labralis P1 segment gut microbial communities from Petit-Saut dam, French Guiana - Lab288 P1 (version 2) (version 2) | ecosystem: Host-associated > Arthropoda: Insects >... | reverse complement strand
GGCACGGTGCTCGGCCACGAGAACATGGGCATCGTCGAGGAGGTCGGCGCGGCCGTCGGCCGGATCAAGCCGGGCATGCGCGTCTCCGTGCCGTTCAACATCGCCTGTGGCACGTGCCGGTCGTGCAACCAGGGCTGGACGTCGTTCTGCGAGCGCACCAACCCGACCCCGGGCATGCAGGGCGCGGCGTACGGCTACGCCAACATGGGCCCGTACGACGGGGGCCAGGCCGAATATCTCCGGGTGCCGTACGGCGACTTCAACCTGCTCGAGCTGCCCGAGGGCACCGAGCACGAGCGCGACTTCACGCTGCTCTCGGACGTCTTCCCGACCGGATGGCACGGCGTCGAGCTCTCGGGCATGCGCCCCGGCGACGCGGTCGCCGTGTACGGCGCCGGGCCGGTCGGCCTGATGGCCGCCCACGCCGCCATGATCAAGGGCGCCAGCGAGGTCTACGTCGTCGACTTCCACGACGACCGGCTCAAGCTCGCCTCCTCGATCGGTGCCAAGCCGGTCGACGTACGCGAGGGCAGCCCGGTGGAGCAGATCCTGGACGGCACGGGTGGGCAGGGCGCCGACGCCGGCGTCGAGGCGGTCGGGTGGCAGGCCCACGATCCGGCCGGGGAGGAACACCCCGAGCTGGTGCTCGACAACCTGATCGGTTCGGTCAAGGCGCACGGCGGCATCGGCGTCGTCGGCGTCTACGTGCCGCAGGACCCGAAGGCCCCCACCGAGGGCGCCAAGGAGGGTCGGATCGCCTTCGACTACGGCACCTTCTTCACCAAGGGGCAGTTCATGGGCACCGGTCAGGCGCCCGTGAAGCGCTACAACGCCGAGTTGCGCGACCTGATCATCGAGGGTCGGGCGGAGCCGGGGTTCATCGTCTCCCACGAGCTCCCGCTCGCCGAGGCGCCGTCGGCGTACGAGAGCTTCGACATGCGGGTCAACGGCTGGACGAAGGTGCTGCTCAAGCCGTGATGCCGCCGTCGGCGGGCGCCCCGGGACGCTGTCCCGGGGCGTCACGTCTGCGCCCGTCCGCTGTCAGCGAACGTCTGCCCGAGCGCCATCCGCCGTTTCGTCCGGCCCCGACGCGCCGCCGTAGACTCTCGTCATGGAGATCCCCGGCGCTGTTCCTGACAAGTTCGCCTCCCTGGGCCTGACCTACGACGACGTCCTCCTGCTGCCCGGCTACTCCGATCTCGCCCCCGACGAGATCGACACCACGGCGCGGCTGACGCGCGAGATCTCCCTGAAGGTGCCGCTCATCTCCGCGGCGATGGACACCGTCACCGAGGCCCGGATGGCGATCGCGATGGCGCGCCAGGGCGGCATCGGCGTGCTGCACCGCAACCTCTCCATCGAGGATCAGGCCTACCAGGTCGACCTGGTCAAGCGCACCCAGACCGGAATCATCTCCAACCCGGTCACCATCGGCCCCGACGCGACGCTCGAGCAGCTCGACAAGCTCGCGGGGGAGTACCGGATCTCCGGGTTCCCGGTCGTCGACACCGACCGCCGCCTGATCGGCATCATCACCAACCGTGACCTGCGGTTCACCCCGGTCGCCGAGTGGGCCTCCACCAAGGTCGACGAGGTGATGACCCCGGTGCCGCTGATCACCGGCCCCGACGGCATCGGCCGCGACGAGGCCACCACGCTGCTGCGCCAGCACAAGCTCGAGCGCCTCCCGCTGATCGACGAGCAGGGCCGCCTGACCGGCCTCATCACGGTCAAGGACTTCGTGAAGTCCGAGCAGTTCCCGCACGCCTCCAAGGACGCCCAGGGGCGTCTGTTGGTCGCGGCCGCGATCGGCTACTTCGGCGACGCCTGGCAGCGGGCGACCACGCTGATCGACGCGGGCGTCGACGTACTCGTCGCCGACACCGCGCACGGCAACGTGCGGATGCTCATCGACATGGTCAGGCGCCTCAAGACCGACCCGGCGACCAAGCACGTGCAGGTCATCGGCGGCAACGTCGCGACCCGCGACGGTGCCCAGAGCTTCGTCGACGCGGGCGCCGACGCCGTCAAGGTCGGCGTGGGCCCCGGCTCGATCTGTACGACGCGTGTGGTCACCGGCGTCGGCGTACCGCAGGTCTCCGCCGTCTACGAGGCGTCGCTGGCGTGCAAGCCGGTCGGCATCCCCGTCATCGCCGACGGCGGCCTGCGTTACTCCGGCGAGATCGGCAAGGCGATCGTGGCCGGCGCCGACACCGTGATGCTGGGCTCCATGCTCGCGGGCACCGAGGAGGCGCCCGGCGACCTCATCCTGATGAACGGCAAGCAGTACAAGGCCTACCGCGGCATGGGTTCCATGGGCGCGATGAGCTCGCGCGGCAAGAAGTCCTACTCCAAGGACCGCTACTTCCAGGCCGAGGTCACCAGCGACGACATGATCGTGCCGGAGGGCGTGGAGGGTCAGGTGCCCTACAAGGGCTCGCTGGCGACCGTCGCCCACCAGCTCGTCGGCGGCCTACACCAGACGATGTTCTACGTCGGGGCGCGCACCGTGCCCGAGCTGCAGGAGAAGGGCCGGTTCGTGCGGATCACCTCGGCCTCGCTCAAGGAGAGCCACCCGCACGACGTCCAGATGACCGCCGAGGCGCCGAACTACCACCTCTGAGGCCCGGGTGGTCTCCTGGTGACGTCGGGTCGTGTCCGGGTGGAGCTGGGCATTCCGTGGCGTCGTACCGGGGGCAATAGAATCCCCCGGTGACCGAGATCGAGATCGGACGGGCCAAGCGCGCACGCCGCGCATACTCCTTCGACGACGTGGCGATCGTGCCGAGTCGGCGTACCCGCGACACCGCCGAGGTGAGCACCGACTGGCAGATCGATGCCTACCGTTTCGACATCCCCGTGCTCGCGGCGCCGATGGACTCGGTGATGTCACCCGCGACGGCCATCACGCTGGGCAAGCTCGGCGGCCTGGGCGTGCTCGACCTCGAGGGCCTCTGGACGCGGTACGACGACCCCGAGCCTCTTCTCGCCGAGGTCGCGCAGCTGCGAGGGGTCGACGCCACCCGTCGACTGCAGGAGATCTACGCCGAGCCGATCAAGGCCGAGCTGATGACCGAGCGGGTGCGCGAGGTCCGCGCCTCGGGTGTGACGGTGGCCGGCGCGTTGAGCCCGCAGCGCACCAAGGAGTTCGCCAAGACGGTGGTCGATGCCGGGGTCGACATGTTCGTCATCCGCGGCACCACCGTCTCCGCCGAGCACGTCTCCAGCCGGGCGGAGCCGTTGAACCTCAAGGAGTTCATCTACGAGCTCGACGTGCCGGTGATCGTCGGCGGATGCGCCACCCACCAGGCGGCCCTGCACCTGATGCGCACCGGCGCGGCCGGCGTACTGGTCGGGTTCGGCGGGGGCGCGGCCCACACCACCCGGACGGTGCTCGGGGTCGCCGTACCGATGGCGAGTGCGGTGGCCGACGTGGCGGCCGCACGACGCGACTATCTCGACGAGTCCGGCGGCCGGTACGTCCACGTCATCGCAGACGGCTCGATCGGCACCTCCGGGGACCTCGCCAAGGCGATCGCCTGCGGCGCCGACGCGGTGATGGTCGGCAGCCCCTTCGCGCGGGCCTCCGACGCTCCCGGCCGGGGGTTCCACTGGGGGGCCGAGGCCACCCACGGCACCCTGCCGCGTGGGCGCCGCGTCGAGTTCGAGCCGGTCGGCCCGATCGAGGAGATCCTCTTCGGCCCCAGCCACGTCGCCGACGGCACGATGAACCTCATCGGCGCCCTCAAGCGCGCCATGGCCACCACGGGCTACACGGACCTCAAGGAGTTCCAGCGCATCGAGGTCGTCGTCGGCTGACCGCCCGCCCGCCGAGACGTCAGTTGGTGACACCCGAGACGTCACCCGGTGACACTCGAGACGTCAGTTCGTGACACCCGAAGCGTCGCCCGGTGACACTCGAAGCGTCACTTGGTGACGGCAGTGGCTGTCACCAAGCGACCTCTCGCGTGTCATGTAGTGACCTCTCGCGTGTCACGGGGCGACCTCTCGGGTGTCACGGGGCGACCTCTCGGCGCTCTAGAGTCCCACCATGAACCGCTTCGAGGGACGTACCGCCATCGTGACCGGGGCCAGCCGAGGGATCGGCCTGGGGATCGCCCAGCGGCTGATCGACGAGGGGGCGTCGGTCGTGATCACCGGCCGGGACGCCGATGCGCTGGAGGAGGCGGTCGCGAGACTCGGTGGTGCACGGCACGCGCTCGGCATCGCCGGCCACGCCGACGACGTCGACCACCAGGCGGCGGTCGTGGACGCCGCGATCGCGACGTTCGGCAGTGCCGACCTGCTGGTCAACAACGCCGGGATCGCCCCGGTCGCGGGCGACCTCCTCGACGTCGACCTCGGCGCCGCGCGCAAGACCGTCGAGGTCAACGTGCTGGCCGCCATCGGCTGGACGCAGCAGGCCTACCGCCAGTGGATGTCCGAACACGGCGGTGCGGTGGTCAACGTCTCCAGCGTCGTCGGTCTGGCTCCGACGCGCGTGATCGCGATGTACGGCGCGAGCAAGGCCATGCTCAACTACGTGACCCAGGAGCTCGCCCTCGAGGTCGCGCCGCGCGTCCGGGTCAATGCGGTGCTGCCCGCCGTGGTCAAGACGCGCTTCGCCACGCCGCTCTACGAGGGACGGGAGGAGGCGGTCGCCGGCTCGTACCCTCTCCAGCGGCTCGGCGCACCCGAGGACGTCGCCGGTGCGGTCGCGTTCCTGCTCTCCGGCGACGCCTCGTGGGTCACCGGGCAGCTTCTGACCGTCGATGGCGGTATCAGCGTGGCCGGCGGAGGGATCTGACGCCCGCTGCTGGTCCCCGCACGTTCACTTCCCTGTCGGAGCCGGCTGACACACTGGGGCCATGACCGCGGCTGCCATGACCCCTCCGGGCGTGGAGCCCGGCGCCCTCAGTCCCGCCGCGCGCGACGCGGCGCTCGCCGCGATGACCGGTACGGCGACGGAGCCCGAGCTCGACGTACTGGTCGTCGGCGGCGGGGTCGTCGGCGCCGGGGTCGCACTCGATGCGGTGACCCGCGGCCTGACCACCGGCCTGCTGGAGCAGCGCGACCTCGGCTCGGGCACCTCCTCGCGCAGCTCCAAGCTCATCCACGGCGGCCTGCGTTACCTGGAGATGATGGACTTCGCCCTCGTTCGCGAGGCGTTGCAGGAGCGCGGGCTGCTGCTGACCAAGCTCGCCCCGCACCTGGTGCGGCCGGTCCCGTTCCTCTACCCGCTGACCCACCCCATCTGGGAGCGGGGATACGTCGGCGCGGGCCTGATGCTGTACGACGCGATGGCCGCCTTCGGGAAGAGCTCCGCGGGCCTCGCGAGCGCCGGTGGCCTGCCGATGCACCGGCACCTGTCGAAGAGCGCGGTGGCCCGGATCGCGCCCGACTTCCGATCCGACGCCATCACGGGGGCGATCCAGTACTACGACGCCCAGGTCGATGACGCCCGCCTCGTGGTCACCATCGCGCGCACGGCCGCACGCCACGGTGCTCAGATCGCCACCCGCGTGCGGGTCACCGGGTTCTTGCGCGAGGGCGAGCGCGTGGTCGGGGTCACCGCCCGCGACCTGGAGCATGGCCAGCCGCTCGAGATCCGCGCCAAGACTGTCGTCAACGCGGCCGGAGTGTGGACCGACGAGATCCAGGAGATGGTGGGCGGCCGCGGGATGCTGCATGTCCAGGCGTCGAAGGGCATCCATCTGGTGGTGCCCCGCGACCGGATCCGCAGCGAGTCGGGCTTCATCGTGCGCACGGAGAAGTCCGTGCTCTTCGTCATCCCGTGGGGCAGGCACTGGATCGTCGGCACCACCGACACCCCGTGGCGCTACGACCTGGCCCATCCGGCCGCCTCGAGCACCGACATCGCCTACGTCCTCGAGCACGTCAACGCCATCCTGCGCGAGCCGCTCGACCACGAGGACGTCGAGGGCGTGTACGCCGGCCTGCGGCCCCTCCTGGTCGGGGAGTCGGACCAGACGGCGAAGCTGTCGCGCGAGCACACCGTGGTCACGCCGGTGCCCGGGATGGTGATGATCGCGGGCGGCAAGCTCACCACGTACCGGCTGATGGCCAGGGACGCCGTCGACGCGGCGGCCCATTCGCTGCGGACGACCACCGACCTCCATCTGCAGGATTCGATCACCGATCGGGTGCGGCTGCTCGGCGCCGAGGGCTTCGAGACCCGGTCGAACCAGCGCGTGCTGCTCGCCCGGCGCTCCGGCCTGCACGTCGCGCGCATCGACCACCTGCTCGGCCGCTTCGGCGGCATGATCGACGACCTGCTCGATCTGATCGCCCGTCACCGCCTGCTCGCGCTGCCGCTGGAGGGTGCGGAGGACTACCTCGCCGCCGAGATCGTCTACGCGGTCACCCACGAGGGGGCCCGGCACCTCGACGACGTGCTCGCCCGGCGTACGCGCATCTCGATCGAGACCTTCGACCGCGGCGTCTCCGCCGCTCCGGGCGTGGCGAAGCTGATGGCGGCCGAGCTGGGCTGGTCGGAAGAGACCGTGCAGGCCGAGGTCGAGCACTACCTGCGCAGGGTCGACGCCGAGCGCCTGTCGCAGCAGATGCTCACCGACGAGGAGGCCGACGAGGTACGCCGCAAGGTCGACGACCCGATCTGACCTCGCCTCACAGCGCCCCGTAGTACCTGCGACAGCGTGTCTCACATTTGCTACCCGCCGGTAGAAATTGAGGTCCCGGTCACATACGCTCGGACCCATGAGCGCTTCCACTCCCGATCCCGCCTCCGGCACCGGCCCGCTCGCGGAGGGCCCGCTCGATCCCGAGCATCACGCCGGCGCGTCGTACGCCCTCGAGCCGGAGTACGTCGCAGCGCTGACCGCCCGCATCATCGCGTCCTCGGGGGAGACCAACGAGGTCCGCAGCCCGATCGACGGCGCGCCGCTGGCCCACATCCCGCAGTCGAGCGACGCCGACGTCGCCGAGGCGTTCGCCCGCGCGCGCACCGCCCAGGAGAAGTGGGCGCGCACGCCGGTGGAGGTCCGCGAGCAGGCGCTGCTGCGCCTGCACGACCTCGTGCTCGACCGGCAGGAGGAGATCCTCGACCTGATCGTGCTGGAGTCCGGCAAGGCTCGCAAGCACGCCTTCGACGAGCCCATGCACATCGCGCTCACGGCCCGCTACTACGGCCGCACGGCCCACAGGCACCTCGCCACCGAGCGCAGGGCCGGGGTCATCCCGACGCTCACGCGGGTCGACGTCAACCACGTGCCCAAGGGCGTCGTCGGCATCATCTCGCCGTGGAACTACCCGTTCACGATGGCGCTGTGCGACGGGCTCGCCGCGATCGCGGCCGGCAACGCCGTGGTCACCAAGCCCGATGCCCAGACGATGCTGAGCGCACTGCTCGGTGCCGAGCTGCTCGAGAAGGCCGGTTTCCCGAAGGACCTGTGGAACGTCGTGGCCGGCCCAGGATCACGCGTCGGCACCAGCATCATCGAGCGCGCCGACTACGTCTGCTTCACCGGCTCCACGGCCACGGGCAAGATCGTGGCCAAGGGCTGCGCCGAGCGGTTGATCGGCTGTTCGCTGGAGCTCGGCGGCAAGAACCCGATGATCGTCCTCGCCGACGCCGACATCGAGAAGGCCGCCGAAGGCGCCGTCCGCGCCGTCTTCTCGAACGCCGGCCAGCTCTGCGTCTCGATCGAGCGCCTCTACGTCGCCGACGCGATCTACGACCGGTTCGTGGAGCGCTTCGTCGCCCGCACCGAGGCGATGACGCTGGGCGCCACGCTGTCGTGGGAGAACGACATGGGCACGATGATCAGCCAGGACCAGGTCGACGCGGCGACGGCGCACGTCGAGGATGCCGTCTCCAAGGGCGCCCGGGTGCTCACCGGCGGCAAGGCGCGGCCCGACCTGGCGCCGTACTTCTTCGAGCCCACGATCCTCGCCGGCGTCACGCCGCAGATGACGTGCTTCGGCAACGAGACCTTCGGTCCGGTGGTCTCCGTCTACCGCTTCGAGAGCGAGTCCGAGGCGGTCGCGCGCGCCAACGACGGTGAGTACGGGCTCAACGCCGCGGTCTACAGCCGCGACGTCGCCCGTGCCCGCGAGGTCGCCGGCCGGATCAAGGCCGGCACGGTCAACGTCAACGAGGCGTTCGCCGCCACCTTCGCCAGCCTCGACGCGCCGATGGGCGGCATGCGTTCCTCGGGCATGGGCCGGCGCCAGGGTGCCGAGGGCATCCTGCGCTACACCGAGACCCAGAGCGTGGCGACCCAGCACGTGCTGCGCTTCGGCCCGATGCTCGGCATGTCCGACGAGGCCTATGCCAAGGTCATGACCGCGAGCCTGCGGGCGCTGAAGGCGCTGGGCAAGGCGTGAGCGTGACCTCCGGCGCCGGCTCGGGCGCCAGTACGACGCCGGCCGAGCACTACGACGTCCTCATCGTCGGGTCGGGGTTCGGCGGATCGGTCAGCGCCCTGCGCCTGACCGAGAAGGGCTACAAGGTCGGCGTCCTCGAGGCCGGGGCACGGCTGCGCGACGAGGACTTCGCCGAGACGTCGTGGGACCTGCGGAAGTTCCTGTTCGCTCCGGCGGTCGGCTGCTACGGCATCCAGCGCATCGACACCATCAACGACGTCGTCATCCTGGCCGGGGCCGGTGTCGGCGGCGGGTCCCTGGTCTACGCCAACACCCTCTACGAGCCGCTGGACCCCTTCTACCAGGATCCGTCGTGGGCCCACATCACCGACTGGAAGCGCGAGCTGGCGCCGTACTACGACCAGGCCAAGCGGATGCTCGGTGTCGTCGTCAACCCGTACGTCACCCCGGCCGACAAGGCGATGCAGCGGGTCGCCGAGGCGATGGGCGTGGCCGAGACCTTCCATCAGGCTCCGGTCGGCGTCTTCTTCGGCCCGGAGGGCCTGGCGTCCGGCACAGAGTTCGACGATCCGTACTTCGGCGGGAAGGGGCCGGCGCGCAACTCCTGCATCCAGTGCGGGGAGTGCATGGTCGGCTGCCGCCACAACGCGAAGAACACCCTGGTCAAGAACTACCTCCACCTCGCCGAGCAGGCGGGCGCGAAGGTGCATCCGCTCACCACCGTCACGCGGGTCGCCCCGCGCGCTGAGGGCGGGTACGTCGTCGAGGCCCGCTGGACGAAGGCGAAGCTGTCGCGGCTGGGCGCCAAGCCCGCGGTCAAGACGTTCACCGCCGACCAGGTCATCTTCTCCGCGGCCGCTCTCGGCACACAGAAGCTGCTGCACAAGCTCAAGGCGACCGGCGCCCTGCCTGCGATCTCCGACCGGCTCGGCATGCTCACCCGCACCAACTCCGAGGCCATCCTGGGCGCCATCGCCCCCGATCTGGCGATCGACTACACCGAGGGCGTCGCGATCACCTCCTCGGTGCACCCCGACGCCACCACCCACTTCGAGCCGGTGCGCTACGGCCACGGCAGCAACTCGATGTCGCTGCTGCAGACCGTGCTGACCGACGGCGGCCCCGGTCGCCTGCGACGGTGGGCAGGCGAGATGTGGGCCCAGCGCCGCAACCTGACCAAGCTCTACGACTTCAAGCACTGGTCGGAGCGGATGGTCGTGCTGCTGGTGATGCAGGCGCTGGACAACTCCATCACCGTCTTCCCCAAGAAGTCGGCGTTGCATCGGATCACGGGGGGCTGGCGGCTGTCATCGAAGCAGGGCCACGGCCAGCCCAACCCGAGTTGGATCCCGGCCGCCAACCAGGGCGCGCGTCACCTCGCCAAGGCGCTGTCGAGCAATGGTGAGGAGGGCTTCCCCGGCGGCACGATCGGCGAGCCCTTCAACCGGCCGATGACGGCACACTTCCTCGGTGGCTGCGCTATCGGCGACTCCCCGACCACGGGCGTGATCGACCCCTACCAGCGGCTCTACGGGTACGACGGCCTGCATGTGGTCGACGGCTCGGCGATCTCGGCCAACCTCGGCGTCAACCCCTCGCTCAGCATCACCGCGCAGGCGGAGCGGGCGATGGCGTTCTGGCCGAACAAGGGCGAGGCCGACCCGCGGCCGCCGCTCGGGTCGCCGTACGTCGAGGTGGAGGCGGTCATGCCGGCCTGGCCGACCGTGCCGCCGGCCGCACCGGCCGCGTTGCGCCTTCCCATCGTCGGCATCGGCTGACCGGCGTCGCCCGCCTCCAGCACCTCCGGCGGACGCCACGGAACGGCAAAAAAATTCTCAGAAATCTTCCGGCACCGGCGTAACCACCCCTCGGCGGCCTCGTTGGAAAGAGCAGACCCGGGATGCTCCCTCCCTTTAATGTCCGGGTCTCGTGTCCAGGCGCTGTCCAGCAGTTCGCATGGACGGTCAGGGCCCGGCCTCCCTCCCTCCCCGGCCGGGCCCTGACGCATTTCCGGGGCGATTTCACGGGCGAGAAGCGAGATTCGGCCCGCACCGCGGGCCCCGATAGGATCCGGTCATGACGCAGGCTGTTCCCGCGACCGAGCACGACCTCGTTCTCGTCGTCGACTTCGGCGCGCAGTACGCGCAGCTGATCGCCCGCCGTGTGCGTGAGGCTCGGGTCTACTCCGAGATCGTGCCGCACTCGATGCCGGTGGCCGAGATGCTCGCGAAGCGACCGACGGCGATCATCCTCTCGGGTGGGCCTTCCAGCGTCTACGCGGAGGGCGCGCCCGGCCTCGACGGCGCGCTCTTCGAGGCCGGCACGCCGGTCTTCGGCATGTGCTACGGCTTCCAGCTGATGGCGCAGGGGCTGGGCGGCACGGTCGACAACAACGGCGCGAGGGAGTACGGCCGCACCCCGGTGACGGTCGGCACCTCCGGCGTACTGCTCGAAGGCATTCCCCCCGCCCACAACGTCTGGATGAGTCACGGCGACTCGGTCTCGCGCGCACCCGAGGGGTTCACCGTCCTGGCGAGCACCGCGGGCACGCCGGTCGCGGCCTTCGAGAACGTCGAGGCCGGCTTCGCGGGCGTGCAGTGGCATCCGGAGGTGCTGCACTCGGAGCACGGCCAGCGAGTGCTCGAGCACTTCCTCTGGGATATCGCGAAGTGCCGCCAGACGTGGACGATCGGTAACATCGCCGAGGAGCAGGTCACCCGCGTCAGGTCGCAGATCGGCGAGACCGGCCGCGCGATCTGCGGTCTCTCGGGCGGCGTCGACTCCGCCGTCGCCGCGGCCATCGTGACCCGTGCGATCGGTGACCGCCTCACCTGCGTGTACGTCGACCACGGGCTGATGCGGAAGGGCGAGACCGAGCAGATCGAGCGCGACTTCGTCGCGGCCACCGGCGCCAACCTGGTGGTCGTCGACGCCGAGAAGCAGTTCCTCGACGCGCTCGCGGGGGTCAGCGACCCGGAGACCAAGCGCAAGATCATCGGGCGCGAGTTCATCCGCGCCTTCGAGGGTGCGCAGGCCGACATCATCAGGAGCGCCGGCGAGGAGTCGGCCGCCGTCCAGTTCCTGGTCCAGGGCACGCTCTACCCCGACATCGTGGAGTCGGGTGGGGGAGCGGGCACCTCCACGATCAAGTCGCACCACAACGTCGGCGGGCTGCCGGAGGACCTCGAGTTCGAGCTGGTCGAGCCGCTGCGCGAGCTCTTCAAGGACGAGGTCCGCGCCGTCGGTGCCCAGTTGGGCCTGCCCGACGTGATCGTCCACCGCCAGCCGTTCCCGGGCCCGGGCCTCGGCATCCGGATCATCGGCGAGGTGACTCGCGATCGTCTCGACATCCTGCGCGAGGCGGACGCGATCGCCCGCGAGGAGCTCACCGACGCCGGGCTGGACCGCGACATCTGGCAGATGCCGGTCGTGCTGCTCGCCGACGTACGCTCCGTCGGCGTCCAGGGCGACGGCCGCACCTACGGGCACCCCGTCGTCCTGCGGCCGGTCACCTCCGAGGACGCCATGACGGCCGACTGGGCCCGGCTCCCGTTCGACCTCCTCGAGCGGATCTCGACCCGCATCACCAACGAGGTGCGCGAGATCAACCGCGTCGTCCTCGACGTGACCTCCAAGCCCCCGGGCACCATCGAGTGGGAGTGAGTCGACCGGTCCAGCCGTAACGCCGAGTCCCGGGTTGCGGCCACCCGAATCTCGTGTTGTGGTCGCCCGAGACCGGAGAAATCGCCAAGGCCCCCGCACAACCGTGCGGGGGCCTTGGCGACAACCCGGGTCTGAGTGCTCACGATCCCGGGACCGGGCGCGACGCTAGTGGAAGATACTGACCCCTCCCGGGCCGACCAGCAACCCCACCACGATCAACAGGATCCCCCACAGGAGACCACCACGGATGATCGAGACGATGCCGGCGATCACGAGGATGACCGCGATGATCCACAACAGAAACGCCATGTTTTCCCTCCTTCTCGGGTGCCCACGCTGTACCCCGGCTAACGTCGGGCCATGCCGCGCGCGGTACATCACCTGGACCTGTGGGTCGCCGACCCGGCCGTCGCCGCCGACGAGTGGGGCTGGCTGCTCGGAGAGCTCGACTGGGAGGTCGATCTGCCGCATCAGTCCTGGCAGCATCCCGACGGCACATACCTGTTCCTCGAGCGCTCATCCGACCAGGCCGAGGGCTCGCACGACCGGATGCGGCCGGGGCTGAACCACCTCGCGCTGACCGTCGACGAGCGCGCGACCCTGGATCGCATTCGCGCGGAGTCGAGTGCCCACGGTTGGCATGAGCTGTTCGCCGACCGCTACCCGCACGCCGGCGGTGACCGGCACACGGCGCTCTACCTGGAGAACTCGGAGGGCTTCGAGGTGGAGGTCGTCTTCGTGCCCGACGTCGCGTAGGCCGACCGCAGGCTCAGGGGCGAGGGCCCCTCACTCCTCCCACTCGTCCGGGACGACGTGGATGGCCGCCTCCTCTGCGGACGCGGCGGCGCCGTCGATGCCGACATCGCGCGCGACCATCTCGTTCTCGTCGTCGTCGCGGACACCCTCGTCCGGCTCGACCAGTCGGCCCGCCCGGCGGTCGCCGACCTCGTCGTCCTCGGCGCGCTCCGACCAGTTGTCGTCGGAGTAGGGATCCTGGTCGGGGACCTCCTGTCGCATGCGCTGATCGATCGTCTCCCGATGCTCCTCCTCCCACGGCGTGTTGCCGTAGTCGGTGGAGTAGCGCTCGGGCGGGGAGTAGCCCTCGTCGAGCGGGTCCTCGGGGTCGAGATCGTCGCGCAGGGTGTCCTCGGCGCCGGGCTGGTTCTCGTCGTCGACGGAGTAGTCGCCGTACTGCTCGCGTTCCTCACTCATGACTTCACGGTAGCCACCCGGCGGGACCTCTAACAGGGTTGTCGGCTGCTAGGCGACGCACCGGAAGCCGAGGTTGCCGGCGGTGGAATCGGGCGGACTGCTCGAGCGGGCGCCGACCCGATAGCGATGACAGTACGACGCGTGGCAGAGGTAGCTGCCGCCGCGCATCACTCGCGCGGTGCCCGTCGCCGGGCCATGCGGGTCGGTGACCGGCTCGTGGGTGTAGGCGGTGGGGGAGAACCAGTCGGAGCACCACTCCCACACGTTGCCGGCCATCTGGAACAGGCCGTAGCCGTTCGGCTCCAGCGCCTTGGCCGGCACCGTGGTCACGCCGTCGGTGCGGGTGCTGCGGTCGGGGAACGTCCCGCGCCACACGTTCATCATCGGCCGGCCGTCCGGCTCGATCTCGTCGCCCCACGGGAAACGCGCGCCCCGCAGGCCACCGCGGGCGGCGTACTCCCACTCGGCCTCGGTGGGGAGTCGTTTGCCCGCCCACGCGCAATAGGCCAGCGCATCGTCGTACGAGACGTGGACGACGGGATGGTGCGAGCGTCGGCCGATGCCCGACCCCGGACCCTCGGGCGCGCGCCAGGTCGCCCCACGCACGCCGTACCACCACGGCGTCTGGGGCGGCTGGCCGACGATGTGCTGGCGGTCGGTGCCCGCCTGGGTGAAGGCCATGTGGAAGACCGCCGAGTATCCGTAGCGCTCGGCGGCGGTCACGTACCCCGTCGCCTTCACGAAGCGCCCGAACGCCTCGTTGGTCACCGTCGTCGCGTCCATCAGGTACGACGCCAGGCTGACCTCGTGGACGGGGCCCTCCCCGTCGGCGGGGTAGCCCTCGTCGAACGCGTCACCCATCGCGAACGTGCCCGCGGGCACCGCCACCATGCCGCGGGTGGTGCGGGGGCGTGCAGCGCGGGTCGGACCGAGCGAGATCGCCTCGTCGCGACCCTGGTCGTGACCGCCACCCGGCACGCAGCAGGCGCCGCTCACGGTCGCCGCTCGTGGTAGAGGGTGGTGCGCTCACGGACGGGGCGGTCGATGCCGGCGGCGATCTCGGTGAGCTCCTCGACGGTCTTCGCCGATCCGAACTCGGAGCCCGCCATCCGGGAGATGGTCTCCTCCATCAGGGTGCCGCCGAGGTCGTCGGCGCCGGCCCGCAGCATCGCGCGGGTGCCCTCGATGCCGAGCTTGACCCAGCTGGTCTGGATGTGGGAGATGCGGCCGTGGAGCATGATCCGCGCCATCGCGTGGACGGCGAGGTTGTCGCGCAGGGTAGGCCCGGGGCGCGCGGCGCCGGCCAGGTAGATCGGTGCCGAGGTGTGCACGAACGGCAGCGGCACGAACTCGGTGAATCCGGCATTGCCGTGCTCGCGTGCGGCGTCCTGGATGCCGGCGAGGACGCGCAGGTGGCCGACCCAGTGGCGGGGGTTGTCGACGTGGCCGTACATCATCGTGGAGGTGGTCGGGATGCCCACCCGGTGGGCCGTGGAGATGATCTCGATCCACGACTTCGCCGGCAGCTTGCCCTTGGTCAGCACCCAGCGGACCTCGTCGTCGAGGATCTCGGCGGCGGTGCCCGGGATCGAGCCCAGGCCGGCCTCGCGCACCTTGATCAGGAAGTCCTCCACCGACAGGCCGGTGCGGGCGGTGCCGTTGACGATCTCCATGGGAGAGAAGGCGTGCACGTGCATCTCGGGCACCCGCTGCCTGACGGCTCCGACCAGGTCGAAGTAGGCGCCTGCGGGCAGCTCGGGGTCGATGCCGCCCTGCATGCAGACCTCGGTGGCGCCGAGGTTCCACGCCTCCTCGGCACGGTCGGCGACCTGGTCGAGATCGAGGGAGTAGGCGTCGGCGTCGGTGCGGCGTTGGGCGAAGGCGCAGAACCGGCAGCCGACGTAGCAGACGTTGGTGAAGTTGATGTTGCGGTTGACGACGTAGGTGACGTCGTCGCCGACGGCCTCGCGGCGCAGGTCGTCGGCCAGCCGGGTGACCTGGCGCAGCAGGTCGCCCTCGGCCGTCATCAGCGTGTAGGCGTGCTCGTCGGAGAGGTTGCCCGGATCGGCCTCCGCGGCGCGCAATGCCTCGGCGCCCTCGCCTCGCCTGGTCGGGACTGCGGGCGCCGGGCCTCCGGTGGCGAGGGCCGCCTCGCGGACGGACTCCCAGTCCCCGTAGACCGTGTCGAAGTCGGCGCGCCGGTCGTGGGTGCGTCCCTCGGTGTCGATCGCGGCGTGCAGGTCGGTCCGGCCCACACTCGCGAAGCCACCGTCAGGCTCCTGCCACGGCAGGCCACGGGGGCGCACCCCCTCCTTCGCCAGCCCGTCGTCGCCGGCCAGGGCCCGCACGTGGGCGCCTACCTGGGGGTCCAGCCAGGCCGTGTGGCCGGCCAGCCCGGTGACGACGTACTCCGGGTGCACAGTCAGTCGAGGCCGCAGCGCAAAGCCGGCCTCCGCGGTGAGCCGGCGCAGAGCGTCCAGGGAGGGCCAGGGGCGTTCGGGGTTGACGTGGTCCGGGGTCAGCGGAGAGACGCCGCCCCAGTCGTCGACGCCGGCGTCGAGCAGCGCTCGGCACTCGGCGAGGTCCACGAGGTTGGGTGGCGCCTGCACCCGCGCCTTCGGGCCGAGCACGACCCGGGTGACCGCGATCGCGGCCAGGTAGTCAGCAAGGGGCAGGTCGTCGCTGTGCCGCATCGCGGTGTCGGGCTTGGCGCGGAAGTTCTGGACGATCACCTCCTGGATCGCGCCATAGTCGCGGCCGACCTTCCGCAGCGCGAAGATGGTCTCCGCGCGCTCGGCCAGCGTCTCGCCGATGCCGACCAGCAGGCCGGTGGTGAACGGGATGGAGAGCCGGCCCGCGTCTTCGAGCACGCGCAACCGAACGGCGGGGTCCTTGTCCGGGGAGCCGTAGTGGGCCTCGCCCTTGGTCTCGAACAGGCGACGCGACGTGGTCTCCAGCATCATCCCCATCGAAGGGGAGACCGGCTTGAGCCGGTTGAGCTCCTCCCACGACATCACGCCCGGGTTGAGGTGCGGGAGCAGGCCGGTCTCCTCCAGCACCCGGATCGCCATCGCCCGCACATAGGCCAGCGTGGAGTCGTAGCCCCGGCTCTCCAGCCACTCGCGCGCTTCCGGCCAGCGCTCCTCGGGCCGATCGCCCAGGGTGAACAGGGCCTCCAGACAGCCGAGCTTCGCGCCCTCGGCCGCGATCGCCAGGATCTCGTCGGGCGAGAGGAAGGCCTCGCGGCCCTCGCGAGCCGCCTTCGCCGGCGTCTCGACGAACGTGCAGTAGTGGCACCTGTCGCGGCACAGCCGCGTGAGCGGGATGAAGACCTTCGGCGAGTACGTCACCGTCGCGGGGCGCCCCGCGGCGACCAGCCCCGCATCGCGCACCTTCGCGGCCGCGGCCATCAGCCGCTCGAGGTCCCCGCCGCGCGCTGCGAGCAGCGCGGTGGCCTCATCCTGGTCCAGGGCAGCGCCCCGCTCGGCCCGGGCAAGCGCCCGGCGGATCTGCTGGGGAGTGACGGTCTGGCTCATCGCTGTCAGGCTAGCCCCCGCTCCTGACAGCTCCGGCGCGCGGTCGGCCGCCGACGGGTGGCGACAGGCCCGGAGCCGTGTCCGCTCCGGGCCCGTCGACGCCAGGCTCGGCCCGGCCCCCACGGCCGGGCGTACCACGGCGCGTGTCCTGCCGTCGGTCCCGGCCTCTATTCTGTGGCCGGAGGCGCTCGCTTCCGCCCCAGGACGGTGGCCGATGCTGGTCATGGCCGAAATCGGACGCAAATTCTCGGCAAATCTGCCGCGAATGCTGTCGTTCTGTCAGGCTCTCCCCCGTGCCTGCGTTCGATCTACTCCGCGCCGGATTGCGTTCGCGAGCCGGAACCGTCGCCGAACTTGCCGAGCTCGTCATGCTCGACCTCGACGATGTCCGCGGCATGCTCGCCGAGCTCGCCGAGCTCGGGTACGTCGCGGTGCACGGTGACCAGATCGTCTACGGGTCTCCCGATCGCTCGGTCGTCGACGTCGTACGGCGCCGGTCCCGTCACCTGGCCCACGACCTCTCGGCTCAGCTGGCCGAGCTGGCCGCGCTCGTGGAGGAGCTGCCCGACCTGCGCTCCGCGTGGTCGACGGGGGATGCCGCTGACGACCTCGTCGAGGTCCAGGTCTTCCACGGCTGGTCGGCCGTCACGGACCTGTGGCACGTGATGATCGAGAAGCAGCCGTTGCGGCGTACCGACGTGGTCCTGCCCGACGCGTCGCGCCTCTACGTCGCCGACCCCGCCATGCAGCAGGTGTGGCACTCCGTGGTGTCCGCCCCGGGCAACCGAGCACGCGTCCTGGCCGCATCGGCCGATGCCAGCCGCCCCGAGGCGGCCGAGCGAGTGGCCCAGGAGCTCGCCGCCGGTGTGGAGATCCGGCTGATGCCCTCGCCGCCGTCGTGGTTCTGGGTGGCGGACGAGGAGACGGTCGCCCTGCCGATGTCGTGGGGTGAGGCCTGGCCCACGTCGGTCATGGCGGTGCGCAGCCGCGCGGTCGCCGGCATGGCCCAGTGGGTGTTCGACCGCCTGTGGGAGTCCGCCATCCAGGTCCGCGACGACAAGCAGGCCTGGGACCCGCTGCTGAAGCTGATGTGCAACGGAGCCACCCTCGAGGCCGCGTCGCGTGGGATCGGCATCTCCGATCGCACCGGACGGCGCCGGATCGCGGAGGCGATGGAGCACTACGGCGTCAACAACATGCTCGCGCTGGGTGCGGCCTGGGGCGCGCGGGGTCACGGCGACCCCACACCGTAGCGGCGCTCGCTAGGGCTCACGGTGCACGTCGGCCAATGCCAGGTGGTCCTCGTGCGCTGGAGCGCGGTCGAGCCTGCTCGGCCACCAGAGCCGACGGCCCAGGTCGAGGTTGAGCGAGGTGACGAGCACCGACCGCACGACCAGCGTGTCGAGCAGGACACCGAGGGCCACCGCCACGCCGATCTCCACGAAGGAGACGAAGGGCAGCGTCCCGAGCACCGCGAACGTCGCGGCCAGGACGATCCCGGCGCTGGTGATGACGCCGCCGGTGGCGGAGAGCGCGATGAGCGAGCCCTTGCGGGTGCCGTGCACGGTCGCCTCCTCGCGTACGCGGGTCATGAGGAAGATGTTGTAGTCGATCCCGAGCGCGACCAGGAAGACGAAGACGAACAGTGGGAACTCCGGGCCCTCCCCGGCGAAGCCGAAGACCGTCTTGAAGAGCACGCTGGCGATGCCCAGCGCAGCGGCGAAGCTCAGCATCACCGTCAGGATGAGCATCAACGGTGCCACTAGTGCTCGCAGCAGCACCATCAGGATCAGCAGCACCACCAGCAGCACTATCGGGATGATCACCTGCGCGTCGCGATGCGTGGCGGTGCGTGCATCCAGCTGCACCGCGCTGGCGCCGGTGACAAGAGCGTCAGCCCCTGGCACGGCGTGGACCACCGCGCGGATCTGCTTCACCGTGGTGAAGGAGGCCTGGGATGTCGGGTCCTGCGCCAGCGCGACCACCGAGACCGACACCGGCGCGCCGGCAGGCGTGACAGCCCGCGCCTGCGGGAAGCCGGCCTGGTGCAGCGCTCCGACGACCGCCCGCTGGGTGCCGGCGTTCGACACGATCTGCACCGGCGAGGAGAGATCCGCGAGGCCGTGGTCACGCATCAGGTTGTCGCCGGTGATGGAGTCGAAGGTCTTGGTGTACTGGTCGGCTCCGGAGAGCCCCTGCGCGTCGAGAGCGAACAGCCCGCCGCAGCAGACCACCAGAAGCGCGGCCGTGACTGCCCAGACCCGGCGCGGGTGCACGGCGATGCGCTGCCCGAGCCGCGCCCACAGGCCGGACGCGTTCGGCTCGGGCGACCCGTACGACGGCCGGGCCGGCCAGAAGACCCAGCGCCCCGTGATCACCAGCAGGGCGGGGAGCAGCGTGACCATCACGACCAGGCAGACCACGATGCCGATCGCGCAGACCGGGCCGAGGCTCGCGGTGGAGTTCATCTCGGCGATCAGGAGGCAGAGCATGCTGAGCGTGACGGTCGCCGCGCTGGCGATGATCGCGGGAGCTGCGCGGTGCAGCGCGTACGCCATCGCCTCGTGCCGGTCCTCGTGATTGCGCAGCTCTTCGCGATAGCGCGCAATGAGCAGGAGCGCGTAGTCGGTGCCGGCCCCGAAGACCAGCACGTAGAGGATCGCCTGGCTCTGCCCGTTGACCGTCAGGCCGGCGTACTTGGCGAGCAGGTAGGTCAGACCCGTCGCGCATGCGAGCGCCACGCTCACGCTGATGATCGGCAGCAGCCAGAGCACGGGACTGCGGTAGGTGAAGAGCAGGATGACGATCACGACGACGCCGGCCGCCAGCAGGAGCACGCCGTCGATGCCGGCGAAGGCGTCGGCTTGGTCCGCCGCGTCGCCGCCCATGCCGGCCACGTAGACCTGGCCGCCGTCGAGGTGGGCGATCTGCAGCAGCGCGTCGCGGGCGGCCGGCAGCCTGTTCCACCCCGAGCTGCCGAAGTTCATCACCAGGTTGACGGTGGCGACCTGACCGTCGGCGGAGACCGAGGGCGGCGCGCCGCCGGCAGGCCTCTGCCCCAGGGCGGCGCTGGCGGGATAGGTGATCGCGGGCACGGCCTGCTGGCCGGGCGCGAGCGGTCGCGAGACGACGCCGTCGACGGTGGCCATCTGCCTGGCCTGGTTTGCGATCGCGGTGAAGTCGGCCGCGGTGAGGCCGCCGGCACGGTGGTAGACCACGGTGGTCGTGATGTCGTTCGGATCCTGCACCTTGTCGAGCAGGTCCAGTGCCCGGGTCGACTCGGCGGTGCCCGGCAGCCAGCTCTTGGCATCGTTGTTCTGCACGCCGGTGAGCTTGCCCGCGAAACTACCGAGGGCGACGAAGACGACGATCCACGCGGCCAGCACGATCCACTTGGTGGTGCGCCCCGTGAGTGCTCCTGCGATCTGACGGTGCATGACATCCAGTGCAGCAGACTTTGCGAGCGCTGGCATGGGGGATTTCCCCGGTCTTGTCAGGGACCTCGGTCCGCCTCAGCAGTGCAGGGCGTCCATGACATAGGTCGGGTGCTCGGTCTGGACCAACCAGGTCTGGCTGATGTGGGTCAGCGAGAGCCGCTCGAGCAACGCCCAGGAGACCGCGAAGGGCGAGCCGTGACCGATCGCGAGACCTCTCTCCTGGGGCAGCTCGTCGCCGCGTTTCTGGGTCAGCGCCGCGAACGGATCCAGAGTCCGGATCAGGTGACCCCGATCGACGACCTGGATCCGGGTGTCCCAGTTCTGGTCGGTCGAGAAGTACGCCGCCATGCCGTCGGCTCCGAGCGCCCTGATCTTCCCTGAGGCCAGCGAGCCGTCAGGCTGATAGATCACGGTGGTGGCGCCGATCCGGCCGACCTGCACGACGCAGGGCACCGGGTGTGAGGCCGAGTGCGACTCGACGTACTGCAGGGCGCCGAGGCCGGTGAGCGGGCCGAGCCGGGTGTGGATGCGGCCCAGCGTCAGCAACGCGTCGCGCGGGGCGAGGCCCTGCAGGACGGTGATCGTGTACTGCTCTGCGGGCGTCCCCTCCACGACCCACGCGTAGCGGCCGCGCTGGGCCGTCCTGATCCCTCCGGAGGGCCGCACGACGAGCGGGCCGTTGTGCACCGGCGCCGCCAGCGGCGTCTTCGTGGCGCTCGAGGTCGGCGCCGGGCTCGACGTGGTCGGCGTGCCCGTCGGGGAGGCTGCGGCCGACGAACTCGAGACCGGTTGCGCCGCCGGGTGCGAGCCGCACCCGCCGCACAGTGCCGCCACGGCGAGTACGGCGACCGCGGTGGCGTAGGAGAGTGCGGCCCGGAGCATGGGGAGAAGTCTGACAGAGACCCTTCTCAGCACCAGTCACGACATGGCGGGCTCAGGCCAGCCAACCCTTGACGGTCTCGATCGCCGCGATCGCGTCGACGCCCATCGCGGGGGTCACCTGCAGGCTGGTCACGCCCGCTTCGGCGAACGCCGCGATCCGCTCCTTGACGTAGCTCTCCGGGCCGACCAGGTTGGCCGCCTCCAGCCACGCGAGCGGCACCTTGGCCTCGGCGTCGCGCTTGTTGCCGGCCAGGTAGAGCTCCTGGATCTCAGCAGCCTCCGCCTCGAAGCCGTAGGAGACCGCCAGGTCGTTGTAGAAGTTCTTGCCCTTGGCGCCCATGCCGCCCACGTACAGGGCGTAGATGCCGCGCATCTGGTCCAGGTAGCGCTGCTTGTCCTCCGGTGAGTTCGTGATCGCGAGCAGGCCGCCGGCCGAGACGTCGAGCGGCGCGAGCTCCGCGGAGCGGTTGGCCAGGCCACGGGCGAGGGCGGCGCCCCATACGTCGCCGGCCCTGTCGGGGTGGAACAGGAACGGCAGCCATCCGTCGGCGAGTTCGGCGGTCATCGCGACGTTCTTCTCGCCGAGGGCAGCCACCCAGATCGGGACGCCGGCGCGTTCGGGCCGGTTGAGCAGCTTGAGCGGCTTGCCGAGCCCGGTTCCGCCGGCGGCCCGTGCTTCCTCCGGCGGCAGCGGCAGGTGGTAGATCCCCTCACTGACCAGCCGCTCGTGGCGCAGCCCGGCGCGCAGCAGACCGATGATCTCGCGGGTACGGCCCAGCGGCCGGTCGTAGGGCACGCCGTGGAAGCCCTCGATCACCTGCGGTCCACTGGCCCCGAGGCCGAGGATCGCGCGGCCCTGGCTGACGTTGTCCAGACCCGCCGCGGTCTGCAGCAGGGCGCCCGGCGTACGGCTGTAGATGTTGAGGATGCCGGCGCCGAGCTCGACACGCTCGGTCTTGGCGGCGAGGTAGCCCATCAGCGAGACCGCGTCGAAGCCGTAGGGCTCCGCGACCCACAGCTGGTCGAGGCCCGCCTTCTCCAGGGTGGCGACGTGGTCTGCGGTCTCGCGGGGGTTGCCGAAGTAGGTCAGCGGCATGGAGAGCTTCACGGCTCCGAACCTACCGTGTGGTAGCCGCCATGGGACGAGGACTGAGACGCCCCGCGGCGTGGCAGGATCGAGGGGTGACTGAGATCAAGTTCGGCTACAAGGCGTCCAACGAGCAGTTCGCTCCCACCGAGCTGTTGAGCTACGGAGTCCTCGCCGAGGAGTGTGGGTTCGACTCCGTCTTCGTCTCCGACCACCTGCAGCCGTGGCGCCACGACGGTGGCCACGCCCCGTTCGCGATGACCTGGTTGGGGGCGCTGGGGGCGCGTACCGAGCGGATCACGATGGGCACCTCGGTGCTGACCCCGACCTTCCGCTACCACCCCGCGATCGTGGCGCAGTCCTTCGCCACTCTCGGCTCGCTCTTCCCGGGCCGGGTCGTGCTCGGCATGGGCACCGGGGAGTCGATGAACGAGGTGCCGCTGGGCCTGGAGTGGCCGGAGGGCAAGGAGCGGTTCGCCCGCTTCCGCGAGGCCGTGCGGATCATCAAGCGGCTGTGGTCCGAGGACCGGATCACCTTCGAGGGCGACTATTACAAGCTGGACCGGGCCACGATCTACGACAAGCCCGAGATCCCGGTTCCGATCTACCTGGCCGGCTCCGGCCCGGCGGCGACCAAGTACGCCGGTCGCTCCGGCGACGGCTACATCACGACCTCCGGCAAGGGCGCCGAGCTCTACACCGAGACGCTGCTGCCCGCCGTACGGGAGGGGATCGAGCTCTCGGGCCGGACCCCGGCCGAGGTCGACATGATGATCGAGGTCAAGGTCTCCTTCGACCACGACCGCGACAAGGCCATGGAGGCGACCCGGTTCTGGGGAGCACTGGGGCTCTCGGCGGAGCAGAAGCACTCGGTCGACGACCCGGTGGAGATGCAGCGCCTGGCCGACGAGCTGCCCGTGGAGGCGACCGCCAAGCGGTTCATCGTCTCCACCGATCCCGACGAGCACGTGGCGCGGATCAAGGAGTACCTCGACATGGGCTTCACCCACCTCGTCTTCCACGCGCCAGGCCCCGACCAGGCCACCTTCCTGAAGCTGTACGGCGAGGAGATCCTGCCCAGACTCCGCCGAGACGTCACCCCGTGACACCCGAGAGGTCGCTTGGTGACACGCGAGAGGTCACCCCGTGACACGCGAGACGTCACCCCGTGACACCCGAGACGTCACCTCGTGACAGCACGTGTCGTGAAGTGACTACTCGGGTGTCACAGAGCGACCTCTCGGGTGTCACGTACTGACGTCTCGGGTGTCACGGAGTGACCTCTCGGCGGTCACTCCGTCGGGCGGGGCTCGTGCAGCAGTACGCGGGGCAGCGCCAGCAGAAGTACGGCGAGGACGATGCCTGCGCCGAGGCCGGCGGCCAGGCCGGCCCAACGGTTGAGGACCATCTCGAAGAGCAGCACGCAGATCCCCACGATCAGCAGCCCGACGGTGAGCAGGGCGCCGCCCAACAGGTGCCGCCCGGCTGCGACGACGCGGTCCTTGATGTGGCGTCCCGACAGCCGGCGATGTACGGCGACCGTCGACATGATCATGGCCGTCGTCAGCATGGCGAGGCAGACCAGCACCAGGTAGAGAGTGCGGCCGAAGGTGTCCAGCGTCGAGAAGCGCTGCTGGAACGGCAGGGTCAGCAAGAAGCCCGCCGTCAGCTGCGCACCGGTCTGCATCACGCGCAACTCCTGGAGGAGATCGTCGAAGAGGCGGTCCATCCGCTGCTCGTCGGTCTCGTTGCGCCCAGGGTCGGCGGAGTGACGCAACTGGCTGCTCATCCCTCCTCGGTGTCCGGGCCCGGTTCGCCGCATGCGTGGTAGAAACCCGTCATGACGCCCGCCCACCGCGACCGCCTGATCGCCGCAGGAGTCGGGATCGATCTGCTCGACTCCGTGGCCCTGCAGGAGGTCGTCGACGGCTGGCCCGACTGGTGGTCGGCGTACGGCAATGCCCTCTATCTCAAAGAGGGTCTCGCGCTCAACCGCAAGGTCTTCGACGTGATGGTCACCTACCCGTTCCGCGAGGCCCTCATCGTCATCGCGACGGGCACGGAGGCGCTGGCCTCCCTGCTCCTCGGCGGTGACGACGCCACCGTCTGGATCGGACCGGACTCCTACCTGGGGTACGGCGAGCTCTACTGCGGCGCGGGCTCGTCCATCGTGCTGACCAGCGGCGTCGTCGCGACCCGTTGCCCGGTCGTCGACGCCCGCAACGGCGGCTCGGTGGTGGCCGAGCACGACCAGCTCTGGGCTGCGAACGTCTACATCGCCACCGACGACATGCACCGGCTCGAGGACGCCGAGACCGGCGCCCGGCTCAATCCCTTCGGTGCTCACATCCACTTCGGTGAACACGTCTGGATCGGCCGCGACGCCATCGTCACCGGGCACGTCGACATCGGTCACGACGCGGTCGTGGGTGCCAGGAGCCTCGTGCGCGGGCAGAAGGTCGAGCCTCACACCGCCGTCGCCGGTACGCCGGCCCGAGTGATCCGGGAGGGCGTCACCTGGAGGGGTGAGGACACGCCGTAAGGGCGTGTGCCGCTCACCTCCTGTTCAGCGTACGGCGGCGGGCCTGTCACCCTCGCCGACCACGATCGGCGCTATGCAGCCCCTCGACGCCCCCGTCGTCATCGGCCATCGCGGCGCCCCCGGTCATCTGCCGGAGCACAGCGCGGACGGCTACCGGCTCGCCGCAGCAATGGGAGCCGATCGTTTCGAGACCGACGTGGTCATGAGCCGGGATGGCGCCCTCGTGGTGCGCCACGAGTGCGAGCTGTCGCGCACCACGGACGTGGCCCACCGCCCCGAGTTCGCGGACCGTCGCACGACGAAGCGGATCGGCACGGTGCGCAACACCGGCTGGTTCGTCGAGGACTTCACCCTCGCCGAGCTGCGCACGCTCGGCGCCCCCACGGCGGACACGCCGATCATGACGCTCGATGAGCTCCTGCTTCTGATCGCCGATGAGTCCAAGCTCCACGGGCGCCGGATCGGCCTGCACCTGGAGGTCAAGCACCCGACGTACTTCTCCTCCCTCGGGCTGCCGATGACCGATCCAGTCCTCCGGACGCTGCGTGACCATGGCCTGGACCGCGGGGGCTCCGGCGTGTGGCTGCAGAGCTTCGACGACCGGTTCATGCGCGAGCTGCGTCCACTCACCGCCGTCGCCCTGTTGCAGCTGGTGGGGGAGGGCGGCAACCCTCCCGACGTCCACGAGATCGCCGAGTATGCCGACGCCATCGGCCCGCACCGCCGGCTCGTCCGGCCACATGACGGCCCGCCCACCACCCTCGTCGAGGAGGCGCGTCAGGCCGGCATCGGGGTGTACCCGTGGACGCTGCGGCGCGGGGCCAAGCAGGCCCGGCACTTCTTCGAAGCGGGCGTCGACGGTGTGTTCACCGACTACCCCGACCGGGCCGTCGCAGCGCGCCGCGAGCTGAGGATGCCCGAGATCGCCTGACCCGCCGCGAGGATCGCGAAGACGTCCGAGACCTTCGCGCCCCAGGATCCGGGCAGGAACAGTCTCGCGAGTGCGGCAAGCACAAAGGCGGCGGAGGTCCCGGCGAGCCACACCCATCGGCTCCGCCTCCGCGGTGGTCCAGACGTGCGGCCGGCTCCGCCTTCAGCACGTTCATCTGCGGTCAAGGCCACGCAGACGACGGCGCCGAGCACAGCGAGGATCGTGAGGACGTCCGATCCCTTCGCGCCCCAGGATCCGGGGAGGAACACCGTTGCGAATCCGGCAAGCGCGAGTGCTGCGGTGGCCGAGCCGGCGAGCAGGACCCGTCGGCGACGACTCGGAGCAGTCATCTGGTGATCCTCCCCAACCCCACGTTGCTGACCTTCGAGGCGGCGGCCTCGACCGCTGGCAGCGACGCTGTCATGCGGATCAGCCCTTAGCAAGGCTCGTTGCGATCAAACCTGACATTTAAGCTGCCGTGTACCACTAGTAAGTATTCATATCTGAGTCGAGCAATCGTCTGATCGTGCAAGAGCGGTGCGGATTCGACACGACCCGCGCCACAGCTCAGCGGCGGCGCAGTGAGCCGACCGCCACCGCGATCAGACCGGCGGCGCCGGCGATCAGCCAGGGGAGCGGGAGCAGCCAGCGGATGTCCCAGCCATCGACAGCGCCCGCCTGGACAAGTCCCCAGACGCCGACGATGCAGAGGAAGGCCAGGCCCATGACCAGATGGCCGATGTGCACAGGGTGTCGCTTCATCGGGTGCCTCCATCGGACTGTCGCAACTCGATCTGACCGACCTTGACGTCGGCGACCACGGTGATCATCGGGTGGCCGGCGTACACGTGGTCATAGGTGATCCCGAATCCCCCGTGATCCTCGCCGAACGTCCGTACGTCGCCCACGCCGTGCACCCGGGCCTGCAGATCGACACCGAGGCCGGGGGGAACGACGACGTCGATCTTGCCGACGTTCGCGCTCAGGTCGAGGCGCCGCCCCGCCAGGGCGGGCAGGTCGCTGATCTGGGACAGGTCGAGGGTGATCCGCCCGGCGCCGACGTGGTAGGAGGGCGCAACGGCGGCCGCCGTACTCGGGGTGACCTCGAGCGTGCGGTGGGTCCCGACGCGGTCGTTGATGCCGCTGCCCACCAGGATCAGCGTGGCCACCAGCCCGAGGGCGATCAGGCCACCGGCCCGGCCGACGAAGGCGCCGACGACCAGCATGGCGCCGATCAGGCCGAGCGCCAGGGCCGGGTAGGCGGCGCTGGGGATCGTGGCCCCGGCGACGTCGATGATCCCCAGGACGCCCTCGGCCAGCGCCACCAGGGCGAGCGTGACCCAGAACAGGACGGGGCCGGTCTTGCGCGGGTTCGGTCGCCGGTACGGCGGCGCGGGGTGCGTCGGCGGCCCTGGTGGCCCGGGCGGCACGGGGGGCTCCGGGGCGAAGACCTGCGTCGCGCCCGCCTTGGTGAGGTCGACGGGGCTGGTCGGCCCCGCGACGGACTCGGCGGTCGGCACGGCGGCGGATCCGGCAGGAGACCCCGCCCCCGGGTCGGTCGTCGGCGGGACAGCCGCCACGGTCGGCTCGGCGGGGGCGTCGTACCGGCGCCTGCGGGTCAGGACCCACAGAGCGAAGAGGCCGACGAGGATCAGCGGCCACGGCGGGTTGAAGCGCCCCAGGCTCTCGCCGATGATCGCGAGTGCGGCGAGGGCGGCGACCACCCACAGCACGACGTTGCGGCTGCGGTCGTCGAGCCGGATCACGGCGTGGTGGGCGCCCTCCTCGGGCACGAGCAGCCAGGCGGCGACGTACAGCAGCAGGCCTGCTCCGCCGAAGAAGACGAGCACCACCAGGGCGACGCGTACGACGAGCGGGTCGACGTCGAGGTGGCGGGCGATGCCGCCGGCGACGCCGGCGACGCGGCGTCCGTACGGGCTTGCGGAGGTGGTACGCCGCAGCCGGGTCAGGTCGCGGGCCTCGTCGGCGCTGACCCGCGGCCCGGACTCGGCGCCGGCCGGCGGGGGTGTCTCGGTGGTGGTCATGGTCTCAGCGTGCGCCGACCGGGTGCCGCTGACCATCGGGGTCGCCCCTGATCCTGGGTCGCCCGACCGGGGGTGGCTCAGGGGCTTCACCCATGCGCCGGAGCGCGCGCACGTGGGACGATTGAAGGGCCATGACCCAGATCGACAGCGTCCGCCGCGCGCGCCGTGACACCGACGCGGGCGTCATCGGCGGGGTCGCTGCCGGTGTGGCCGAGCATCTCGCGCTCCCCGTGATCTGGGTGCGGGCGGCCTTCGTGCTCACGACCGTGCTCGGCGGCCTCGGCGTCGCCCTGTACGCCGGGCTGTGGCTCCTGCTTCCCGCGGCCGGTCCGGTCGCCGCCACGCCCGGCGTCGAGGCGGCCACCCGGCGCGGCCTGCGCCCGGCCCGGGGCCGTCGTCTCGCCGACGTCGGCCCGGCGGTGGCGCTGCTGGCCCTCGGCGTCGGCGCGATCCTGGTGGTCGAGGCGATTGTGGGCCGCGCGACGATCTTCTGGCCCCTGCTCCTGGGCCTGGCCGGGGTCGCGCTGCTGTGGCGTCAGGCCGACGAGGCCCAGCGCGCGCGGTGGCTGGACACCACCGGCCGGCTCGACCCGCTCCGGATGGTCTTCGGGCGCGGTGGCTGGGCCGCGTACGCCAGGGTCGCCGCCGGGGTGCTCCTCGTCCTCGTCTCCCTGGGGCTCTTCGCGCTGCGCGGCGGCACGCTGGCCGACGCGCGCGACCTGTCGCTGGCGTTCCTGATCGCGCTGGCCGGCATCGGCGTCGTGATCGGTCCGTGGGTCTGGCAGCTGATCGGCGCCCTGGGCGCCGAGCGCGCCGAGCGGGTGCGCACCCAGGAGCGCGCCGACCTTGCCGCCCACCTGCACGACTCCGTCCTCCAGACGCTGGCGCTGATCCAGCGCAACGCCGAGGATCCCGCGATCGTGAACCGGCTCGCGCGCTCGCAGGAGCGCGACCTGCGCGGCTGGCTCTACGACGTCGCGCCGGCCGGGACCGGCACCGTGGCGGGGGCCCTGAAGCAGGCCGCGGCCGAGACCGAGGACGCCTTCGGCGTCGCGATCGACGTCGTGGTCGTCGGCGATGCCGAGCTCACCGATGAACTGCGGGCCATCGCTGCGGCTGCGCGCGAGGCGCTCGCCAACGCCGCGAAGCACGCGGGAACCCCGCAGGCATCCCTGTACGCCGAGGTGAATGACGCCGCGGTCGAGGTCTTCGTCCGCGACCGCGGCCGCGGCTTCGACCTGGATGCGGTGCCCGCCGACCGGCATGGCGTACGCGGCAGCATCGTCGACCGGATGGAGCGCCACGGTGGCACCGCCACGATCCGCACCGCGCCCGGCGACGGCACCGAGGTACGCCTCCACCAGCCCCGAACCCCCGAGGAGTCGTCATGAGTGTCCGTGTCGTGGTGGTCGACGACCACGCGATGTTCCGCTCCGGCGTACGTGCCGAGCTCTCGGGCTCGGCGGCCGTCGAGATCGTCGGCGAGGCGGCGGACGTCGACCAGGCGGTCGCGGTCGTGCACGCGACCCGTCCGGACGTCGTACTGCTGGATGTCCATCTGCCCGGCGGGGGAGGCGCGGAGGTCATGCGACGCGGCTCGGTGACCGACGGGCGGCCGCTCTACCTCGCGCTCTCGGTCAGCGACGCCGCCGAGGACGTCATCGGCACGATCCGCGCCGGCGCGCGCGGCTACGTCACCAAGACGATCACCGGCCCCGAGCTGGTGGCCGCGATCCAGCGGGTGGCCGGGGGAGACGCCGTCTTCTCCCCGCGGCTCGCGGGCTTCGTGCTCGACGCGTTCTCCGGGCAGGTCGCCGTGGCCGACGTCGACCCCGATCTCGACCGGCTCACCGAGCGCGAGCGCGAGGTGATGAGGCTCATCGCCCGGGGCTACTCCTATAGGGAGGTCGCGGGCGAGCTCTTCATCTCGGTCAAGACCGTCGAGACCCATATGTCGAACGTGCTGCGCAAGCTCCAACTCTCCTCGCGGCACGAGTTGACCCGCTGGGCCTCCGACCGACGGCTTCTGTGACACTTCAACCCATGACGACGCTCATCTCGATCTTCCTGGTCATCCACCTGCTCGGCTTCGGCGCCCTGTTCGGCGGCTTGCTGTGCCAGGTCCGCCAGCCCGTGAAGCGGGTCAACCCCCTCATGCGCGACGGCATCGGTACGGCGGTCGTGGCGGGCCTCATCCTCTTCGGCCTGGACTCCGCGCACGACCACCCCGGGGTCGGGTGGCACTGGAAGATGGCGGTCAAGCTCGTCGTCGGCGTCGTCATCCTCGCCGTGGTCATGATGAACCTCCGCAAGGAGTCGATCAGCAAGGGCCTCTACTTCTCGATCCTGGGCCTGACCGTGGCCAACGTCTGCGTCGCCGCCATCTGGCAGGCCAGCTGATCCGTCCCCCTTCCCGCCGAGTCGGGGGTTGTGGCCCGCCGAGACCGGGGTTGTGGTCCGCCGAGACCGGGGTTGTGGCCCCGGATCATCGCCAGCCGAGCTCGGGGGCGACGTACTTCAGGATCGATTCGATCACATGAGCGTTGTAGTCGACCCCCAGCTGGTTGGGCACGGTGAGCAGCAGCGTGTCGGCGGCGGCGATCGCCTCGTCCTCGCGTAGCCGCGTGACCAGCTTGTCGGGTTCGTCGGCGTACGAGCGGCCGAAGACGGCGCGGTAACTGTCGATCACGCCGACCTGGTCGGAGTCATTGCGCTCGTGGCCGAAGTAGGCGCGGTCCTCGTCGCTGACCAGCGGGAAGATCGACCGGCTGACCGACGTACGCGGCTCGCGCTCCCAGCCCTTCTCCTTCCACGTGGCGTGGTAGGCCTCGATCTGCCTGCGCTGCTGGACGTGCAGCGGCTCGCCGGACTCGTCCTCCTTCAGCGTGGAGCTCATCAGGTTCATGCCGAGCTCGGCGGCCCAGCGGGCGGTGGAATCGGAGCCGGCGCCCCACCAGATCCGCTCGCGCAGACCCTCCGAGTGCGGCTCGAGGCGCAGCATCCCGGGTGGGTTGGCGAACATCGGACGCGGGTTGGGCGGGGCGAAGCCCTCGCCGTCCAGCATCTTCAGGAAGACCTCGGTGTGGCTGCGCGCCATGTCGGCGTCGCTCTGCCCCTCGGCGGGCTGGTAGCCGAAGTACCGCCATCCGTCGACCACCTGCTCCGGTGAGCCGCGGCTGATGCCGAGCTGGAGACGGCCACCGGAGATGAGGTCGGCGGCGCCGGCGTCCTCGACCATGTAGAGCGGGTTCTCGTAGCGCATGTCGATGACGCCGGTGCCGATCTCGATGCGGCTGGTCCGAGCGCCGATCGCCGCGAGCAGCGGGAACGGGCTGGAGAGCTGGCGGGCGTAGTGGTGCACGCGGAAGTAGGCGCCGTCGGCGCCCAACTCCTCAGCAGCCGCGGCCAGGTCGATGGACTGGTGGAGAACGTCGGCCGCCGAGCGTGTCTGCGAGTGGGGCGACGGCGTCCAGTGACCGAAGGACAGGAACCCGATCTTCTTCACGACGATTGAACCTTCAATCTCTCGTCATTGTTCCGCGGCATCCGCGACTGGGATATACTTAGACATATACAGGAGGCTGTCATGACGACCACCAAGCTGTTCAAGTCAAACACGACCCAGGCCGTCCGGCTGCCCAAGGCCGTCGCCTTTCCGGAAGGGGTGATCGAGGTCGAGATCGTCGTCGATGGCGACGCCCGCATCCTCCGGCCCGTCCGGGCCGATCTGCGTTGGAGTGACTTCTTCGACCTCGTGGACGAGTACGGCGGCGTCGGCGACGACTTCCTCGGCGACCGCGATGAGGGGTTGGTGGAGGTGGAGCGCCGGTGGCCGTGACGGTGTCGTGCCTGCTCGACACTGACGTCTCGATCGAGATCCTCAGGGGGCGAGACGCCGGTCTGCGGGCTCGCCTGGAGGCCGAGCGGGCGCCGGGCATCTCGGTCGTGACCCGGATGGAGTTGGCATACGGCGTGCGACGCGGACGGGAGCGCGACGGCGTTCTGGCCCAGCACTATCTGCGTCGCGTCGAGACCGTCGGACTCGACGCCGAGGCTGCCGACAGAGCAGCGGAGGTGCGTGCGATATTGACGAAGGCCGGCACCCCGATCGGTCACTACGACACCCTGATCGCTGGCCATGCTCTTGCGTTGGCAGTGCCGCTGGTGACGCACAACCTGCGGGAGTTTGAGCGTGTCCCCGGCCTGACCGTCGAGCTCTGGTAGCGCAGTCGGGGCCGGAACCGTCGGTGGGGCAGCCTAGGCTTGCCCACGTATGAGTACGCCGGAACCTGCCGCCCTGTTCGCGTTGCCCGAGACTCCCCAGCCCGCTCGCAAGGGCCCGAGTGCCGAGGAACTGCTCGAGGGGCTCAACGACCCCCAACGCGCAGCGGTGACCCATGAGGGCGCACCGCTGCTCGTCGTCGCCGGCGCCGGCTCGGGCAAGACCCGCGTGCTCACCCGGCGGATCGCGTGGCTGATCAGCCAACGCGGCGCCCACCCCGGCAGCATCCTCGCCATCACCTTCACCAATAAGGCCGCCGCCGAGATGAAGGAGCGTGTCGAGGAGCTGGTCGGCAAGCGCGCCCGGATCATGTGGGTCTCGACGTTCCACAGCGCATGCGTGCGGATCCTTCGCAAGGAGATCGACAAGCTCGGGTGGAAGTCGAGCTTCTCCATCTACGACGCCCAGGACCAGAAGCGCCTCATGCAGCTGGTGCTCAGCGACCTCGACCTCGATCCCCGCCGCTACCAGCCCGGTCAGGTGCTCAACTGGGTCAGCGACCAGAAGAACGAGCTGCGCGACCCCGACGACGTCAAGCCTGAGAACGGCCTCGAGGAGACCTACCTCGCGGCGTACGTCGAATATCAGAAGCGCCTTCGGCAGGCCAACGCCCTCGACTTCGACGACCTGATCATGACCACGGTGCATCTGTTCCAGCAGTTCCCGGAGGTGCGCGAGACCTATCGGCGGCGCTTCCGGCACGTGCTGGTCGACGAGTATCAGGACACCAACCACGCGCAGTACGCGTTGATCTACGAGCTGTCCGCCGACGACCCGGAGGCCGGCGGCGTCCACGGTGAGGCCCCGCGCAGTGAGCCCGCTGAGCTGATGGTCGTTGGCGACGCCGACCAGTCGATCTATGCCTTCCGCGGCGCCAACATCCGCAACATCCTCGACTTCGAGCAGGACTTCCCGAACGCCACCTCGATCCTGCTCGAGCAGAACTACCGCTCCACCCAGACGATCCTCACCGCCGCGAACGCTGTGATCACCCACAACAAGGGGCGTAAGGAGAAGCGGCTGTGGTCGGACGCCGGGGACGGCGAGCGGATCGTGGGCTACGTCGCCGACGACGAGCACGACGAGGCGCGGTTCGTCTCCGACGAGATCGACAAGCTCGTCGACGCCGGCCAGCGGGCGAGCGACGTCGCGGTTTTCTACCGCACCAACGCGCAGAGCCGCGTCTTCGAGGAGATCTTCATCCGCACCGGTCAGCCCTACAAGGTCGTGGGCGGGGTCCGGTTCTACGAGCGGCGCGAGGTGCGCGATGCGCTCGCCTACCTGCGGATGCTCGCGAACCCCGATGACCAGGTGAGCCTTCGGCGCATCCTCAACGTGCCCAAGCGGGGCATCGGCGATCGTGCGGTGGCCTGCGTTCAGGCCCTCGCGGACCGCGACGGGCTGACGTTCTGGGAGGCGTTGCAGCGCGCCGACGACGCCCCCGGGCTGGCGACGCGCAGCGGCACGAACATCCGCGGCTTCGTCGCCATGGTTACCGAGCTGCAGTCGATGGTCGACGCCAGCGAGCGGGCGGACGTCATCCTTGAGACGACCCTGGCAAGGTCGGGGTACGTCGAGGCGCTGGAGGCCTCCGACGACCCCCAGGACGCCACCCGGGTCGAGAACCTCGCCGAGCTCGTCGCCGTCGCCCGCGAGTTCTCCGACGACCCGGTCGCCGGCCCGTCCGCGGACCCCGCCGACGTCGACGCGGGCATCGTCGCCCCTGGCCTGACCGACTTCCTCGAGCGGGTCGCGCTCGTCGCCGACTCCGACCAGATCCCCGAGGGCACCGAGGGCGTCGTCACACTGATGACGCTACACACCGCCAAGGGCCTGGAGTTCCCCGTCGTCTTCCTCACCGGGATGGAGGACGGCGTCTTCCCGCACTCCCGCACCCTGGGCGACACCGGCGAGCTGGAGGAGGAGCGCCGGCTCGCCTATGTCGGCATCACGCGTGCGCGCGAACGGCTCTACATCAGCCGTGCCGTCGTACGGTCGGCGTGGGGTGCGCCGATGCACAATCCCGGCTCGCGGTTCCTCGACGAGCTGCCCGTCGACCTCGTCGACTGGCGGCGCACCGAGGCGTCGCAGACCTCGTGGTCGCGCCCGGTCAGCCGGTGGGCCGACGACGACCGCGGCCAGCGCTGGGGCGCGCCCACGGCCGCGGGCCGGCGGAACTTCTCCGCAGCCGCGCTGCGCGCAGACGCCTCGGCCAAGGCGAAGCCGTCGCGCGAGGTCCCGTCGTTGGAGCCGGGAGACCGGGTGACCCATGACTCCTTCGGCCTGGGCACCGTCGTCGCGGTCGAGGGCGTGGGGGAGAAGGCGGTCGCCTCCGTCGACTTCGGCGCCGACGGCGTCAAGCGGCTCCTGCTCCGCTACGCCCCCGTCGAGAAGCTCTGAGCCGCCACGGCCTCGGGCGCTAGGGTTTCGCGCATGTACGTGCCTTCGTTCAACGCCGTCGAGGAGTCGACCGCGCGCGAGATGGTGGCGGCGTACGGCGCCGGCGAGCTGATCACCGTCGACCCGGACGGCTATCCGTCTGCCACGCTGCTGCCCGTGCTCTGGGAGGGCGACCGGGTGCTCGCGCATCTGGCGCGCGCCAACGACCACTGGCGCGAGATCGGGCCGAGCACGAAGGCGCTGCTGGTCGTCGGCGGCCCGCAGGCCTACATCTCGCCGAGCTGGTATGCCGCGAAGGCGGAGCACGGCAAGGTCGTGCCGACGTGGAACTACTCCGCAGTGCACCTGCGAGGCACGGCGACCGTGCACGACGACCCGGAGTTCGTACGACGGGTGGTGACGCGGCTGACCGAGGTGCATGAGTCCGGCCGGCCGGCGCCGTGGCACGTGTCGGATGCGCCCGCGTCGTACATCGACGGGATGCTGCGGGCCATCGTCGGCGTCGAGCTGGTCGTCGAGAGGGTCGAGGGCAAGGCGAAGCTCTCGCAGAACCGCTCAGAGGCGGATCGGCGCGGGGTGGTCGCCGGGCTCGGGCCGACCGACCCGATCGCTCGTGCGATGGTCGAGCTCGATCCGGGCCTCACCGACTGACGCCTCGGGTGTCACCGACTGACGCCTCGGGTGTCACCGACTGACGCCTCGGGTGTCACGGACTGACGTCTCGGGTGTCACGGAGTGACGCCTCGGGTGTCACCGACTGACGTCTCGGCTAGCCCTGTTGGTGCGCGTCGGGGTTGATCCCGTGCTCCCGGAACGCCGGGTCGGGGTCGACCGGGTCGCCGCCGCCGGGGCGGACCTCGATGTGCACGTGCGGGCCGGTGGTGTTGCCGGTCGAGCCGACATACCCGATGACCTGGCCCTGGCGGACGGTGGCGCCGACCTGGGTGCCGAAGGCGTTCTGGTGGGCGTACCAGATCTCGGTGCCGTCGGCGAGCGTCTCCACGGTCTTGTTGCCGTAGGGGCCGTCCCACCCGACGAAGGTGATGGTGCCGTTGGCGATGGCGTGGATGGGCGTGCCGGTGGGGCAGGCGAAGTCGAGGCCGGTGTGGACCGTCGCCCACAGCCCCGAGACCTGGCCGAATCGCCCGGTCAGCTGGTAGGTCCCCGCCGTGATCGGCAGCACCCACATGTTCTTCGCGAGCTGGTCGTCGTAGACCTGCGCCTGCTCGTTGCCCTTCCGCAGGGCGGCGTCGCGCAGCTTGAGCAGCGCCGCGATGCTGTCGCGGCCGCCGCCGCCACGGCTCAGGCTCTCGTGATCGCCGACCGAGACGCTGGCGCTGAACCCACCGAGGGCGCTGGCCTGCACCAGGTGCTGGGAGCTCGCCGGGGCGAGCGCGGCCTGGCCCGTGGTCGCGACACCCGTGACCACGATCGCGATCGAGGCGGCGCCGGCCAGGAGGGGCAGCGAGGGCAGCCGACGACGGCGCCCGGTGCGTGCGCCGGGAGCGCGGCGACGCCCGCTGGGGCTCGTCGGCGCGGTCAGCGGCATGGTGACGGTCTGGTCCGCGGCGAGGTCGGCGGGGAGGCCGACGACGGGGATGTCGGTCCGGCTGTCGTCGACGAACAGCGGCGCCGGCGTGGGCAGCGAGAACGCGACGGGCTGCTCGCCGCGCTGCCGCGGCAGCGGTACGTCGAGACGGGGCAGGGTGTCGGCACGCTGCTCGACCACGGCCGTGGTGGGCTCCACCAGCGGCGCACTGATCCGCGGCCGGGGGGCGGTCTCGTCCAACGACCGCGAGACGAGCGCTTGGAGCTGCATCGTCGTGGGTACAGCGTGCTCCGACCCGACGGATTCGCGGGATTCGGCCGAAGGAGGTTCTGGGGTCGCGGCGCGCCGTCTGCCGACGTACGGCGAAGGGGCGGGCGCCTCGACGACGGGCTCATCGACCGAGAGCGAGCGCCGCCGACCGACGTAGGGAGTCACCGCGTCGGGGGTCACCTGTGTCGAGGGTCGGGCGGTAGGCGCGACGTCGGCTCGGTGGTTTCCCATACGTTCGTTTCTCCGCTGGTCGGGGTTCAGACGGCGAGGGCGACTCTAACGAACTGCGTTGTTGCGTCAAGAGGCGGCCCGAGGAGCGATTCTGTCGTGACACGGGGACGCCCCGCTGAATCTCGAAGGCGAGATGGCGCATACACGTCACCCGCGGTGACGTAGTTGCGACAGCGGCGTACCGCCGGAATGTGCCATCCATCACTCCGCGCCCCCTGCCCTCGTGTCGGCAGCGGCTGCGGGGCTAGTGTGCTGGACGGAAACTTGGAGGAACCGGAGCCGCGTCTTAAGACCACCTGATGTCGGTGGCCCGTTCCGCGAGACACAGGAACATGGTGGATCAGTGGATCTCATGGAGTACCAGGCGAAGCAGCTCTTCGCCAAGCACGGTGTCGCGACGACTCTCGGCGTCGTCGTCGAGACCCCCGAGGCGGCCAAAGAGGCTGCCGAGCAGATCGGCGGCGTGACCGTCATCAAGGCTCAGGTCAAGGCGGGTGGTCGCGGCAAGGCAGGCGGCGTCAAGCTCGCCAAGACGGCCGACGAGGCGTACCTGCACGCCAGCAACATCCTTGGCATGGAGATCAAGGGCCTGACGGTCAACCGCGTCCTGGTGACCCCGGCGACGCCGCCGCAGGAGGAGTACTACTTCTCCTTCCTGCTCGACCGCTCCAACCGCCAGTACCTCTGCATCGCGTCGGTCGAGGGCGGTGTCGAGATCGAGGAGGTCGCGAAGACCAACCCCGAGGCCGTCAAGCAGATCGGCATCGACCCGGGCACGGGCGTCGACGCGGCGAAGGCGCGCGAGATCGCGACCGAGGCCGCGTTCCCCGAGGCCGTCTTCGAGCAGGCCGTGGAGCTGATCCAGGCCCTCTACAAGGTCTTCGTGGAGGAGGACGCCACCCTCGTCGAGGTCAACCCCCTGGCCCGCCTGGAGGGCGACCGGCTGGAGGCGCTCGACGGCAAGGTGTCGCTCGACGACAACGCCTCCGAGGTGCGACACCCCGACCACGAGGAGTTCGTCATCCGTGAGGAGAGCGACCCGCTCGAGGCGAAGGCGAAGGACCTCGGTCTCAACTACGTCAAGCTCGACGGCCAGGTCGGCGTCATCGGCAACGGCGCGGGCCTCGTCATGAGCACCCTCGACGTGGTCGCGTACGCCGGCGAGAAGCACGGCGGCGTCAAGCCGGCCAACTTCCTCGACATCGGTGGCGGCGCCAACGCCCAGGTGATGGCGAACGGCCTCGACGTGATCCTGGGTGACGCTCAGGTCAAGGCGGTCTTCGTCAACGTCTTCGGCGGCATCACCGCCTGCGACGAGGTCGCCAAGGGCATCGTCGGCGCGCTCGACCTGCTCGGCGACGGGGCGACCAAGCCGCTCGTCGTACGTCTCGACGGCAACAACGTCGAGCTGGGTCGCCAGATCCTCAACGAGCGCAACCACCCGCTCGTCACCGTCGTCGACACGATGGACGGCGGGGCCGACAAGGCCGCCGAGCTCGCCCACAACGGCACTGCCGCCTGAGCGCCCGGAATCAAGGACTGAGAACGTGAGCATCTACCTCAACAAGGACAGCAAGGTCATCGTCCAGGGCATCACCGGCGGCATGGGTGCCAAGCACACCGCCCTGATGCTCGACTCCGGCGCGCAGATCGTCGGCGGCGTCAACGCCCGCAAGGCCGGCACCACGGTGACCCACAAGGACCACGACGGCAACGACGTGACGCTGCCGGTCTTCGGCACCGTCAAGGAGGCGATGGCCGAGACCGGCGCCGACGTCTCGGTCGTCTTCGTGCCGCCGGCGTTCACCAAGGCCGCCTGCATCGAGGCCATCGACGCCGGCATCGGCCTGCTCGTGGTCATCACCGAGGGCGTACCGGTGCAGGACACCGCCGAGGTGTGGTCCTACCTGCAGGGCGCCGACTCCAACCACGCCGGCACCCGCATGATCGGGCCGAACTGCCCCGGCATCATCACTCCGGGGGAGTCGCTGGCGGGCATCACGCCGCACACGATCAGCGGCAAGGGCCCGATCGGTCTGGTGTCGAAGTCGGGCACGCTGACCTACCAGATGATGTACGAGCTGAAGGACTTCGGCTTCTCGACCGCCATCGGCATCGGAGGCGACCCGATCGTGGGCACGACCCACATCGACGCGCTCCAGGCGTTCGAGGACGACCCGGAGACCAAGGCGATCGTGATGATCGGCGAGATCGGCGGCGACGCCGAGGAGCGCGCCGCGGCGTACATCAAGGAGCACATCACCAAGC
>Ga0131853_10001754_pt1 | contig 38726 bp, 16 predicted proteins | sample TergutLab28metaG_FD_92764 | JGI IMG/M metagenome (GOLD analysis project Ga0131853, IMG submission 92764) | Labiotermes labralis P1 segment gut microbial communities from Petit-Saut dam, French Guiana - Lab288 P1 (version 2) (version 2) | ecosystem: Host-associated > Arthropoda: Insects >... | reverse complement strand
GGCACTAGGACAGGCCACCAAGTTCCAGAAGGGCAGTAGATGTATAGTTCTACTCATTCTTTAACCTCGGCACTAGGACAGGCCACCAAGTTCCAGAAGGGCAGTAGCTGTATAGTTCTACTCTTTCTTTAACCTCGGCGCTAGATGGGGTGGGTGGTCAACGCCACGCCCCAGCCGCTTTACCCCGGGATAGAACCTGTTCCCATTGCATATGAAGCTGGGTGGGCTCCAGGGCCGGTCTGGACGTGAACGGAAAATCTCGCCACCACACCAGGATTTTATCCCCGGAGCGTCCAGCCCGTAGCGAGTTGTTGTACCGACTAAGCTACCCCAGTGCATGTTACGTTGCTGTCACTCGCACAAATTCATGAAAATTCAATTTTCTGCCTCATTATCCGCCCCATAGGAAGGTCATAAGGGCTGTGATGATAACGAGTGTTGTATTCACTGCGAAACGTTTGGTCGAATGTTAATTTAATTCACATTATTTCATTTCAGTCTAAGTTAGGGAATTGTTGCTAAAGGAAAGGGAAATTTTATTCCATAATGCTGCCATTTTGGCTACTGCAACACGACCTTCTCCCTGAAGATGAAAGCGAGAAATAATTAATTAGTGTGGACTTGCCAGGAATGTTAGGCAATCCATATGGAGATAATTTAATGTATCTACTGACCCATACGTAAGGTGGCAATACAAACGGAACTCATTGTTTCGTTTCTATGGCAACAAATGTAATATATTGTTTACAAGGCGACATTTTATAGCTGAATAATACAAACGGAACTCATTGTTGCTTTTCAATGGCAACAAATTTAATATATTGTTTACAATTATTATTCCACAGATTAATAAGGAAAGTACCCTAACCAATTATTGAGCGCCCCTCCGGAAGAATTTTGTTCTGAAAACAAAATAAAGGCGTGTTTTGATTCAAGAACCGAAAATATGGAAATCAGGATTACCGTACTATAAAACAAAACAACGATGTATTTTGGTGCAAAAAACTAACAAAATCGAAATCAGCACGAATCTTAAACCGTTCTTAAATTACAGTATATATTTTGTGCAGGACTGACGTAGTATAAAATCAGTACCTACATAACATGAAATTGATAAAAATCTGCAACCTCAGTTTTGTCCTAAATTTTTGGGCAGATAAATCAGTTAAGAATTTAGGAGCTGTCAAAAGAATAAGATCTACTGTTTTTATATCTTTTAAATTTTTTCAATAATTAAAAATTTTTCGTGTTTGTATGTGACCTAAATAATTGCATCAAATTTGGTGATGTAAGGCTGCAGAAATCCACATTCATATTTACAATGTCGCCCTTGGTAAACCTCCTTGAGAAAGAAACATTTTTTACTTGTATATAATTTTATGAGTATATAATGAAAACAATTATATACGTCAGCACTACTTATTTATTACAACATAGGCTACATGTTTCGATCCGTCATTAGGTCATCCTCAGGCCTACGGCAGACTAAGTCATTGGTGCTGTGTGTGTATTGGGATCCCAATATATTTGATAGTCGTAAGAATACATAAAATCTTGTAAGTATTTATTTTATGCTGGATAAAATGCGTAACATATACTGTCTGGTTAAAATATTTGAAACATATTTTGAATATTTTAACCAGAAAATTTTATAGTTGAAGAATAAGAGACCAACTTGATGTCACTAGTTATTATGTTTTATTTCACTTCTTCTATGCTCAACATGTTTCGGACATTAATACATCCATCATCGGGAGCCTGCAACTTTTCTATTGTATCACCACATTGGTCGTGTGTTCTTGTTTCGATCCATGTAGCAGGCTGAACAACAAGTTGTGCTTCAACCTGCTACACGGATACCACCCCAACCCAGCCACACCGAAACTCCAACACATATCGAAACAAGAACACACGACCAATGTGGTGATACAATAGAAAAGTCGCAGGCTCCCGATGATGGATGTTTTAATGTCCGAAACATGTTGAGCATAGAAGAAGTGAAATAAAACATAATAACTAGATACATCAAGTTGGTCTCTTATTCTTCAACTATCATAATGATGCACGGTCCAATATACATAAGATTTACAGACAAGTATGTGTTACGCATTTTATCCAGCATAAAATAGATACTTAGCAGATTTTATGTATTCTTACGACTATCAAACATATTGGGTTCCCAATATACACACAGCACCAATGACTTAGTTTGCGGCAGGCCTGAGGATGACCTAATGTTGGGTCGAAACATGTAGCCTATGTTGTAATAAATAAGTAGTGCTGACGTATATAATTCTTTTCATTATATGTTCATTCTAGCACTTCGTGATGCCTTCTGTCAAATTATATGATTGCTGTACGACAATAACCATTACCTTCATACACAAGCAAAATAACAATTGCACAATTCTGTAGTCCGCTTCGTTGCATCATTTCCACAGGTTCAAATTCCGGCCGTAATCTGTTCACTTGGTAAGACGATCAACTGCATACAGGTCCCATGCTTACATTTGGCAGCAAATTATGTGACAGCATCCGCGGATAATTTCAGTAATTAATGGCGTCCGCGTACTAAATCCGTTCATACAGTAGCATTACCGAAAATAGAAGAAACATAAATATCAGTCTCATTTGGCCAAAGTATTATTTTTGACAGCATACAATGCACCGTAAGAAAGTATATATGTCGAATTCATATGCGTAAAGCACGCAGTATCTCAGAAACCAATTTTTTGGGCGCTAATATGCACCTACAATCAAGAACTACCAGTTTATCTTATCAGGAAGGTAAAAGATTTCTCACTTGATTGCCAGTTTTTTTCTTCTCTCCTGTAAGAAAGCGGCGATCTGGGGGGGGGGGGATGTGTGCAGGGCTGTCCGTGTAAAAAAAGATTAGTTCTTCTTCCTCTTCTCCCTGTAATAATCTTGTTTCAGCAAACATGTTGTGATAGAAACCTTTAAAAATATTTAGTCTGAAATAAAAGGAAGCGTATGCTATGCAACAGAGGTAAGACCCGATTTTATGATCTTGGGAAGCGCCTACCATTTCCTACTACACTTCCCGGATGCAAGTGGTCTGTCCAGGAAGTACAGCGTTAAGAACGTGAAGTCACTTTCCATCCCCATCCAGTGCCAATATTAAGAATACATAGAGATTTGTACCTTAAAGACTTGGTACGTAGAAAGGAATTTTGTTTTAATTGCTTAATCTTATCTCTCATGTAGAGCTGAGCCAAATTTCAGCCAATCTAAGAAAGAGTGGACACAATCTGCTTTTTTAATTTTGTTGTTTCATGTTCCGTATTGGAGGCAATTTTTATTTTTTTAGCCTCAAGCTTTGTGTTTAGTTGTATTCTGTTCAATTGCTATTCATTTCAGACAAACTACCATTTGTTTTTTAATTCGTCATCCTGTTGTATTACCTGTAAGATGAAAGACTAAACTACCGTCGACACAAATACATATATTGCCTGCAGTATGCATTGCTGCAACATGTTCCAACGGCAAAGGGTCACTTTCAGGGTAAAAGTTATTTAAAGACCACAAAAGTGTTGTATACACCCTATTCTATATAGCTCGCTTGTGTGTTTTTAAATAATTTTTGTCCTGAAGTTGACCCTTAGCAGTTTCAACTCGTTACAATAAAATAAATAAAGGTAAAGCAGTCCCGTTATAGGCCCGAAGGGGCCCAAAGGGTTCCAGGAAGTTAAGGTTCCCAGATTTCGTGACAACGGCACAGGATGGTGATAGGTTGTCAGCCTTAGGCACCGACCGCCATTACCCCCAGGAAATACTCCTGGTACTCATTTCTGTTAGAGGCCATATTGCGATCGGAAGGATTTTATGTCAATGAAAAATCCACTGACACCAGCTGGAATCGAACCAGCTACCTTTCGATTTGTAGCACAGCACCTTAACCACTGTGCTACTGGGGTCCCCCGACAAAATAAGTACTGTAGAAAATATTGTTATGTTGACGGTAATTCGGTCTTTCTTCAAACCGCCATTTAACACCTGCAATGCAAATTTCCGAGTATTTATCCATTTTTATATGGTATTCTTCTTACTTTATCTGATGGACATGTATTTTCGTGATTCATGTTAATACTTTCGTTCAGTAAAATTTTTTTTGTGGCTCGACAGCCCCATTGAACCTAGACTTCTTCATTATTGAGGTTTTTCCATCACACTCAGGCGCACCACATTCGGTAGGACTCTTTTGGACGAGTGATGGGTGCGTAGAAGAGACCTCTACCTGACAACACACAAAATTCACAAGAGACACACAACCACGCCTCCGACTGAATTCGAACCCACAAGCCTAGCAAGCGAGCGACCGCACACCTGTGCCTTAGACCACGCGGCCACTGGGATTGGCGGATAATTACTGTATTTTATTTCCAGTATAACGTACATCTTTACTTTTAATTAATTTTGTGTAAACCCTGGCAGCGAGGAACCTTACGGCATATACATGAAGGATGTGGACTGAAGTCTGGTCGCAGTTAGAAGTGCATTAAAGGGGTTATCACTTTTCATAGTAGTTTCAAAATAAACCCGCTAACCTGTATTACTAATTTTACGTGCAACTCAGTGCCCGATCTTCGACACTGGAAGACCCTGTCGATATGAAACAATAATTCTGCATTAGAATATGGACACTGGAAGGTGAAGAAGATCGATAAACTTTACTCCATCCTAGAGCCGAACTTTTCAACATGTATCATAGGTAGAAACGGGATTTTAAATATGATATAAAAGGTAAAGCAGTCCCATTACAGGCCTGGACAGGCCCAGAGGGTTCTTAGGAAGTTAAGGTTCCCAGACTGCGTGACAACGGCATAGGATGGTGGTAGGTTGTCAGCCGTACGCACCGGCCGCCTTTACCTCCAGGAAATTCTCCTGGTGCTCATTTCTGTTAGAAACTGGGTCGACCCCATGGCCATAGTGCGATAAAAGGGATTTTATGTCAATGAAAAATCCACTGACACTAGCTGGGATCGAGCCAGCGACCTTCCGATTTGTAGCACGGCACCTTAACCACTATGCCACCGCGATCCCCCTTTAAATATGATGTAGATTAATAGTAATGTCAGGAGGGCGAAACATTTTGAGAATTGTTAGTTTTGTAGATAACAGTGAGTTACGTTGTATTACCTTAAATATTGTTGATAGAATATAATAATGAAAAATTAACCGAAAAAGGATATTGAATTGATTTCATTACAAATTTTACTTACTTATGTATTAAACAACAAACACATTTTTTAATATGTTCTATGACATAATATTATCCTTCACCTACATTCCTGTGAGCCCTGTAAAAATCCTCAGAGTGTCTTATAAAAATAATACAATCAAAATACAAATGACTGCACAGAAGTGTGTGTGTGATAAACTACTTCACATTACACTGGATTTTTCTGTAGCGTTCTCAATGGTAATACAGCATCTAATTATATTGATTTTAAAATATACTTAAATAAGGTATGTTTATGTTGTTTGTTTGATTTGTGTAGTTTATTCGCACCCTGCACACGTCCAAGAGGCAATATAAACACAAATTATTCAACTGTAATTTAAAGGCAATAGAACTTGATATTTCATATCCACAAAGACCACTGCAGAAAACACCAGTCTAACATTTTAAAGCCTACTGTTCACGTGATGCACCAACAATTTTAACATTCAATAATTGTACTTTCTGCCCACACTTTTCTTATGTGTTTTGTATTTATCTCAGAATAAACAGCGACCTCTGCCCCATACAACATACGTGATTGGTTTTTAAAACCGAGATGAAAAGTTTTTACTGCGCGGTATGAACTGGGTCTTTAAATAAAGCAGTCTGCGCTTCGTCTGTAAAGGGTTAATATCAGGTCCATTCTGTGCAATTATTTGTATATTGATTTTTATTTTTGTTATAAGACACCCTGATCATTGTCAAAGGAGTGGCCGAATTATGTTATCGAAAAATAATAATATTTCATTGAACATAATTTGTGATGTAAAATTGTCTGTTCTTATAAGTATAGAATTTTCTTCAATACAAGGATATCGAACGCTTAAAGTCCACATTACTCTTCATTCACATTTAAATAGGTGACATGGAATATATGTAATTATATGAAATGGTAAGGTGTGTCAGTGCTCTGTTACAAAATTTCCATTAACAAGAAATTAACAAATTGTTCAGATATGAGAGTCAGCAAGCAAACTTTTCCCAGATAGTACTTTCAGCTCATTCATAATACACCTTTCGGCTGTTATTCTACACCCTGGAACTTTATTAGATTTATTACATGGCTTGTCAGTGCTGATTCCAAATTGGAGTATTATTCTTTAATTGTTCTATTTTAATTTACCACACAAGCTACGTGCCTAACAAATCATTCCACTGAAAATTACTTCTACTTGGTTACCGAAATATATAAATTGTTAATGTTATGATGTATAGCTTTATACAGTTTAACGCCAGCATAAATATATAAACCTCTAAAAGTTAGTATTTCCTTCCTCCCCTCTATTTCAGTTGGCGTTTTATGTGCTTATTTATAACTTCCATATATTTCTCTATTATTCCCTGTAATTAACTACACCATACTATCTACAGCATCAAAAACAGAACACATCAGGGGTCCATCTGCAAAACAAAGCAAAGGGTAGAGCTTAATTACATCTATGTTTCACGCACCTAGTTATCAGTTCCACTAGATTTTATGCATTTTACATAACAAGGTTTCAACATAAATTGAAGTTTTGTTTTAGCAACAGCCCGCATAACCACAGTATAGGGACCCAATCAAAGGATGACCTAATATCTGGTGCATTTCGAAATCTCAGACACGGAGATCTGAATGAACAAGTTCTCGTATTCTTTAAGAAGAGTCAATGGTGTCATCCGTAATTTGGTGAGAGCAGACTGCAGTTTCGAAAAAATCGGTGACTGAAATTTAGTCCCTCGCAATAAATTTGATGTTTGTGAGACCGCGCATCTTTGATGTAGTAATATAAACAGCCGATTAGATGCAACAATGATAATGTTATTAACAATTTCAATCAGCTCGACACGTTTCGGGCGATAATTTCGCCCATCTTCAGGAGCACTAGACTGTGTTTACAGCTTGTGGTATAAAGTACCGACGATGCTGTCTGCTGGTGACCAGTGTAAGGTGGAACTTGGAAGTTCCACCTCATCCTGGTGACCAGCAGACAGCATCGTCGGTACTTTATACCACAAGCTGTAAACACAGTCTAGTGCGAAATTATCGCCCGAAACGTGTCGAGCAGATTGAAATTGTTAATAAAATTATCATTGTTGCATCTAGTCGGCTGTTTATATTATCTCTCGCAATATTTAACAATTAAAGAGTCGAGTTCTTTTACTAGACTTTCAATCCGGGTGCAGTTTAAATTGTACGAAATACTTCAACGAATATAAAATGTAGCATCGAAAGTATGTTGTCCTCTTTCGGGTTTGCTTTGAAGTAAGCTGTACAGGAGCACAAACTGACACACCCAACACGAATGAGTTGAGGATTAATACACTCTCGTTGACCAGTTGCCTGTAGTCTGTGCCATGGCGCAACGTTGTTATGGCTTTGTGTATTAAAAGATTGCAAAGAACTGAGACAGCATTGCTCACAGATAGCTTCAATATCGCTAAAGTGCCCTGTTACCAGACCAGAGAAAACAAATAATAGGAGGAAAAACAAATAGTTCTGTATGGAACGAGATTTAAGTTCCCCTTGCCGGTGATAACAAGATTGCCGTCTTCTGGGATGTGACGTCATGTTGTCTTGTAGGAAGGTACCAATGTTTCCTAGAGAAGCCTTTTTTCTTTGTCAGAGCATAAAAGGGGCCTGTTCGGAAAATATAAACACCAAGTTCCTCCTAAATATCCGCAAATTTCCACTAGACTACACTCCTTTAACACCATTACGACAGTGATTATTCAAGTACGTATTAGTTTTTTTCACTTGTGATTAACAGTAATTTTGTTTTGTATGGCCAGAAATATTTAGCTTGGATTTAAAATTTGTAATTTCAGAACTGATTCCACTGATTTGTACTGCATTTTCATGAAATCTGCTGTCGTTTCTCTAATAAGTTAAGAGTGCTATGACGTGAAAATTAAAGTTCCAGACCTAGAATTTGTTCACTTATCACGTCATCAAGTTCAGATTGCAGTGTTTGACGATAACAGCTCGTTCATTTCAATAATTGTTTCTCAGTATTTATGATTTTTGGACACACATGCGTGTTGCCCATTTGTCTTATATTGTGTTATTATGTTCCGCGCCGTCTGCCTAAATTCATAGTGTAACTGAATAAATGAGCCCGCCGTTCCAATAAGTCTCCAATTGATGCTTGCTTGCTTGCTTGCTCCATGGAGCAGAGTCCTTCTTGAGAAGTAAACAGGTTTTCAGCTAGTCAAGAAATTCCACGCATTTTATTGAAGAAGAAGGTTCATTACCGCATTCACAAGTGCCCGCCACCTGTCCCTATTCTGAGCCAGCTCGATCCAGTCCATACCAACACATCCAACGTCCTGAAGATCCATTTTAATATTATCCTCCCATCTACGCCTGGGTCTCCCCAGTGGTCTCTTTCCCTCGGGTTTTCCTACCAAAACCCTGCACGCACCTCTCCTCTCCCCCCATACGCACTACATGCCCCGCCCATCTCATTCTGCAACTGATACACATGAATATTCTCTGTCCTCTAAGGAGACACATATACTCAATTGAATTACGTTATTATGGTCGTAACTGGTGGGAAAGTGAAGATTTAGTAGCATGAAATTTTCGCGTATTTCACGATAGACCCTCTTCTAGAAGTGCTGAGAAAGGTCCCAAAATCTGAGCTTCGAATCAAGTTTTTTTTCAGAAACACCGCTGCCCGGCTTCAGGTCTACATATTGTTACACAATGTTACTCTTAATTTCATTCCAATTACTCTTTTAAGATCCGAAGGAATTATTTTATTCGTTCCCGAGAAGCCAATCAACGAATTGCGCATGTTTTCCGTTTGACCTTCATTTTTGTTCACAGTTACGGTCATCTGTTTTATGAGTTTTGTGGTTCTTGCTGTGATTAGTTTGAAGTTCAATGTCTTCGGGATTTCTTTATCCTGCGCATACAGACGACAGACCCAAGTATTGCTACCGCAGTATCCGGTCCATCCACAATGGAATTGCCTTCGTAACGCTAGAATTGTGCCTTCAGTAAAAGTGCAAGCCCTATTAGGCACTATACAAGATAACATTACAGTTATTTGGAAAGTAGCCTATGTGTAGTAGCGTACCGATTCAAAACTGGGGTAGGAATGCGCCTTTCTTTTCTGACCACAGTGTTCATGGGTTAGTCCTTTGGTATTTGTCAGTGAGTTACCATGTGCGTTTGATGTGTATTGGACCGTGCATCATCTTGATAACCGAAGAATAAAATCCGAAGGCCTTCGGTCCGGACACTCATCCATCCTGCCTGCACTTAACTTCCAACCAGCAGCAAATCGAGAACCAGACAGTCTTTGTGGTAACCAACACTATCGTCGTGATTTCCTGATGATGGGCATAATGGTGCCCGAAACATGTTGAGCCTAACATAAGCATAATAAAGTAATAAGTGGCATCTAGTTGGATTTTATTGTTCAGTTACAATGTGTGTCTTCTCTAGACGACAACAGTTTACACAAGATGGTGTTCAGTCTTATAAACCTGGGTTTTAGATACAGAAGTTCACTAAATTACTTCTATGCCGCTCCATGCTGATAAAGGAGCCAAACTTTGAGGAACATGGTTTGGTGAATTCGCCTTTGAAACGAACAGCAGCATACAGTGCAAGATAGTAGTTGGTAGCATTTGTAATCATTATGCCTAGTCTAAAGCTATGCGCGTATGTGTAAAGAGGTGCGTCCATAACACGCCTTCCAAATAGAATCCTACACAGGGCAGACGTTGAGAGGAAACTAGAGGTCATGACGCAACCTACATAAGACAGCGCAAAAGCGGTATATGACCTGCTATCCTCGCTAAAGTGCAGCTTACCATAATAAGGGGTGAAATTCCTACTGAATAGGTTGTCGCTGTAACAACTGGCAGTTTTACCCTGTTAAAATCTCGATCGCGAACGGCCTGTAGTTTAGAATTTGCGTTACTTGACAGGTTGGCCGGGATAACGCAGTCGGTATAGCGACCCACTACGGGCTAGACGGGCCGGGTATCGAATCCCAGTGGGGGGGGGGGGATTTTTCCCCAACCTTCCAGACCAGCCCTGGGGCTCGCCCAGCCTCCAATACAGTGGGTACCGGGTCTCTCCTGGGGGTAAAACGGCAGTGGCGTGGCGTTGACCACCTATCTAGCACAAAGGTGAAAGAAAGAGTAAAATTATACATCGACTCAAGCTTTGGGCCTTCGTAGCCTATTCTAGAGTGAAATTTACCCTTAACTTTACCGTTATTTGACGGAGTTCCTGGAAATGTCCTGACATAGGACCTTAAAATAAGCCACAAGCAGTTCCTTCCCAAATCATCACTCACAACCCGCCAACTCTTATTTAGTGATCCCTGTTTTAGGTTCAGTCTTACAACAACTCATATTGAAATTTATACAGGCTAGACCTATATATATAGATGTCACTACACGTTTCAATACGGCGAGAAAGTACCGGCTTTGATATATGCTGATCGGTTACAAACACACATATTGCAATACACTAGGATACGAGAAACAGTACGCTTTAAAAATACCAAGTTTTTTACACCCAGCAAAACAGGAAATATGAACAAGGAGGTAATATCAAAGTCTTGTGCACTCTTAGTTGTTCGCGTTGCTGGACCCTCAAAATTTGTGACTCTGTAGGCCTACACAGTATCTCTCAAGGCGTAATCTTGAAAACAGCCCCTTTTTCGTCGAATTCCAAGGACAATGGCATAGATAAGGCCCCAGCAGGCCCTACAGTGATTATAAAGTCGTGGGGGGGGGGAGCTTTCGACCAGTTATCTAAGCTACTGTTTGAGGACAACGTGCTGACTATTATTCACGTATTATGAGCGGTGTTTCTACTGACCCAGCAAACTATCAATTATATTGATGCCGTCTTCATGACAGTTGTTTTCTTAATTAAGAACTGTATTATTAGTTTGTCTTTGTCATAACTTCAGGCTTCGCTTGCTACTACCAAACTGACTAGCGTTATTTAACTTTAACGGCACTCAGTATAATACGCTGAAAAACAATCAAATATTCAGACTAACTATTGTTAATGTGCTTGTTTTACAGCAATGAGTAGTTAATGTGGCATCTCATTCACGATTACCTCTACAGAAAGTGACCCTGATACTCACCTGACCCTGTGATGGAGCTGCATTTTACCTGTTGTCTCAAATAGCACTTAGTTCTCCTATTGGTCGGTATTTTATACTGTTTCCAGTATTGATCTTCCAGGTTCAATTCGGCTGTCATCCGTGTTAAAGGTTTTACCCGTTTTGAATGTCCTGGTTTCGCATCGTATCCTCCTTTCTTCGCTTCTTAATGCTGAGTACAGTTTTGTTTATATCATTTCTTACATCCCGTTTGTATAAAGCCTCTCACAGTATGACTGTTAGACGCAGAGGACCGTTGTGAGCAGGACAGGATATCTTCCAGATTTCACTAATGCAGAGTATTTTGTTGATAAGCCGAAGAGTTGTTAGACTGTCAAGAACTCTAAAGTGCATTTCTTTGGTCGGAGTCATAAAATTTATTGCTCAAAGAAAAAAATCGACGATGGCTATGGATAGGAAAGGATGTGAAAGAAGATGATTATAATATGAAGGTAATTTCTTTGTGAGACTGAGGAAAAACACGAAAACCTTACTAAGGTTAGTGGAACTTCTGGCTGAAATTCGCATTCCATAACATATCTCCTGAAGAGGAACGGTTTTTAATCAAGCCAGGAATTTCGCGTGTTTGGCTCAACATAACTAATGTTATGTGTTAAAGTGTTGGTAAAGGCCTTTGAACTGTTGGTCTCTTTTCAAAGGAGTCCTGCCAAAACTCTTCAAGTTTCATTATTATGAAATTAATTCTAAATAGGCTATGGGATCTAGACAGTGAAAATCAATAAGATATTTAAGTTTTTCTTCAACGAACCGCACAGAGTGAAAGTTTAAGTCTGTATTTTAGGAAATGTCCTTCAGTCATTCTGTGTGCATTTTATAATTCGAAGCTGCTTTGATTGAATCTGATACATCTGGTAATAGCTGTCCATATCTAACGCTTTCAGGAGAGATAATTTCAGATAATATCGACCTACTGCCACTCGTATTTTACATACAGCTAAATCTTATGAAATGTCTACACATAACATAAAATATGCATCTAATTATGTACTTTAACATTTCCACGACACGGATTTGGATATGGCTAATTTTTGACCAAGTACGAGTAAACCAATCTAGAAATTTTGTGGATTTTGCAGAAATCTCATCCAAATCTGTCAATGATAGAGCCTGTATTTGTTACTGTTAGGTACTTTGGTTGACTTCCATTTCAGATAACGGTTGAAGAAGGGTTGGGTCTGGGTTTGAAAAATTTGTGTGAGTAATGTATTTGCCTCTGCAGTAAGTAGGTTACATCAAAGGCAGGAAGATGCGTAACATCATAAGAGGTACTTAGAAACATGCGTGTCACCTAATTTGAAATAAAATCGGATTTGTATCACAAAACATTCTGGGAATGTTTTTAAACTTCTATACTCTTTGAGGACAAACGATACTACGCAAAAGTAACAACAATCCTGAAGCAGTCGCCGTGTTTTATAACAGAATTCAGCATCATCTTAACTGTGCCATCTCGACGTCCTTGCCTGTTCATCAGGGCTATAAATTGGCTATCCGAAGTTATAACAGCATTACCTAAATTGGGCTCTTCAAACATGAGATGAGTTTTATAGTAGATTGTACTTTATTACTTCTTCTTCGTTCCAATTTGTAGCTAAGGAAGAAGGGGCCAGATTGAATCATAATAATAGTGTCCCACTTCACCTTTGGGTACTGTGAGAAATTTGCTGTTCTATACAAAGGAATATCGACACGCAAACACTCGTACACGTTTAGACTCAACTGCTGTTAAACGAATATGGAGAATTAATACTGAAATTAAAGCTTAGTGACAAAGTCGTAGTTACAAAAAGAGAGGTTACCAAAATGTGTAGACACACAACTGCCCGGATACACATAGACAAGCATATGCGTACCTGTGTACTGTACTCGAATTTTGTTTAGCAAGCCTGTTTCGAGTCAAGGGTTTGAAATTAAATCAAAGCGGCAAATATAAAGAATTGCGTGTCAGATTTCAACTTATTTCTGCAATAATAATTCAAGCAGGCGAATGGAAACTTCGAATTTCGCGTTCCATAGGCTAGGGAAAAATGGAAACCAACATCGGTGAGAAAGTGATGTCAAAAGAGGGGCTGACAGCTGGACAATTCGCTATGAAGTTTCTAAGTTTGACCTTTCAGGTTTTCAGTTTCGAAACAATTAACACGTCATGCGCGACTTAACTTTGGAAACATTTGGTGTCATTAGTAAGCCTATTGAAACAGAGACGCAGTTTTAGTGTTCTTACTTTTAGCAATGAAATTCTCCCCCCTTACAAAGCCACTGGCTTGAACCCGGGTTTCGGTAAGGTTTTCAATGACAGAAATGAGAAAAACATCAAACCTAAAAAAGACATGCGATAGTGTATTATATTTATCCGCGTACAGCTAATATAACATAGCACGACACTGAGCAGATAATTAAGAAATAACTCTTTTTATGTGCATAAGCAATATGTATTATGGAACAACCAAAGGATTAAGATTGCGGTCTGCTTAAATATAGATTAAAATTAAACTGTGATTGTTTTATGTTAGGAATTATCCTGAAAATTATGTAATCTTCGTCGAAACATGTGGCCCTGCAAAATGACCTGTTATGAATAAAAATATGTATATAGTCGTGTTGAAAGTCATTAAGTATTACTTTACAGTATTATATAAACACAACGGGATGTTTAATGTAAAATTAATTGTCTTTAAATTAATTTTTCACTGAACAGAAAAAATTAATAAAATATAATTCTTTTTTTGGGCAGAGAAGACGTTACGAATAAAGTCCCAAGTTCTGGTTCCTGCCCAGACTCAGCCAGATGGGCCTTAAACCGTTGTTATTTTGAGAGCCGTGTGAGAGAAATAAATAAACTTAAGTCAGCCGAAAAAAAAAGCGTGTGCGGGGCTGCAGACTAATATTCAAGTGTCAGACAGAGCCGCACTTGCCTCCTGATATGCCGCCACTTTATAAATTTCACCCCTCCTTCTTCCGTAACGCTAAGTTAATTCTAACGAGCTGCACTTCTCTGTAGCTGCAACATAATTAGTAAAAATGAGCCTCGAAATAAGAGTCAGAACACGTGAATTCAGCTTTAAATATTCACGTCTCGGTTAATATAGAGGCTTCCGTTTGTATTCAAACGCTTAATACTAACCCCGTCATATGCGTGCTTAATAACTTACGGTACGCCAGGAAAAGAAGCACAAATTATGATAAGTAATAGAGCAAAAATTCAATTAAAAGTACATTACGAGAGATGAAGACTTAGCTGAAAAAAATGAAGGAAACAAAGAATCGGAATTTAAATTTTGGTCTTCAGTTTATTAAATGTGTATTCTGCTAGGCCTTTTGTTTACTAACACTTCAGAGGAACTTATCATCCCCATCTTCAGGGTATGCATGTATGTATTCGAAGTACCTTGAAGATGGATGTGGTACGTTCCTCAGAATGTTGGTAATCACTTACCAGTCTGTGCGGTGTTACACCTCAGCTGAACATAGTATTATTTTCCAGTGCCGTGAAAACTTAAAAAAAAAATCTGAAAGAAATAAGTATTTGGTAACAGAGACAAAAGGAGGCTTATTTGGTAACGGGAATACAAATAGGCCTGTTTGGTAAAGGAAACACACGGAGTCTTATTAGGTAACGAGAAAATAAGTAGGCATATTTGGTAACGTGCACATAAATAGACCTCGATGAAAACATACCCAAGTAGGCCCATTTAGTAACGGCAACACAAGTTGGCCTATTCGATAAAGAAATATATAATCCTTAGACAATTGTGTTTAAAATACTCGGCGAAAGGAGACCAGAAAACATGCCGAATAAACTAAATTATCAGCTTATGAAGAATGTCGTAATTGGAACTCTTGTTGAATGTACAAGTATGCTGTGCTGAACACTCCACATCATTGTATATGTCATTTATGCATTCAAAATGCCGTTGTGTGATAGACGACGGAACATCACAAGTATGCGAATGAGATGGAAAACGACATTATTAGCCAGTGGGCCAGTGGTGTAGTTAGAGAGGGAACGACACTTCATTTGTCCGTGTGTTTGATGTTACATTTCACACCAGAGGGTTACCACCTTCGCAAAGCTATCACATGTTGGTTCTGCGTACATAACTCCTCATGCTTTCACCCTTCATACATCGCTATAATTTAATTATAGTACAAAAATTAAAACCCCTGTTTTAACATAACGTTTTTAGTACGACTGAATCATGAGTGGATGCATTATTTGTATTACTGGGGCGATCGCTGTGGGCTGGAAGATTGGGTTTTGGTTTCTTGTAGAAAAAAGAGACGAACCCTTTACTACAGTACTTGAAACATTAAGGTGGGGGGGGGTGCAAAGGGCCTCCTATCTTATAACCAGCAAAGTTAAACTTATTTTTACGTAGTCTCATCACCAACGATGGTTCGGCTGCAGAGTTACAACACTATAAATGTTACTAAAATCAATGTTGATTTACTTTAGAACTATATATATTATTTCTAACGTGACCTCATTGCTCATTTAATGTGTTGATTTTTAAGTATAATGTCTAAAGCTGAGTTTAATACAAAGCCATTATCCAATCAGCTTCACCGCAGACTGCTGTAGATGTAACGTCTTCTGGAGACGGCAAAAATTGCAGATGTTTAGGAGACACCTGTTATGTCTTTCTTCGCAGTTGACATGAAAGAAGAATAATGGACGGGGACTCGTAGAAGAATACAGGTTCAGCCAAAAAGTGTGACTGACCAGAATTACAGTCTTCTGTAATCATCCTAATCTTATTCGTCTTTAAATAACACCTGAAGCGAGTACAGCGTTGAAAAATAAATTTCGTACATTTGATAACCTGCAATGAGAGCTAAATGAAAGTTCCAACTCTGTACATAACTGTTCAAAACAGTTACTGATAACGGAATTGTAACGCTTCTACTGATAACTGTACGAGCATCACCTAGAGCTTTCTTTCTAATTAACACCACGTGTCACAGCCCCTGTCCGGATCTCTCAAGTAATCTGTTTGTTTGACTCCTAAACTTTGATAGGAATTTCGTATCCTGATCTTCATACTTCATCTCCTTTATATATATATATATATATTGGCGCGACAGCCCCCATTGTGCCATGGCCTCCTCATTCACAAGGTTTCTAGATCACACACAACGACGCACCACTTTCGGTAGGGTTCCTCTGGACGAGTGATCAGCTCGTCGCAGAGACCTCTACCTTACAACACACATAACACTCACAACAGAAAAACATCCATGCCCCCAGTGGGATTCGAACCCACAATCTCAGAAGTCGAGCGGCCACAGACCTACGCCTTAGACCGCGCGACCACCGTAATATTCGGAGAAGAATGAAAATTTAGTGCTACGTTTGAGATTCTTACTACGGAGATTATGGAACATACTCTCTCCTGATTTTTTACGTGGTGTAGCCTGGTACAGTGTTACTGCAGTTTCGCAGAAACCTGCTTCTTCCAATTGCGGTGTATGGAGGTATCTTATTGCTTCCAAGCTTTGGTAATTCTTCACCAGACTTTGTGGCGCTGAAGCCCAATCAACATCAGTCTAGAGCTACGAAGATTATCATTGCATATCTCCTAATATATTTTCAACTGTTCTCCCAGACAACATACGTCCTTACGGAGAGGCATTTTTCCACCCCTGCTACACGTAACAAAATGTCTTGATATATGGTAGCATTTCTGAGCCATAGAAGCTCTGTCTTGTGACGTCTGACCGGAAGAATATTTGGCGGATGGCCGAGAAGGGAATTTAGAAATTGAAGACACGTGCAAAGTTTTCAGTTACGGCTACATTTCTAGAAACGTTCATAAAAGAGTTTTACGTGGAGGAAATGAAATTAAGGGGACTATATATTTTTGAAGTTCCAACTTCTAACCTTCAACGTGGGACTCCTAGACTTGATGACCTTTCCCTTTTACTCGTATTGATTGGATTGCGCTAGTGTCTTCTGTTTTCCAGGACGTCGAATAGACGATCTGTTCTGTAGATGATACGTGGTCGCTGCAGAAGGTCTTTTGTGTGCATGTGTAATTTTAATCTGGTACACGTGTGTGTGTCTGCTTCTCTCAATTTCAAAGCCTCTGAACGTATTTCATACATCTTACATGTTACGATGTTTTGTAATGGACCCAGAATATTCGCGTAACAATAAAGCACTAGATGTATATTCAAGTATGTGCTGTAAATCAGTGTAAGTTTTCAACGGCAGGAAATGTAAGTGTTTGTCGTTTCCTTCGGCCTGTCAAAATAAACGCTGGAATGGTACCTTCAACACGGCCACGAGAGAGTCCTTTCTGCCCCCTAACACAATAGCAGTCATGCTAGTCTTCCAAACGAAGGCTGTTGTCACATATCACTCCTACTTAATAGTATCCCGGCAAGCTTTGAATACAAATCGAGACCCGAAAACTAACTAGCCTCTCCGATATTTTGCGTGAATATCCTCAGTCCCTCCACGCGAATGCTGGAAGGCTATTGCTTTTTCTTCTACATACTTTTGTATTCCACTCTTCGTCAGTGTTTCTGCCTTTCGAAGCTACATTGTTTGAGCTCTTGGAAGAGTTATTTAATTAATTAAAAATGTATAAAATGCGCATTCTTCACATATAATGTTACATTACAGTTTTTAGTCAGTTGATAAAACATCGTTAAATATCCAGCAAATGGATTTATCACACTAAGTAATTACATCACACTATTGAACATGTGAACTGAAACTTGAATGTCAGGGACCTGTTTTAGTATTTTAACTAATCAGTAAATATGTTCCAGAATAGGATACAATTTGAACAAAATCACTTAAATATTTTACGAAGCATCTGATGTTTATTGGACCGTGCATCTTTGTAATAACTGAAGAATAAAAAACCAACTAGATGCCACTTGTTATTTTATTGTACTTCTTATACGCTCAACATGTTTCGGGCATCACTATGCCCATCATCAGGAGCTCGCGACTGTGATGTTGATTACCACATTGGTCGTTTCGTTCTTGGTTTGCCGTATGTTGGAGGTTAGGTGCGGTTAGGCTGGATTAGTGTCCGGGCTGCAGGCTTTAGCAAACCAAGAACGAAACGACCAATATGGTAATCAACATCATAGACGCGAGCTCCTGATGATGGGTATCGTGATGCCCGAAACATGTTGAGCCTATAAGACGCATAATAAAATAACAAGTGGCATCTAGTTGGGTTTTTGTTGTTCAGTTATTGTACGAAGCAGTTTATAAACTCGAACTCAGCAACCGAATAAAACAGTGAAATATTTCTGATTAATATATTTGATTTACCCAATTCGAATCTAAGACAGTACAGAGTACAGCTATTTTTTTGTAGTTTCATGTTTTACGCAATACTACAATTAGCACCGGAATGTTATATTGAATTATATCGTTTACACCTCGGATTATTTTACCTAAAATCTTCTTTTATCGGGTGCACTGCAGTGATTAGCCTTATATCCAGAAGGTTCGGCATTGCTAGTATCAAATCCCTTTTTGGCCACTGTTTTGAAGCAGTTTACTCCAGTTCCGATCTGCTCCAATTATATCTCTGACGTCCCTTTTAATATTGTCATCTTATCGCCCCGGTCCACTACATGGCCGCTTTTCGTTGTATTAGCGACCCACGAGTTTTACTTTCCTTCATCTGAACCACATCCCAAAGAAACCTCCTTGGTTTCACTGACTGAAACACTGGCTATATCTGTAACAATGTGCACGCAGTTTCGCCAGCAGTTACGTATCCAGCTGGTCAATACATTTCACTACTAAATTCGTAACATTCCTTAACTGGACCCTACACCTTGGCCTTTCAGTCAATTTCGCATCTTCAAATTTACCTCCCCACTAAAATTTCTAATACTGCCCATTGATTACGAAATGCCATACTTTCTGTCTTCCATTTCAGGTCTTCCTACTTGAATACTTTATCTCCTTTAAGTGTCTATTCCAGTACTCTGTGAGCGATGTACCTCAGAAATGACGTAAAAACCTTCCTTTACTTACTTCCCTTCATTTTTCATTAAATTCTCTCTTACGTTGAATTTTTTTGCTGCTATATAGCTGCAATAATATGTCTGTATTTTGAAGAAAGAATTAAACTGCAGTATAATATTTTATTATTCCTTCAACTTCCCTTTTCGTCCAAATATATTTCAGTTTTGAATGCTGAGGTTGGCTAAATGCCTGCTTGTCTCTGCCAAAGTTTTAGCGTACATTTGTTCGCAGCCGAGTGGTAATATTGACCACGGTCATTTCGCATAATTAACACACTTCTAGAAAACATAATGCTTATTTTAATTGCAGCTTCACTCATTTCATTTAGAATACTTCATTCATCGACGCAAACATTTTATAATATTTCTGTCAAATGAATTAAAAGCCCATAGAACGAATTCGTTATAACGAAGTCACAAATTTCCGACTACATGCCTCATATCCCACACTACTGAAAGTATTTATGTTATATTTGGCTTTGAGTGGTGCAACAGAGGAAACCGGAAAATTTTAATTTTGATATCGGTTCCAATATGGTCCCACCTTTATAGGAAACTCATATCAGAATTATCAGTCTTATCATAAACACAGCTCGGCGTACACCAGTTGGTAAGTTGTGCAGTTGATAAATGTTATAACGTTCACTAGAATCGCTTCTCGGTATTTTTGCGTAATTGAGGAAATGCCAGGTGACCTGAGCCAAAATAATCGTTACGTTTTAACTGTAGAGGAGTTAAATTCATATGTAAAGAATATGGCGCATAATTCTGTTTCGGATGCACACTGGCAGCTATAAAATCATATTTCTAAATTGTCAGAAATGTCTTGGTTCTTTATCAGCTGCAGTTAAAAATTTACTTCGAAAGTTTGTCTGAAAATTCTGTACGGTTCTGACGATATTGCTTCACGTTTGGAATCACGTACTTTTAAATCTCTATCATCGGCCCCTTGGGGCTTTTGTCTTTTGTGATAATTAATTGGTTTTGCTTTCCGTCTCTGTTAAAGGTTTCTATAATCAATGGTACAAACCTGAATAGTACTTCTTTGCTGGCTGAACATATTGCCAGTTATCAGGACATATATAGTGCTAGCAACATAGGTTGCACGGATATTACGAACAGCTCTGCCTGTCTAGCTTGAGAATGGAAGTCGATCCTGTCCAAGAAACTTAGTTTTCTTATTTTCAACACGAATCTGAACGAACTGCATACAGGCAATGATTCCAGCATAAATTTATTGATAATTTCTAAGACGTAAGAACTGAAGTGTGAGTACTGAGATTAAAGATAGTTGTGTGAGCGTAATAAGCTCTTCATACGCTTTTTAAGATTTGGCGACAAATTTGGATAATGCAAGAGTTAAGGAGGTTTTGGAAATTCGTTTTAAATACGTGTTCGTGATCGGCAAGTCATCTTTTCATAAAATGCACATATGTAGTTGAAATGTTCATTCATAATTACCATTGTGCAAAGGGAAATATAATCGCCTTGACTCTATTTTGAAAGGTAACTGAAGACAAGTAAAATTTGAACGGATGATTGGTTTCTAGACGTTTACCCTGAAGCGAGTGGTTGATTTCAGACAACATTACCTTTATAAACAGCCAACTATATGTAACAATAATTATTTTATGAATAATTTCAATCATCTCAACATGTTTCAGGCGACAATTTCACCCATCGTCAGGATCACTAGACTGTGTTTACAGCGTGCAGGCAGTATCGTCGATGCTTTATACCGCAAGCTGTAAACACAGTTTAGTGAACCTGAGGATGGGTGAAATTATCGCCCGAAACATGTTGAGCTGAATGAAATTATTCATAAAATTATTATTGTTACATATAGTCGGCTGTTTTTATTATTGTATCGATGATGCACCGTCACACAAACATCAAACATTACGTTTGTTTGCTTTTATATCACTAGAGCCACAATTAAAACGCTAATGAAATTTCGATAAATTCTCATCCTATTCGTAATGGGGAGGTCGTGCAGAAGAAAATGTGATCACTTTCGAAGTTGATCCACCATTGCGAGTGTAAAAATAAATATTAGAAACAGTGTGTAACATTCTGTTATGGTGTACAGTACAAACATTATGAGTGAAATTTTATTATTAGCCCACTGTGACAATACCTAAGAACAACTTATCGGATTAGTGAAAATTTCCCTTGTGCATCGTCAGAGTAAGTTTTCAGTTCACTCTGCTGCTAATCATTCAGTAAGAAGAAGCAACTAGTTGGTTAACATTTTCAGTTTCTGTGATGTCCATAACGATATGTGCACTAGCACTTGAAGCAGCTTCGTTCATGGGAATCATATAAAATTTTTAAGAAGAACATTCCTTGGTGAGCAAAGAGAAGAAGGAATGCAAATGAAATATTTTCGTAATAGAATTGCTCATAAGAGTAAGAGTGGTTTTATATTTACGTAACAAGTCAGTTGCTGAGGGATATGTCTGTCCTTAACAAATTTATGCATTGCGTATTCGAGATAAAGAAATTCGTATGAATAAATAAATTCTTTAACTTTAAAGTTTAAATGCCTGCAGAGGACATGATGCTGCTGGGTTAAACGGATGGATTCCATTCTATGATAAAGAGAGTTGTGTTGAGACTTATATTGACTTTATGTTTTCATATCGTGGACACACAACGGAATGTCACACTTGAAAATTAAAGAAAATTATTTGTCAAACATTTTTCTTAATTAAAGTCAAAATTAGTGATCTGCTTTCATTATTCTCAGCCTTCCTTTTGTGATGACGAGGGACACATAAATAATAAATTCTCTACCGTCTTTCTTATTCTGATTACTTTCAGCCTGTTAAGTTTATGTGTAGGGCGTTATTGTTGCACCACATATCACTTTAAGACACACACACACTCATACACTCGGTGGGACTACCCTGGACGAGGGATCGACCTGTCGCATAGACCTCTACCTGAAAACAAAACCACAAAAGACAGATGCCCATGATGCCGACAGGATTCGAACCCGCAATCCCACCAAACAGGCGCTGCAGACCTACGCCTTAGACCGCACGGCCACTGGAATCGTCATATTAGCAAATAATGAAACTGTTTATATCGTTATGAATACAGCAAACTAAATTAGACCACTGCGTACAAAACCTATCTTTACGATACTCTCGCTTATGTAAATATCTCACATTTTAGCTGCTCGACCTGCGTTACAAAACTTTTATCAGACGTCATGATTTTGTTCCAGTATTGAATACAGTGCAATATTAAGGAATATCAATTAGCACACGGTGTTTCCAATTTGTGCGTTTAGATTCCGCATAACAGTTTTCTTCATTATAAACTTGACTCCGTTGAGGATGCCAGAATGAAGCTGAGTTGAATGAATTCTATTCAAGTAGACCCTGTCGTCATTACCGAAACTCCAAGCGACGTTCTGTGGAGTGGACGCAGCAGATGTTTATAATGAATCTCGCTGGTCAAAGAGTTCGTAAGGGAGGATTACAGATGCTTTGTACGAAAATGTTACATTTCCCGCTGCAGTGAACACGTGCAAGTAATAAAGTACAAACAACCGGGCTTTGAACATTTTTATTTTATTTGTGGTTAATTTCAAGACGATTTTAATGGCTCAGGTAGGTAGCGGTAACCGATCCCAGTGGCCGCGGTCTAGGGAGCGGGTTTGCGGCTGCTACCTTGCTGGGAATTCTAGTTCGAATCCCACCGAAGGCATAGATGTTTGTCTCTTGTGAATGTTGTGTGTTGTCAGATAGTGGTCTCTGCGACGGACCGCTCACTCGCCTAGAGAAGTCTTACCGATTGCGGTGTGCCTGAGCGTAATCTAGAAACCTCAGCAATGAGGTGGTCTAGGCCCACAAGGCCTGGCGAACCATGAAAAAAAGAAGCCATAATTAATAAATTAAAACTTAAAGTTATGTAAAGGTATTTGGCCCATGGGATAGAATGAGAAACCATACCGGCATTTTCCTGCAAATACTGAAGAAACTCGCGAAAATGCTTTGTAAATTGGCCGCTCTCCCTACCGATGTTTGAATAAGGAACCACACGATTATGGCATAGGAATACTAAACAGTCAACCTCTAATCTTGATCGTCGTAATGATCAAAACTATTTATCTCTAATCTTCATCCTACTTCATTAATCTATGATTTTAAATTCTCAAGCCGACATCTCAGATATTATCTAGTTGGTATGAAATAATGTGAAACGCCAACTTAATGCAACAAGGTAATTTTATTGATGTATTCTTAGCTCGACATGTTTCGGGCGCATACGCCCATCATAAGGAACATTGGATGTTGAGTTGCAGCATATGGTTTTCTGCACCGAGTGTCTGGATGGGTGGTGGTCTTGAGAGCTGTTGCATACGCAGCGGCTCTCAAGACCACCACCCTTCCAAAAATTCGGTGCAGAAAACCATACGCTGCAACTCAACATCTAATGCTCCTGATGATGGGCATATATACCCGAAACATGTCGAACTAAGAATACATCAATAAAATTACATTGTCGCATCAAGTTGGCATTTCACATTATTTCATAAGGAAGATGCACGGTCAAACAACCCTCAAATTAAAATGGATGTTCAAGAAACATGATGGGGGCGTGGACTGGTCTGGTCTGGCACAGATTTGGAATAAGTGGCAGGCTGTTGTGGACACGGAAACGAACAGTGTAGTTCCATAAAATGCTGGGAAATGTTTGACTATATGAAGAATCTAATCCATGGAGTTTACAGAAGAAATGAGACCATTGGGACAAAGGAATGATTTGCGAGTTTGGAGGTTCCCACAGCGGTGTCATCGAGGGCTTCAGTCTTCTGGGATATCACACTGCGTCACTGGTAACATGTTGCCTTCATCTTGAGGCGTTCCGTCGTCCATGAAACAATCGAAAGTCAGGGGTCTCTGGACGGAAGCCTGTTTCCATAATATTTCTTTATTCCTCCAAGAGCTAATGCTATGATCCTGTTTTACTTTCGTGTTTCTCATGGATAGGATTTTATGGCCAAGCACAAAAAATTCTGGGCAGCCACTTACAACGAAAACGTGTCGGATATTTCTCGCAAAATTTTGAACGAAAATAAAATTAATATAAATATATTTATAAGGTGACTAATGACATTCATGCACTCAGGACATGTGTCATCAATCACAGTATGGAAGGATTCATCCTTTCATACTTTGTACGCAGAACGACCCTAACACAAGTCTGTTTAGTGTAGAAAAAACAGTAATGTTGGAAATGGTTTATAAAGGGTAGCAAAACTCTTTCGTATACCATTACAAGAAGCCGAGAAATAGAAATAAAAAAGAGACAAGAGGAAAACGATAGTAGGGATTCGTCCGTATCTGCGGCAACCAACCACCAGCGTCTATGTTTCTGTGTTTCCATAAGAAGGAGCCCCCAACTTTTGTCGCGAAATATAATCGATCTGTCTGTTGGCGACCTGAACTGAACGTTACTGCAGTGATACAGTAGTAATGTAGTTCACGCCCTGCTGAAACAGATTACTGGGCTTTAATTGTATGGTGCGTCAAGCTGGCATTTCACATTATTTCATTAATCCATTTTAATATTAAATGTTCATCTAAGAATATGTCTTTAAAGTGTCCTCTTGAAGGTTTCCCCACAAACATCGTGTATGCACCTGTCCTCTCCCCCACAAGTGCCGTATGCCTCAGCAAACTCATTCTTCTACATTTATGAACAAAGTAATATTTGGCAAACAGTACAGATCATGAAGCTCTTCATTATGCATTCTTCGCAGGTGCCGTTGTTTGTTTGTCCCTCTTGGGTCCAAACGTCTTCCTCCAAACCCTATTTTCAAACGCCCTCAGCCTATGTTTCTCCTTAAATAAGACAGGTCAGGCTTCATGCATATATACAACAGGCAAAAGTACAGTCCCATTAATTTTAACTTAGTCTTAACCGTGCATGTTGACCTACACCTCCTGGAACTTGTCTGTAATGGAAGAAATCAAACAGAATATTACTGATGTCTACTGAATGCAGACATTCTGCACTACTGCCAAAGTCGACATTAATTTCACTAATTAAATACATGTTTACGTAAGGCGTAAATTAAATCCAGTTTCGTTAATGAAACGGTCTTTTTTGTCGAGAGATTTTTGATACTTTGAAATTTGTTGAGGTTTAAAACTTTATCCGTCTCGTCACAGATGTGGCCCTCAAAGGCTGGCCGAGATGTATTGCAATTTAGACGGTGTTCCATGTGGTCCTGGGGGCTCTTATTGCTTAAATACCTATTCCTACACTCTGTAGCTATAAATAATTTGTGTGTTTGTTGCACTTGTTAGGTGAAATAGTGGGAATGGACATGATTTATTTTTAAATTTCACTGATGAGTACTGTACAAGGACACCACGTACTGTGCGATGCTACCCACAAATATTATTTAAAAACATTTTAGTCCCGAAAAGGAAAGATGCACGGGAAGGAATATAAAAAGTTTTTGTCCATGTAGCAGAATTGAAGAGAAAGTGCTCTGTTGGCATTTTACTGGAAAGTGCGACACAGGAGTAAGAAAAAATATCGAGAATGATTTTGTCTCAGCCCTCGTTTTTATAAGGCTTTCCTTAGTCGTCTATACATAGAACACAAATATCAGGAAGAACCAAGTAGACCAGAGTGTTTCCAGCCACTGAATGAGCAGCCGGAAACAACCGTCTTGAGTACCATGAGCATGACCACGAGCGGCGTGGAGCACATTTTGGTGTGGAAATGAAGGAGATAACCTTGCAGACTTGGAGCTTCGATTATATTGAACAAGATATTCCGACATCTGGAGAGCAGTGTTATTATATTTTGTGGGTTAGGCATATTGCAAAGTGTTTCACGGGTCTCGGACTTGGAGAAGACAATTTTAAGCGAAAAAATATGGACTGTTTTTTCGTTGTTTTCATGGGTGAGAAGAAGAATATGATAGTACAGAGAATTAAGATGGAAAGAAGAAAGGTGAACAAAAAATATGAAAAGATACCTTCTTAGGCGCTTTCTCAAAATTAAGAAAGCGGCTACTAGCTTCGACATATCTGTCTGTCCGTCCGTCCGTCCGCGTGGAATAACTCGGCTCCCACTGGATGGATTTTCGCCAAATTTTATATATGAAAATTTTTAAAAAACATATCAAGAATATTCAAGTTTTTCTAAAAATCTGACTTCACGTGAAGACAAACATCATTTTAGATCATATCTTCCTAAATTCTGCTTAGAACAAAAAATATTTCAGACAAAATTTTAAAGAACCTCAAAACACACATTTCATTTTCGCTAATATTTTTCCAAAATCGTGCAGTTTATGAGAAAATGAGGATCAGGGCAAGCCACGAAAGCCAATATGGCGCATGCGAATTTCTTGTTGGATAAATAAGGTTACAAAGACACTCAGAATATGTAATACTTGTTGCTTTTCCACTGCAAAAACAGTTTATGAATGCACCTGAATGTTACTTTAGTGTTACGTTGTGTGACTTGTTTCCGATTGAAAGCAACTGGACCGAACTATGAAGAAAATGCTACCCAGATGTGACTGCGAAAGGGTGCGAACAATACGTGTATAAAGCAATGCAGGCAGAAAGTGATACAAGCAGTTTTCTTGCCTTCAATACAACTCCCATACACCAGTTGCATTTCTATGCCAGATAAACTGCATACACCACTAAAAGATTCCTATACTTCAAAGAGAAACGTTAAATATGAGAAACAATTAGAAATTCATCAGAAAGGAAGACATTTTAGAATCTGTATATGGAGAAAAATGTACTACAGTCAGCCCCTGCACATTATTGGACTTTTTTATACACCGATAATCTCACTCATGTTTCTTTCTATTTCAAATTTTAAACATTGTAGCATCTTACTGATATCTCATTACTGACCGCCACTGCGACGGGTAGCCATGGCTTTGTGAAACAAACCGTTTCCAAGCACGCAACCGCAGCAGCCATTGCTCTGCCTTGTATAAGATAGGATATTATTACATAGTAACAAGACCGATGAAGGAAGAATGAAGAACACTACGCGAGGACTTCCTAAAAATTGTGGCATGAGGCTTTTCAGTTCAAGTTTGTCTGAAGCAACAAAAGTGGTTCCGACCTCAAATTCCTAGGATTATGGTTCGCTGAAACCAGCTTCCCTGTAGTTTAGCAAGTAGGTACCGATGTTTCGGAGTGATCTCCATCTCCGTGGGTACGAGAGTTAAAGTCTTACATCGACGGAAGTTAACAACAACGGCACGACTAAAAATTCTCTTCCTCAAACTGTAATCGTTGTCCAGAAGATTACTACCTCATTTTAAATTTTTTTTCAATTACCGAAATCTTATCTTCTATTTATGAGTATTTTATCTGCCTGAAGTTTTGACCACGACAGAACTCCAGACAATCGGATTTGTGGTTTTTGATATTATGACAGATAATAATAATAATAATAATAATAAAACCTCGTAAACACTCGTAAGCTATTATGGATTCGAACAGGCGTTCTCATTGTTCGGTCACACATTTTAGCGTTCTTTCTCTTATCTGTAACACCAAAAGTCTCTAAACCTGGCTGCATAATATTTAAGCCCTTCTTCCACCGAGTCTGTTCGTGTTCGCTCAATCTGGACCTCTGCGCACTAAATGAACAACATTTAATTACACTTCATTGTACCGCTAAGCTCTGTAATAATGCAGCTCAACTGTGAGAATTACTGATTATTAGTGCAATTGCGCCTTTGTTATATAATGGACATCAATTCGCTTTCTCGGGAAGCACTACTTCAAAGCCCTATTGTATCCTTTCGTGTGTTGGAGACTGATGATGACACAATCGGACCGAAATATGTGTCCAGGATATAACTAACGCCTATCATATATGGTACAAATATCAGAGAGTGCGTTCTTATAATAAAACCAAGTAGATGCACTAATTTCTCAAATTTATTTTTGGAATAAAACTCTACGCGTTTCGGACAGGTCCTCTGTACATCATCAGGAGTTTTTCAATGTACACACAACAATGGTATATGTCATTCAGGTTTGTTGACAGCTTGCGAGCGGGATCCTGCTCGCAAGCTGTCAGCAAACCTGTATGACATACAACATTGTTGTGTGTACGGTGAAAAACTCCTGATGATGTACAGAGAAACTGTTCGAAACATGTAGAATTTATTCCAAAAATAAATTTGAGAAATTAGTGCATCTAGTTTGTTTTATTATAAGAATTTATCACGATGCACGGTCACCTGTACGTCAAAATCAGGCAGTGTGGTAGATCCGTACAGCAATGCGACCTGAACGTCGAGTACTTTAAATTTGTGTGTGAAATTGTAATTAATACTCTATAAGAGTACGTTGAAGAAGCCTAAGTGAAATCAAATATGAACATCACCAAAATACACATCAGATAAAAAATCAGTATCACAGCGACACAGTCAAGAAAGATGACACGTGCATCTCTCTGTGAATAAACAACAATATTACTTATGACATTACAGATACAATGTCACAAATAAATTGTATTCATGTACACCAGTTTATGTGTTTTATGTGTGGCAAAAGAACAATGTAGAAAGTGCAAAATACTTTGCGTTGATATTCTTATGAGTGTGATTCCTTGCCAGAAACAAGAAGTTGAAAATGTTATAAAACATATCCTGGGGCAGTCAAATGGAGCAATGTGTCAAATGATCAATCTATTCAAGTATCATTCTTACACCGACGGCACGTTTAGACGATGATTGTCTGGAGTGCGCTCCTCGAGAAGTGTTGTTGGTGATCCACTTCATCTTCATGAAGTTATTCGAGGCCCTTCTGTTAGGGAGGTCCTATTTCTCATGCTATATTGCGATATTGTGATATTGCGTGATTTTTAGACAGCTCTCTTTGTACAGCTGCAACTATGGCAACTCTATTTTCTGGTATCCTACACTCCGTGGACAGCCTGTGTTTACTTGTGCCGTAGGTGTGACGCTTGACGTCCCACGCTCATTTCTAGTATCGCCGAACATAGTAGCGTTTTGAATGATTCGATCAGAATAATGCATTAAGCGAATTCCGGCGCCTTGTGACTAGCTTGACTTTCACAGGTGGCGACGGTTACACAGCATGCCACACACTTCGTCGTGCATGCATTACACGATCGTTCTATGACAATCGCATTCTCTTGTACACTGTGTGCCTTAAATACACCCAAAAACGCGTGTGATCATCATGACAAATAACACCACAGTTGTAAGGAGGATGTTACCCAGTTCGACGGTGTCTTGTCAGTAGAAAAACTGTAAGTTTCAGGGCATATATTGTATAATATTTGGTACCGCTTTTTAAATAAAATCACGTTACATACAGATTGTGGGCCAGTTTCTTTCTCACTGTGTGTGATGTACACACATATTCAGTAAGTACACAATAACGAAAGGTACCTTATGAAAATTTAAAATGTATATATTTATTTACTGGAGAATACTAAGAAGTAATTAAATGAACACAGTGGCAGCATCTGAATGTCAAACAAGATACAACTGTAACATTATAGGTATTGTTAAGGTAAGAAAAATTTGGTCACTGAAATATTAAATATCCCCTTCAGCAGCTCACAATTATTGTGAGGAAGGGAAGTGGCGCTCCCAAAGTCCCGAGCTACCCAGTGTCCCGGTGTGTAAATGGTGCACCTTCTCTCCGGGGTTTATAAGTACTGGAACTGATCCTCCACGTTGGGGGTTGGACGATTGACTGACAGGTCCTCACCATAAAACATCACGTGTCTCGATTCCTGAACAATGGTACAAGGCCCGATATCGACTGTTGCGCCATAGAAGAAGGAAAAAAGTCAATTTATAGTAACAGATTAATGAAATCGCCTTATTTTTTAAATTTAGTTTAATGATTTTCATTTTCAGTTGCAGTCTACATTTATTGATATTTTTAAGCAAGTGGGTAGCTCTGAAGTAGTTTAGTATTCTTGTAATAAAACCAATGAGATGCACTAATTTCTCAGATTCATTTTTAGAATAGAACTCTATATGTTTCGGAGAGGTTTTCTGTCCATCATCAGGAGTCTAGTACTGTATACACAGCAATAGGTATATGTCATACAGGTTTTGTTAGTAAACAGTCAGCAAAACCTGTGTGACCTATACTTATTGCTGTGAATACAGTACTAGACTTCTTATGATGGACAGAAAACCTCTCCGAAGAAACATGTAGAGTTCTATTCTAAAAATAAATTTGAGAAGTCAGTGTATCTCATTGGTTTTATTATAAGAATATATCACGATGCACGGTCCTCTGAATGTGAAATTAGTTCAGTATGTTAGCTTAGATTAAGTGTGAAGTAGAAATTCCAGTGAACTTGTGCTCACTAAAATAATACAAACGTTTAACCTTGGCTTCCAATACCAAGTTAAAAGAAATGCAATTGCTTACGTGGGAGGCAGGAAGATTGACTTAAGGCGGACCTTCCGAATATGAATGCGTTTCATGCATTTCTTTGACAGTACACAGGCCTGTAATTAAAGAAATCTTGACAGAAGATATAACTGCGCATGAAATTTAAAAGTTTCACAATAATAACCGTCGAGCATTTTTACTTGTAAAGTCATGAACAAAAGTATTTTATGTTACATGTTTGCTGATATTCGCTCAAGTACCCCTGAGTTGCCGTAGATATAATTGCTGGTGCCACAAAATCCAGCAACTGGACTATATTCTGAGCCATTTTGAATTCTGTTTACTTCGTCTAATATTATTTTTTCAGCTGTATTTAATAGGGCATTATCACTCGATTTATTCACAACATAGTATTCCTTTTCTTTTACATTTGGGCACACTTGTGTGATGTCGCGAGGATTCGGAATCAACGCTGTATTGCCGCGCCTACTAACAGAGTCATTAGCCAAATAATAAACGACAGCATTAAGTACAAAATGTTCTGAAAGACATAAAACAGAGATTCGCATCTCAGTTATGTGCGTACGTTAGATGAAACTAACGCTTCAAAGAATTCATTGTATCCAGTTTTTGCATAAATTAATTTGAGATAAATGTTAATTTTTTTTGTTATACTTCTTATAGCTTTTGGAATTTCCCTATGGTCCTATTAAGTGCAATATTATGTTACAGAGATCAGTGTTTCTGCTTGGTTCCTACAGCTGCAAGATCAGCGGTTGCTTCTCAGATTATTTCCAACTTTATAATTATCATTTTATACCAATGTTCCCATAACATATTACCAATATTTTATTCACACCTGGCCGGAGTTTCGGAAGGTTAAACTGATACAAACGTGTGGCCGACACACTCTTCACAAATTTTGTACCTCTAGTACCCACATCATTACTATGTAGTATAAAGCCTTTGTCCCTTTCTTCAGAGTAATAATGTAAATAAGAGCGTCCATTAAGTTCTGTTTGCTTTCCATTCAAACCCCATAATGAAGCTACCATTACTGCTGTATTTACAGTCGGAAATACACGTACACTAAATATTGTTCTCTGAGTTAATTGCTAGCCACTCGCTTTGGTCTAGTCCGTATTTTTATAGCAAGTGGGATCAACATTACCTCAATAGTGAAGGCATTGCACATATATTCACAAACTAATACAACTGAATTAATTTTGTGCAAAGTATTTCAGAGCGTTTCTTCGTACTGAAGGTTTCGTTTCGTTAATAGGGCGGTAGTCGGACATCCGGAGATATTCCGTGGTTTTCTCAGTACCTTAAATATCCCGCAACAGTCACGAAAACTTTCTTCATGTTTTTTCCCAGTTATGCATATACATACACATCGTTCAGTGATACATAAACTGTGCAATACACTAGGCGTTGTTAAATAAACCGAGAGGCATCATTATGTTCAGCCCATTCACAGGACACTGTATGTCAGTGCGCGTTATTCGTGTCATATTTTAATGCAGCTGGAATTTTCTCGACATTTTTTTGAAAAATATTCAGATGACAACCCGAGAGGACTGAACATGTAGAAAGGCGTTGATTGTGTTTAATTTTCAGCGTGTAAACAGCTGGTTGTGTAGGTTGAACATTTATTTCATGGAAATCCGTCCAATGTGGGCCAAGTTGCTCCATTCGGACAGACGGACAGACATGATGAAGTTAATAGACGCTTTTCGGAATTTTGAGAACACATCTAAAAATGGGTTGGTTAAAGTCCGGTCTTGCTTTTTCGCTGCAAGCCTTTTAGGTTCGGTAACTTTTAGACTTATTAACTCAATTGTTTATCTTTGTGCCACAGAATTAGAGAACTTCTGATTGTTTCCTTCACGCTGCCTTATGTAAGTTATATTCACTTGAAGACTGCCTTTTCTGACACTTTTCTACTCATATTGTTACAAAAAAATGTGGTTTAATAAATCTGTGCTTCAGAGGCTCACATAACCTCAGCTGGTCGAGATATTCTTCGTTTTTCTGTGGTGAATCGTGAAACCAGTTTTATACTGTAACCATATGAACCCGTCAAATGTGCGCATAGCACCTACTAACCTGCTACTAGTCTTCTTTTCGGTGAAAATTTGGTGTTCCTATCCTCGACCATTAAGCTTAAGGACAACCTCTCTACGTCTATCTGCGACTGTTTGTTCAGTGTGTTGCCAACTACATTTTATGCTCTGCGCTTAGCACTAGCTTGTTGAACGTAAGCAACAAACCACACTTCAGTATGTAAGTAATGAATATCCTTCACGCACGGAGGCCTTTTCTTCATTCGCAGATAATGTGACTGTAAAAGATAGTAACACAATTTTCTCTGTTCAGTGGTTTCAACCGTACTTCGGAATGTTATGTGTCATACCGTCTTCCATAACTGCGCAAATGATCAGAATATTTTCTTGAATTCTTATTCTGAAATATACTTCAAATTCAGTGCACTACAAAATATTGTTTGATGACATCAGGTGTTCATCTGGTCTCCCAGCTGTTGGCTAAGGGACTGCATTACGAAACCAGCCCATTGTTCCTGCACAACATATTGTGTATAAGGAACTGTCTCCGTTGAGTCAACGAAATTCACTGTGTTAAGTCACAGGTTGCACTTTCTTGAAAGGAAGTGTGCGAGTCAGAAGATGAATGGTTTCTGCACCTTTTAACCTTACAAGATCTTGTTGCTTCTTCAAATACGTTAGTTATATATTTGATTTCGAACTGATTGCAAAATCGGCGAGAACCAAGGGGAAAAAGTTGGAAAGGTTTATAAAGAAGAAGCTGACAATCTGACAGGTGTCGGGGCGAAACCAGAGAATGCTCTTAGCATTACTTCCCTCGGTTTTCCTTTCAGGAGTAACGCGACCGAGCCCTTTGAAATTCTGACACTGATAAACAACAAGATTTCCTTGACTTGGCAGTTCGTTACAGGGATAAATTGTTAGGCATATATACAATGTGGTGAAGTGTGTATATCAGTGCTTTGCTTATTATGCTCTTATTATCCTGTCTCCTGTGTTTAAATAAGTATAGACAGCACTTACCTTGATACCATTAAAATAGTGGTCCCCTGCCGTTTCTTATTCACCTGCGCCCCATTAAATTAACGCACTTCAGCACAAATTTGATTGTTATTATTATTAGCATGTCTCCACTTATTTGATTACGTCATAGAAAGTAATACATTTATGTCCAGACGCAAAGGAGCGGAAGTGCGGCATGATGGCTGGCAGATGCTCAAAATTCGTAATTAAATGTTACGCACGACATAATAACAAATATGCACATTTGCTGAGCTTCCTGATTCATAAAACGACCACGCCTCTGTAGCACGAATAATGCAGCATGGCCAGGTCCATAGACAAATTAGAACACAAAAGAATGCAGTAATTATCAACTCGGGCTCTTTCATTCAATGAACGAAAAAGAAAGACAAAACAGTCTGTAGGTCCAAGTCTTTCGGTTGTATCACATATACAAGAAAGGATCCTTTTTATCTTACCCATGTCGTATATCACTTCCTGCCGTCTCGCTTAACGCACAAATCTTAGCGGACTCAGCGACTACCCACACGCGCCTTGGAAGAGGGGGAACAAGTAACCAGCGATATGGGTCAAATAAAATAATGACGTATGTAATGCTCAATATAACGGCAAAAATGAAGAAGCAAACAGTAATGAAAAGAAATCTACAGGCTGATAAACGTTATTTCAATTGAGTCAAAAGATTTGTGACGATGTGACCTGAATTAATTTAGGTTTCAAAATTATCGGAATCTGGTAGCCCGGGACACGATATTGACCGTTCACCTACACGTATTGACAAAGCCAGGAGAAACCTGTATTTTATTGTGTTATTATTGATTAAGGGCACAAAGAATTTTGAGTTTGCAGGTCGTAACACGTCACCGGAATTCGAGTTACAGTGACTAATCAGTTGTCGTCTAGATTCAACATTGCGGTCGTCTGGTTATTTTGAATTTATCTCAAAATTAATAATTTCGGTTCCTTCCCAGGTGACGTACTTACTTGTGTATAAATGTCTTGCGGAAATCATTGTTCTAATTAATTTTGTATAATAACTTCAAAATTCTAGGGTTTTATAAGGCTTGTTACATATGTAATATTTAATACCAAATAGTTGCACTATGTTTTTGTTGATTTATTATTGACATTGATATCAAGCTGTACGAACTTATGAGCTCCCTGAAGAAGGCTAAGAACTGAGACCGAAACATGTCGGAGAAATAATTAATAAATAAAAACCTTGTGTAACAAGTTCTATTAATTTTTTATCTCAGTAATTAACCAACTTGATGCACAAAATTTTTTTTTTACAATAAGTTTTATTTCATGCCTGTGTATGTTTCGAGCATATGTGCTCATCATCAGTAGGTCAAAATTGCATTACACAGCCTCTGGTATCATCACACCTATAGGTTAATTACTAAGATAAATATACTGAGATGCACGGTCAGCAAAACGTCAAAAGTTCTATTAAGTATAGTATATGCAATGTATGTGCACAGAAAATATGCAATATTCGCAAGACAGCAAGTTATGTATGACGTCAGTTTGAGGCACATTATTACAACTTTTGTTGCAATTAAAAAGCAATAGGTATTACATATTGTGAGTCTGTGTGGCCTTAGATGTCCAGCATGCAGTGCGCATGCGCCATATTGTCATCTGTCTCCAAAATAGTTTCCCATATTGTCTCATAAACGGGACGATTTTCGAAATAAGAGTTATTGAACACAAAATTTTTGTTTTGATTTCCTCTACATCTTCTGTCTGAAAGGTTTCTCATACTAAGTAGAATGGAGCAAGATATTATCAAAAGTGTATATTGGTCTTAATGTAAAGAACCTGTTATTCTGATCCGATTTTAATAAAAATTTAATTTTCTGGGCAGTTTTTTCGAAAAATTCTCAAATATCAAATTTCTTTAAAATCTGTATAGTGGGAGCCGAGATGTTCCATGAGGACAGACAGACGTACGGACGGACAGACACGACGAAGCTATTAGTCGCTTTTCGCAGTTTTGCGAACGCGCCTAAAAATGTTTCTTAGGTGTTGGACAGTACTCGCCTCGCACATATTTCTACGTTTCTCCAGAAAAATTTTGCCGTTACCTGGAAAATAGGTCGGAACTCTTTTCTTTGCCCTTCCTACAGACTCTTTTGTAAGCAGCCAGCTCCACGGAACTTGTTTGTTGCTGAGAAACTATTGATCTGCCACACGGCTGCACCTTTTACTGAATCCGTATGTTCATTACCATGGCCAACAAATCCACTTCCACAATACATGTTGCTGCACATTAAGGCAGTCAGCACCCATATATTACTTCTTTACATCTTTCTTATTACTGTCCCATCTTACGCCTGGGTTGTTTCAAGTGATTTCTTTCCATATATTTTTCCTGATAAAATTCTTTATGTGCGTTTCTTATCTCTGTTTTGCGTGCTGCATTTAATTTTCCTTGATCTGACTACTTTCATTGCGCAAGTGTAGCAGAACAAACTACAGAACTGCTCACTAGTTGATTTTCGCAGTCCTTACTTACTTTCTCTTCTTTCACTCTCCTATTGTCGACCATCATAATTTTCTGCTGTTTCTTTCCTTTTAGTGACTAAACTGCCTAAATCTCTCCTCTAAAAGTAAGCTGATACGACTCTTTGTAGAATATATGGAGCAATTTTTGTATATTCCAATAAGCAATTACGAAGCCTGCAAATGTATGAAACATAATACACATTTTATCCAATCCTGTAACATAACTGATTTTTTTATGTTTTCAAACATTACCTTGAGGATTCTACTTATTAATGTTCGGATATTTCACAAAAGTCTAAGCAAGTCATAACACACTGAACTTAAGCATAGCTTAAACTTTAAATGTGACATAAAGTGACCAATAACATAAATGAAAAATGTTTATTACCCTTCATATTCATAAAAAAAAAAGCAGATTAACCTGTATTACTTGCTTGGGGTTGTAATTTTATGAAGCAGTATAAAATCATATATAATAGACTGTTAAAAGCTTTATAGTTATTCTAATTCCAATGGATTTTATCAGCAGGTGTTATGTGCATTTGTTACACGTTAGATGCAAAACCGGACCTTTTGCAATATTGCTCAGCATTCACTGAAAGGTTTTAAAAACAAAACACTAAAATTTGGCTAGGAGATAAATATTTCTCAATCGTTTAACTGTTTGATAAAAAAAAGTCATTAAATTCCACATATTCATTCTACCCCAACGCCCTGGTGCTTATAATTTAGGCAAGTTTTCTTGTTAATTTACAAGTTTCAGATTATCAAGGACACTCTATGTGCATAATCGGAGGAACATAAACATAATCACCCGTCTGTAAGACGGTGGTTATTTTAACTCGCTGAAAATAATTCTCAACTGCATCTGCACTGTGCTCGAAATATACTTGCTGGCTGTCCTTGTGGTGTGTTTGTTTGTATGTGTATTTGACATTCTGGAGTGTACAGAAATTTTACTTTACCATGGAAATGTAAGAGCAGAAAAACAGTCCTTTAAAAAATATATATCGAATGGGGTAAACCTGTTGCACTGCGGGTGATATTACCTCATGGGTCGCTTTACTTCTGCAAAACCGACGTTATTAACAGTTCTTGTTTTTCGTGTTTGTCAGATCCCTTGCACGAGGATGGAGCCACCACGGCATCACCTCTACCTGCACCACCCGGCTCTGGGGTTCATCTTCCGGCAACTACCATACTTCCTGCTACTGCTGCTGCTATTGGTGAACAGCAATCACTTGGCCCAATGCGCGCCGCCGCAGTTCCACCATAGCAGGCACCACGGCAACCCCGCGTCGCCAGACTTCAACATGGGCGACAACAGCATGAGTTTCGGCATGGGAATCGAAAACGCTAGGATTCACAGTGGCGATCACCTGGAAAATGTTAATTTTCCTGTTGGTCGCAACAGTGAAGGGAAGAGTTTGAACACGAACCTAGATGATTCCTTATATGTAGGTCCAGCACGTGGTGAAGTGGTGAGTCATAGTGACAAAAATATCCGGGACAGTGAATCTTTTGTGAGCGGCGACGAAGACCTCCTTAGTGACCATGCGAAAAGACGCCTAGGTGCAGACCACAGTGATACCTTGTATGTGGGACCGGATGAGAGAGAAACGCGTGGCGACTCAGGCATGCACCGTGGTACTGTACACAGTGACGGTAAAGGACACGTTGAAACCATGGATATCGGCGACCTCGTTGGCAGTGGGGACGCAGATATTCGACTCAGAGAGCTAGAAGCGAAGGATTACGGACATCACGAAAATGGTGGGGAAGATTCAATGTACATAAACCGGGGTGAACCTAACATTGTAGGTCGCGGTAGATCCTTGGATGAAGGTAAAAGAGATCCTCCTATTGAATTTGGAAGTAGACATTCGATAGATTGGGATCGGATTGAACATGTTGCAGATCCTTTAGACTTCGTACACGAATCAAGAAAGAGTGAAGCCAGTGGTCATGGCCTCCAGGACGACCCTCTCATTGTCGAGACGAGGAAAGGAAAAGTTCGGGGCATAACGCTGACCGCCCCAACCGGAAAGTTGGTTGACGCTTGGCTGGGAATTCCTTATGCCCAGAAGCCAATTGGTGAGTATTACAACTTGTTTCTCTCACAAGTCATGTCACAGTTCATTGCTACTCTTTTCCTAATGGGTCTTGAGGGTTGTTTGACAGTGCATCTTCCTCATGAAATAAAGTGAAAAGCCAACTTGATCCAACTAGTTAATTTTATTGATGTATTCTTAGCTCGAAATGTTTCGGGTACATACGCCCATCATCAGGAGCGTTAAAAGTTGAGTTGAAGCTTATGGTTTTCTGCACCGAGTTTTTG
>Ga0131853_10001753_pt1 | contig 38728 bp, 38 predicted proteins | sample TergutLab28metaG_FD_92764 | JGI IMG/M metagenome (GOLD analysis project Ga0131853, IMG submission 92764) | Labiotermes labralis P1 segment gut microbial communities from Petit-Saut dam, French Guiana - Lab288 P1 (version 2) (version 2) | ecosystem: Host-associated > Arthropoda: Insects >... | reverse complement strand
TAAAGTTGTTTTAGTTGGATTTGATCAATTAACAGTTGCAATTCCTGGTACACAAAAGGAAGCAATTGAAAATGTTGACCCAAGATTGTTTGATGCCATTCTATTACCTGTCTCCGGGACTTCTTCAACAGGCTTAGTGGAGGCGGTTTTTTCAAATAAAGATATTATGTTAACAGAAGATTTTATTAGTCATACCAAACCTAGTTGTGTAATTTATTCTGGAATTAATAATGCTTATCTTCAAGGTATTGCAACGCAAGCAGGTCGATCCCTTGTTATTTTAATGGATCGTGATGATGTTGCAATTTATAATTCTGTACCTACTACAGAAGGTGTTTTGTTGTTAGCACTTCAAAATACAGATATTACAATTCATAATGCCAAAGTGATGATATTGGGACTTGGGCGTTGTGGCTTGGGACTTGCAAGAACCTTTGGAATGCTTGGTGCCAAAGTAAAGGTCGGTGTGAGATCTTCAGAGCACATTGCGCGGGTTTTTGAAATGGCACTTACACCATTTCATTTACAGAACTTAGAGCAAGAGATTGGTGATGTAGATATTTGCATTAATACGATCCCTCACCATGTCCTTACAGCTAATGTGATCGCTAAAATGCCGTTACAAACTGTCATCATTGACATTGCTTCAAAACCGGGTGGAACAGACTTTCGTTATGCTGATAAGCGAGGAATTAAAGCGATTTTAGCGCCAGGATTACCAGGGATTGTTGCACCAAAAACAGCAGGGAAAATTTTGGCGAAAGTGCTTTCCAAGCTGTTACTTACTCAGTATGAAAAATGAAAGCTTGATGGAGGAGAATATAAAATGAAACTTTCTGGTAAGAAAATAGGATTTGGCATAACAGGTTCGCACTGCACCTATGAAGCAATTGTGCCGCAGATTGAAGAACTGATAAAAGAAGGTGCTGAAGTCATTCCAGTTGTGAGTTTTTCTGTTAAAAATACCGATACCCGATTTGGTAAAAGTGCTGACTGGATAGCTCGCTTTGAAGATATCACCGGCAATCAAGTGGTTGATTCTGTAGTTGGTGCTGAAGGCTTCGGGCCGAAAATGCCACTAGATTGCATGGTTATTGCACCATTGACCGGGGCTAGTTTGAGTAAATTGGCTCATGCACAATCGGATTCATCAGTACTAATGGCTGCCAAAGCAACGCTCCGTAATTTGAAACCAATTGTACTTGGTGTTTCTACTAATGATGGTTTAGGGCTCAGTGGTGTGAATTTGATGAAACTCATCGTAGTGAAAAATATTTATTTTATTCCATTTGGTCAAGATGACCCGATAAAAAAACCAAACTCAATTGTTGCAAGAATGCCACAATTAGTGGATACGGTAGTTGAAGCTTTAAATGGTAAGCAAATACAACCGGTATTAATTGAAAAATTTTTAGATAATAAGTGATATTTTATCATATTGATAATTAGGTGCAGGAGTGTGCGCTTAAGACGGTGAAAACATACATGTTTTCCTGCACACGTATGCCCGATTGTATAAGGAGGTGGATTATGACCAAAGCGTATTCATTTGCAATTGTGGGCGCAACAGGTGCAGTTGGTGAGAAGATGGTGCAAATACTTGAAGGATCAGAGTTGCCTGTAAAACAGATTAAGTTGCTATCTTCATCTCGTTCCGCTGGAAGCAAGGTCATGTTTCGAGGAGAAGAAATTGTTGTTGAAGAGGCAACAGCTAACAGCTTTGTCGATATTGATATTGCGCTGTTTAGTGCTGGTGGCGATATTTCGAGAAAGCTGATTCCTAAAGCAGTGGAGCATGGTGCTATTTGTATTGATAATACAAGTGCTTTTCGGATGGATGAAAATGTTCCTTTAGTTGTACCTGAGGTGAATGAAGCAGATTTGTTTCATCATCAAGGTATTATTGCGAATCCAAATTGTTCAACGATTCAAATGGTAGCAGCACTTGAACCGCTGAATAAAGCATTTGGTTTGAAGCGGGTTGTTGTTTCTACTTATCAAGCTGTTTCCGGTGCAGGTGCTGCAGCGGTTGATGAACTGATGGAGCAAACGACCTCATTATTAAATAATGAGGAAGTGACAGCGAATATTCTTCCAGTGAAAAGTGGAACAAAGCATCACCAAATTGCTTTTAATTGTATTCCGCAAATTGATCAATTTCATGAAAATGGCTTTACCTTAGAAGAATTAAAAATGATGAACGAAACCAAAAAGATTATGCATTTGCCTAATTTGCCAATTGCCGCTACTTGTGTACGTTTGCCGATTGTGACCGGTCACTCCGAATCAGTTTATATTGAGCTTGAACAAGATGGGGCAACAGTTAAAGCGATTCAAGACCTTTTAAGGGAGGCAGCAGGTGTTACGTTGCAAGATGATCCAAGTAAACAGTTCTACCCAATGCCGGTGAAGTGTGTGAATCAAAACGATGTATTTGTTGGCAGAATTCGTCAAGATGCTGACATTGCCACGGGATTTCATCTTTGGATTGTATCGGATAACTTGTTAAAGGGTGCAGCATGGAATTCTGTGCAAATTGCTGAGAGTTTAGTACGTTTAGAGATTGTGTGAAATCAGGTGTTATGAATATGAAAACGGTTGTTTTAAAATTTGGCGGTACATCAGTTCGTGATGAAGAAGGTCGGAGTCATGCGCTTCGTCATATTAAACATGCACGAGAAGAAGGATATAAGGTTGTTGTGGTTGTGTCAGCTATGGGGAGAAAAGGTGATCCTTATGCAACGGACACCTTATTGTCGCTTATTTCCGGTGAAGCAGCAAAGGTATCTAACCGTGAGCAGGATATGCTTGCTGCTTGTGGTGAGGTAATTTCTGCAGTTGTTTTTACGAATGTTTTATTGGAAAAAGGTTATAGAGCATCTGCTTTTTCTGGAGGAAAAGCAGGATTTCGCACAACATCTGAATTTAAAAATGCAAAAATTGTGGATATGAATGTTGAGCGCTTGTTAGATGAATTGGCATTAGTTGATATTGTGGTTGTTACCGGTTTCCAAGGTGTTAATGAAGTAGGGGATGTTACAACGATTGGTCGTGGTGGAAGTGATACATCGGCAACTGCTTTAGGCGTAGCTTTAAAAGCAGAATATGTAGATATTTTTACTGATGTATGCGGAATTATGACAGCTGATCCACGAATTACAGATTTAGCACAGCCAATTGAAGTACTCACTTATCATGAAGTGTGTAATATGGCGTATCAAGGGGCTAAAGTCATTCACCCACGAGCAGTAGAACTAGCAATGCAGGCGAATGTGCCGATTCGGATTCGTTCTACTTACTCAGATGATAAGGGAACATTGGTGATGTCTAAAAAAGCAACACAAAGTTTGAAAATTAAAGAGCGTTATGTGACCGGAATTGCTCATTTGCTAGGTATTTCACAAATTAAGCTTTCTGTACGTGAGAATAATCCGTATAATATGCAGGCTGAAGTATTTAATGCCATGGCAAATGCCGGAATCAATATAGACTTTATTAATATTTATCCGAATGGATTACAATATACGATTGCTGATGCTGATTGTGAGCAGGCTGAAAAAATTTTAGCAGACTTAGATTATGAAGCACAAGTTGAGCGAAATTGTGCCAAAATCTCAATTGTTGGTGCTGGAATTTCCGGTGTGCCGGGCATAACAGCAAAAGTGGTAACACCGCTTGCTGAGCGAGGTATTCAAATTCTGCAATCTGCAGATAGTCATACGACCATTTGGGTGCTGGTAAAAGAAGAAGATTTATCTCTAGCAGTGGATGCGCTTCATGAAGTGTTTCAGCTTTTTGAGTAAATTTTAAGAAGGAGGCGTTTTGATGGGGCGTTTTGGAAGTATTTCAACAGCAATGGTGACACCGTTTGATGTAAATGGGCAAGTTGATTTGGAGAAAACAACTGCACTTGTTGAGTACTTGCTTAATAATGGCAGTGATTCATTGGTGGTTGCCGGAACAACTGGTGAGTCACCAACGTTATCTAAAATAGAGAAAGCATTACTTTTTGAACATGTTGTTAAAGTTGTGAATAAGCGAGTGCCGGTTATTGCTGGTACAGGTAGTAATAACACTGCTGAATCAATTATTTTAACGCAGATGGCTGAGTCTGCCGGTGTTGATGCGGTAATGTTAGTAGCTCCTTACTATAACAAACCAAGTCAAGAAGGGATTTACAGGCATTTTACAGCTGTAGCAGAAGCAACTGAATTACCAGTGATGATTTATAATGTACCGGGACGAACAGTGACAAATATTGCACCTAGTACAGTAATTCGATTATCAAAAATAAGCAATATTGTTGCTGTGAAAGAGGCCAGTGGTGATTTAGATGCGATGGTTGAAATTATTGCCGGTACGGCAGATGACTTCGATTTGTATTCTGGGGACGATGGCTTAACTTTGCCGGCACTTAGTATTGGGGCAGCAGGTGTTGTATCGGTAGCTTCGCATGTTATTGGTCTGGAGATGCAAGTCATGATCAGTAACTGTTTTGCCGGAGAATTTAAGAAAGCGGCTTTGCTTCATCAGCAGTTATTACCGGTGATGAAAGGATTATTTGCTGCACCAAGCCCAGCACCGGTAAAAGCTGTACTGAACGCACAAGGTATAGATGTTGGGGCAGTACGATTACCGTTAGTAACACTAACAGAGGAAGAAAAAGAAGCACTCATGAAGCTTTTTTAGGATAACCATTTGATCTAAATAGGCGAATGGAATAAAGTCTAGTTTTTGATTTTGGTCTTGCCAAGAGATTTATGTAAAATAAAAAAAGGTTAATCCTTAACTAACGTAAAGAGGCTATCTTGCTAAGCAAAGCAAGATAGCCTCTTTCTCGATTTACCAACAGAATTATACCGGCAAAGTGACCTTCTCATTACATTGCCGGCAGTTTTTGTAAACTGGAAGAATCTTAAAAAGTTAGCCGCTTGGAAACGAAAAAATCGCTTTTAGCAAGGTCTTATTTGACTGCTTCTCGCTTTTTACAACGTAAAGTCCTGTTTTACATCACGAAACCGGACTTTGTTTTCAGTCTAGCAATTGTCAACTACATTTTCATCGAGTTCCTTATCTACAAAAGCTCAAGTCAACCAGAAAAGAGTACCTACTTATATCAACAACATCATACGGCGGATATCATCAGAAATCATTTCACGTTTAGATTTTTCGATTAAGATATTCTTCCCCGTCATGATATAAGATGGAAATACACGAATGTCATTCCAGTAATATTCATTATCACGAATTTTATAAGTTGACTGCGATGGGATAATATTCTTTTTAGTTTGTGCTTTTGCAATCATATTCACAGCTTTTTTTGCTACATCACCCATTAGCATGATAACTTTCAAATTAGTAAAATAATTCAATTCGGCTTCTAGGATTGGCAAATGAGATGTTATAACATCAGTCGCTACCGTGTACTCTGTTTTAGGAATTTTCACCGCAGTCGTTATATAGATTCCTAAGTCCAAAATATCTTGTATTGAATTCACTTGAACGTCTGCTTCTGAAAAAAGATTAATGGTACTTTTCATATAATCAGGATTAGCGGCTTTACTATAAAAATAATCATCTGAATGACTAGGCGGAACCTCACTAATCATGATGACTTTTATTTTCTCTACATCAATCTCACAATCAGGAAATTGCAAATCTATATCATTAATATTATTTTCTCTAGCAATATTAGCTAGCTGTTCTTTTATGTTCATCTTCAACAACTCCAAAGTTTACTTTCCTTATAGTATACACGATTTAACATGACAACAGTATGTCATATTACGTCGAATTGTGTAAAAAAAGTAGAAAAAGTGAAAATCGCGCGGTTTAATATATTAATTTATCAATTAAAGTTAATGCTTCAATGTTTTGTATTAACTTTTCGTCTTTGGAGGATAAGGTGTACAAGATAATGTTTATACTGCACGCAGTTCATCAGTCGTTTAAACTCCCTCGAATAATTCGTCCATGTACGCAAATGATCCCCACGTTGTGAATGTTCCCTCGTCAATCATACGGTTAATTTTATTACGGTTTGCCCACATTACGTCGCAGGTTTCATCAGGAGCAAGAGTCACGGTTGATATATCAACATTCTGCCGGAACAGCCATATATCACCCAAACAATGGTTACAAACATCACAACCTCGTATTTGATGCTTAATCATTCGCCCGTTCTGCGGTTCAAGAATAATGCCTAATTCCTCTTCTGCTTCTTTTAATGCCGTAGTCAAGCTGTCATCGCCCGCAACCGCATTTCCGCCTGTACATTCCCACAGATTGGGGAACGGCTTGTTCGGAGATCTTTGCGATATAAGGTATTCACCGTTGTCGTTCTCAATCCATACATAGACCGTAAGGTGGTATTCGCCCTTGCGCATAGGTTTACCGCGCTCGTGAAGGCGGCCTGTTGCGTTGCCGTTTTCATCTAATATATTCCAAAGTTCAGTCATGCTATCCCTCTGTTCACTTCCACTAATATAAATTATATTCGTTCATCTTTTCGCCCAAAGACGAGCATAGTTCTCATATGTGTTCCTATCGTTTATGACATGAGTATGTCATATTATGTCGAATTGTGCAAAATAAATGTGATTTAATTTATTAAACTATCATAATTTTACCGTTAAAAAAAGAACGGTAGATTTGATTTTTGGACAAACTAAGGTAAAATCTTTACATAAATGCAATATATAATTGACATTATGTAAAAAATATTGTACACTATGACTATTAAAGGAGGCATTTCATGAAAAACAAGAGGATGAAGATTGCCCGAATGGAAGTTGACATGAAACAGGAGGACTTGGCAAAAGCCGTAGGCGTTACCCGACAAACTATCGGGTTGATAGAATCAGGGGAATATAACCCTACGCTAAACCTTTGTATAGCGATTTGCAAGACACTTGATAAAACATTAAATGATTTATTTTGGGAGGAATCAGTATGAGAAGACAAAATAATATGAAAGACGAAAGAGTAGTGAACCAACGTCGTAAAATAAATAGTGAAGCATACGGCATTATTATGGTTGTACTTATGGGTTCAATACTTGTACAGCAGTATTGGCTAAACGCTCCATTTGAGCAATATGCTGTTGAGGTTATATGTTTTTTCGGAATGTCTATTTACATGATAGTACGATACATGATGCTCGGACTTAACATATACGGTGAAGGAAAATGGGCAAAACGTATTCCTTTGGTGAACAGTATAGTGGTCGGAATTATAGTAACAGCTAGTAACGGTGTTTTGAACTATAGCAGATATGCAGAACACTATGAGGGAACAAGTATAGGCTATTTTTTTGCCACACTTGTAATTACTTTTTTCAGCGCAACCATTTTTACTTTTGCAGTGCTGTCGTGCCTTGATTATCTGAATAAGAAAAAGCAGGCGAAAATTCATAAAACTTTAGACGAGGAAGAACAGGACTAATCGTTAAGTTTAATATGTTATGATAGAACAAAAAGATGAAAAGAGGAACGATATCAAGTTGAAGAGATTTAACAGATTCTATTGCATTTAAGGACAGTATTCGGGTGAATACTGTCCTTAAACAGCCGGCAACATTGTGATTAGGGGCTAAAAATGCTATAGTTTACATAAAGCAAGAAACACTATACTTTGCGAGTTGTTATACATTGTAAAGTGATGCTAATATAATTAGAAAAATAAAATGACTTTTAGGTGCTGTAGACATAAAGAAGCAGCCTAATTTGCTTAATTTTGGCGTTATGCTTCGTCAACGATATAAGCAAATATTCCCGATATTCGCATATATCATTTCCTTGCCTAACACCAAAATCAAGCAAATTAGGTCGAAGAGTTTTTACAAGCCAGATTTGCAAAGATCACGGCGGAGGATTGAAGCATATCGGAAATATGGTGATTGACGACAACAAAGAGCTTTGCAAATCTGGCTTGTAAAAACCTGCTTCTTTATGTCTACAGCACCTAAGCATAATAACGGAGGAATAATTGTGAAACATCAGATTAAAATAATTGCCCTAGGTGGAGTAGGAGAACTTGGGAAGAATTTTTACATATTAGATATTGATCAAAAAATCTATATTTTGGATGCTGGACTGAAATATCCTGAAACAGAAATGTTAGGTGTCGACGCGGTAGTACCGGATATTACTTATTTGATTGAAAATAAAGCACGAATTCAAGGGATTTTTCTAACACATGGACATGAAGATCATATCGGTGCTATTCCTTATATTTTACCGGAGATTAATGTGCCGATTTATGGGACAAAGTTGACAGTTAGTTTAGTAAAATCAGCGATACAGCAAGTGAATAAAAAGTTAAGAGCGCGTTTTGTGGAAATTAATAGTAACTCAAAATTGAAATTTGATGATATTTATTTTACGTTTTTTAATACAAATCATAGCTTTCCTGGTTCTGTAGGTATTGCGATTAATACGAAAGATGGTGCAATTGTCTATACAGGTGATTTTAAATTTGATCAATCTGCGCATGGATTTTATCAAGCCGATATTGGAAAAACAGCGATTTTGGGTGAAAAAGGTGTACTTTGTTTGTTGTCTGAAAGCAATGGCGCTGAACGACCAGGCTTTACGCCATCAGAGTCAGGTGTAGTTAGTCGTATTTCTGAATTATTTTTCCGAGCGAAGCAACGTGTATTTGTTGCTTGCGTTGCTTCCAATATTAGTGGACTACAGCATGTTTTTGATGCAGCAAAGCAAAATAATAAAAAAGTTGCTATTTTAGGAAAAAGTATTGAAAAGGTCTATCAAATTGCTATTGATTTAGGATTTTTGGATGTAGCGGAAGATACAATTATTCCGATTAGCCGAGTGCAAAAATACCCTGACAATGAAGTGGTCATTTTGGCAACAGGCGACCAAGGTGAGCCGTTTAGATTTTTACAAAAAATGGCGCATGGGCGTCATAAAGTCATTAATATTCGTCAAGAAGATATGGTGCTAATTGCCGTTACACCTGCTGGAGGTCGTGAATTGGTGATAGCACGGACTGTTGATATGTTATCAAGATTAGGTGCAGAAGTAATTTATGGGCAAGATCAAATTCATGTTTCCAGTCACGGTAGCCAAGAAGAGTTAAAAATGATGATGAACTTATTGCGACCAAAGTATCTTGTACCGGTGCATGGTGATTATAAAATGATGGTAGCACATGCTAAATTAGGTGAGTCACTTGGAATACCCGAAGAGAATATTGCATTACTCGACAACGGTGATATTTTAGAAATTAAAGATAACGGTCTTGAGGTTGCTGGTAAAGTACCTGCTGGGAATGTATTGGTTGATGGTAGCGGTATTGGTGATGTAGGCAGTATTGTTTTGCGTGACCGAAGATCATTGTCGCAAGATGGTATTGTAATTGTGACAGTTTCCATTAGTCGACAGTCGAAAACAATTGTTGCCGGACCAGAAGTGATTTCAAAAGGCTTTATTTATATGAAAAGTTCAGAAGATGTGATTAAAGAATCCATGAATATTGCCAAAAAAGCCATTGAAGAACGAATAGCTGTAGATTATTATGATTGGGCAGTTATGAAGCAAGAAGTGCGCGATCAATTAGGGAATTTTCTTTATGATAAAACGAAGCGACGTCCGTTGATCATGCCGATTATTATGGAAGTGAAGTCGTAAAAGAATGACTGGAAAAACGCATTTTATCGGTGGTGTTGCATTGGGTTTGGCTGTTGCTCCTTTAGTTGGGGCAGCGTCAGATCCAGTATTTTTAATTTCTGTAGCAGCAGGAAGTCTATTTCCTGATATTTGTCATCCAAGTAGTAAAATAGGACGGAAAGTGCCAATTGTTTCACATTTGGTTAGCTTGATTTTTGGTCATCGGACATTTACCCATAGTTTAGTATTTCTAGCTATAGTTGGTAGTTTATTATATTTTTTAATTAATCCTACGATTGCTATAGGTGTTTTAATAGGTATGGCAAGTCATTTATTATTAGATGCTTGCACGAATAATGGCATTGCTTTATTTTTTCCACTTCGCACCAAAGTTCGCTTTCCAATTACACTAAAAACTGGTGGCTTGGCAGAGGGCTTTATATTGGCAGGTTTGGTAATAATTACTGGGTATTTAGGTTATGAAAATGTGGAGCCACTATTCAAGGAAATAAATTTTTTTAAATAAAAATAATATAAAGTCTTGATTTAAATAGGTCTTTGCTTATTAGATTGATAGTAAGCATAAACTTAATTAAAAAACAAGACTTTTTTCACTAAATATAGTATGCTAATCTGATAAAAACACTATATACGTTGTTTGAATTCCATGGGAAATGGGATTTATTTCATGTGTACATATTAGGAGGTATAGTGAGTGGTCGCAGCAATGAATACAGCTATGCAGTATATAGAACAGCTCAATAAAGATATCACGCTTTTTCCAGAGGTTTTTCCAATTGCTAAGGATATGCATATAACTTACAAAGGCGTTTCGCGGTTAGTTATGCTCGATCGTTATTCTTTTAAGGACGCTGAAAAGAAAACTTTAAAAATAGGCGATTTGGTTATTTTAACCGTTAAACAGGATCCTAAGTTTCCGGCACGTGGATTAGGCAAAATTGTTGATTTAGATACAGCAAGTCGTGTAGCACATATCGAAATTGATGAAGAATACCGAGCTGTACTAGACTCAGATCAGATGATTGTTGAACGCTCTTTTAATGAGTTCGATAAGCCTCTTGAAATATATTATGAACAAATTGCGAAGCGGAATGCTTTTGGACTTAGTCGTGTTGAGAAAACAAAAGAGTTACAAGATTTCTGGGCTGAAAAATTTTATCATGAGTTAATGAATTTGAACTTTGTTCCTGCCGGACGTGTATTGTATGGTGCCGGTACAAATAGTCAAGTTACTTTTTTCAATTGTTATGTTACACCGTTTGTGCCTGATTCTCGAGAAGGCATTTCTACTCACCGAAAACAAATTACAGAGATTATGAGTCGTGGTGGTGGAGTTGGTAGTAATGGCTCAACGCTTAGACCTCGTAATACATTGGCGCGTGGCGTTAATGGTCGTTCTTCCGGAGCGGTTTCTTGGCTGGATGATATTGCTAAGTTGACGCATCTTGTTGAACAAGGTGGTTCTCGTCGTGGTGCGCAAATGATCATGATGACTGATTGGCATCCGGATATTGTTGAGTTTATTATTTCAAAGATGCAAAATCCACATATTTTACAATTTCTTATGGAAACTTCTAAAGATGCGAGCATTCAGCAGTTAGCAAAAGAGAAGTTGAAGTTCACGCCATTAACTGAAAGTGAATTAGCGATGTATGGTGTGATTATTTCAAAGAAGAGTCTACCTGATAATGGTGGCTTCTCAGAGCAAATGTTGTTATATGCAGAAGAAAAGATTCGTCTAGGTGGAGAATACAGTGTTCACCAACCTGATTTCTTATCGGGTGCGAACATTTCTGTATGTATCACAAAAGAATTTATGACGGCAGTGGAGAATGATACTGATTATGAGTTAAGGTTTCCAGACCTTGAATCTTACTCAAGTGAAGAAATGGCGTATTACAATGAGCATTGGCCTGAAGTAGGTGATGTGCGTGAGTGGGAAGCGCGTGGATATAAAGTTCGTACTTATCGCAAGATTCGTGCGCGTGAGCTGTGGAATTTAATTAATATTTGTGCTACTTACTCGGCTGAACCTGGGATTTTCTTCATCGATAATGCAAATGAAATGACCAATGCGGTAGCTTACGGGCAAAAGGTAGTTGCAACAAATCCTTGTGGGGAGCAGCCTTTGGCACCATGGTCTGTTTGTAATTTAGCAGCTTTGAATTTGGCAAAGATGGTGGACAAGCAGACGAAAACAGTTGACTTTGATAAGTTAAAGCAAACGGTTCGTATCGGTGTGAGAATGCAAGATAATGTAATTGATGCGACACCTTATTTCTTACAGGAAAATAAGGATCAAGCTTTTGGTGAACGCCGTATCGGGCTTGGTGTCATGGGATTACATGATTTATTACTTTATTGTGAAAAAAGATATGGAACGCCTGAGGCAAATGAGCTTGTTGATCAAGTGTTTGAGGCGATTGCGGTTGCTGCTTATGAAGTTTCAGTTGAATTGGCCAAAGAGAAAGGAAGCTTCTTATTCCTTGAAGGAGAGAATGAAGCTGAAACAACTGCTTTACGTGAGCGCTTTATCAATTCTGGCTATATGAAAAAGATGCCTGAAACGATTCGTCAAGATATTCTTTCATATGGTATTCGCAATTCGCACTTATTAACAGTTGCACCAACAGGTAGTACTGGAACAATGATTGGCGTTTCTACAGGACTAGAACCGTATTACTCGTTCTCTTATTTTCGGAGTGGTCGTTTAGGAAAGTTCATTGAAGTGAAGGCTGATATTGTTCAAGAATATTTAGAGATGAATCCTAATGCTGATCCAGATCAATTACCAAATTGGTTTGTCTCCGCAATGGAGTTAACACCTGAAGCACATGCAGATGTGCAGTGTGTGATCCAGCGTTGGGTTGATAGTTCGATTAGTAAAACGGTTAACGCACCAAAAGGTTATTCTGTTTCACAAGTTGAAAAAGTGTATGAACGTTTGTATAAAGGTGGCGCAAAAGGCGGTACGGTTTATGTCGATGGTAGTCGTGATAGTCAAGTATTATCATTGGCCGCTGACGATAATGTACAGCAAGAGTTTGAATTGCTAGAGGAAAAGCCGGTTATTGTCATGGATACAATTACTGAATTGACGGCTACAGATGTGACCTATGGTAATGAAGTAGGGGACACTTGCCCAATCTGCCGTTCAGGCATGGTGGAAAGCCTCGGTGGTTGTAATTCGTGTACTAATTGTGCTGCACAACTGAAGTGTGGATTATAGTTTTTAGTGAACTGTCGGGAAATAAGAAACCCCAAAATGGGAGGTTGTTGCAAACCATAAAAAGTGGTGCGCAACAACTTCCTTTTTGCTTGGCATCAATACACAAACTATCTTGATTTATATCCTCGCTACCGGTAAACATGACTTTTTCTCGATTTACCGGTAGTATAATATCGTAAAAAGCACTTTTTTAATGCATTTACGATATTTTAGTGCTGCCACTATCGTAAATCATGATTTTTTATCGATTTTACGATAATATAATATCGTAAAAAACACATTTTTAACGCATTTACGATATTTTGGTGCTGCCACTATCGTAAATCATGATTTTTTATCGATTTTACGATAATATAATATCGTAAAAAACACATTTTTAACGCATTTACGATATTTTGGTGCTTCCATTATCGTAAATCATGATTTTTTATTGATTTTACGATAATATAATATCGTAAAAAGCACATTTTTAACGCATTTACGATATTCTGGTGTTGCCACTATCGTAAATCATGATTTTTTATTGATTTTACGATAATATAATATCGTAAAAAGCACATTTTTAACGTATTTACGATATTTTGGTGCTGTCACTATCGTAAATCATGATTTTTTATTGATTTTACGATAGTACTATCCAGTAAAGTGATTTTCTCTGATTTACCGTCAGACGCTTCTTTCCCTTTGATAAAGTAACTTTGATGATAAGTCTTAGTTATTCTTTGGAAAAGAAAATAAATCGAGTTCTTTTTCATTTTTTTCTCACTAAAATTTATTAATGGGAAAAAGATGAGGTGAGCGATTTGGAAATTAATGGTGTCTTTTCAGGTGGGGGAATGAAAGGCTATGCTTTGATTGGTGCGATTCAAGCAGCAGAGGAACATGGCTTTCATTTTAAAAAAGTAGCTGGGACAAGTGCTGGTTCAATAGTTGCTGCGTTTCTGACGGCAGGCTTTACTAGTGAGGAAATTTATAAAATTATGATTGATGCACCACGGAAGTCATTTTTAGATTCAAGTTTTCGGGTGTTGCCTTTTATTAATTGGTTGATGTTATATTGGAATATGGGTTTGTACAAGGGAAATGCACTGGAAAAATGGTTAGGAGAAAAGTTGGCGAGGAAAGGTGTACGAAATTTTGGAGATATTGAACCTGGGAGTCTGAAAGTGATTGTGTCAAATGTGTCCAATAATCAGCTAGTTGTAATACCAGATGATCTGCCTAAATATCAAATTGATCCGAGAAAATTTTCAATTGCAAAAGCAGTTCGCATGAGTGCAAGTATTCCTTATATTTTTCGTCCGGTGAAACTGAAAAAAAACTTAATTGTTGATGGTGGATTGCTTAGTAATTTTCCGGTTTGGTTATTTGAGTCAAAAGATTATACTAAGAAAGCGAAACGACCTGTAATTGGTATTCGCTTAACACCAAAAGAAAAAACGAATGAAAGGCGAGATATTCATAATTCTTTAGAGCTATTTTCTGCACTATTTAGTACGATGTTAAATGCGCATGATCTTCGTTATATTTCTCGAAAAGTTGAAAAAAACATTATGTTTATTCCTGTACAAGAAGGAATATCAGCCGATTTTGATTTGCCAAAAGAAGAGTGTGAAAAGCTTGTCCAGTTAGGTAAGCAGACAGCAATTGAATTTTTTAAAACTTGGCGTCATACAGTTAAGACGTAATGGATATTAGCGTATAAATATAGAAAAGGTTTGAACATCTAGTATTGGATGCTCGAACCTTTTTTAAGTAAGCAATTTTTGAATTAGTCATTACTTTTAGTAATTTTCAAATAACGGATCTGATGATCTTCCATTTCAGTAATTGTGAATTGATATTGCTCAAATTCAATGGTATCTCCAACTGTTGCCTCATAATTTTCGGTCAAAATCCAACCACCAATTGTGTCAACATCTTCATCACTAATTTCAATACCTAACAAGTCATTAATTTCAGAAACTAATACTTTCGCGTCGACAATATACGTATCATCACCGAGCTTTTGAACCTCATTAATTTCATCCATGTCAAACTCATCACGAATTTCGCCGACAATTTCCTCAATAATATCTTCAACTGTGACTAAGCCGGCAGTACCTCCATATTCATCCATCAGAACTGCCATATGAATGCGCTCTTTTTGCATTTTTAACAATAAGTCATGAATTGGAATAGTCTCAATGATTCGGATAATTGGTCTAATGTAATAGCGAACATCATTAGTTTGTTGTGTGCTGACAAGATCAATCAGCACTTCTTTAATATTGATTATCCCGATAATATGGTCTTTGTCACCAGCTGTGATCGGGTAGCGAGTGAAGTTCTGCTCTTTTGCCACTGCTAAACATTCTTCAATCGAAGAATCTTGATCAAAAGCGATAATCTCAGTACGAGGTACCATTATTTCTTTAGCGAGACGATTGTCAAATTCAAAAATATTATTCACATATTTGAACTCGGATTGGTTAATTTCTCCACTTTTATAACTTTCATTCACAATCATACGCAATTCTTTTTCGGAATGCGCGTCTAAGCTGTCAGCAGATTCCTTCAGCCCAAAGAGACGCATTACAACAAATGCCAGCTTGTTTAATGACCAAGTTAGTGGATAAAGAATTTTTGTAATAATAGTGAGTGGGCGCGCTGCAAAAAGCGAGATTTGCTCAGCTCGTTGAATAGCAATATTCTTCGGTGCTAGTTCCCCGATCACCACTGTCAGCAATGTAACAAGTAAAAATGATAAAAATATCGTAATTGAATATTCTACATTTGCTGGTAAGGAGACCATTGTAAAAAGCGGCTCAAAAAACACAGAAAGAACCGATTCTCCGATCCAGCCTAGTGCCAGTGCAATCATGGTAATGCTTAGTTGTGCTGTTGAAAGGTATATTTCAATGTTAGAAATGACCTTTTTAGCAGTTATTGCTTTTCGATTACCTTCTTCAATTAGTTGATCAATTCTTGTATGACGAACCCGAATAAATGCAAATTCAGCTGCTACAAAGAAAGCAGTCAACCCAATTAGCACAAAAATCAAAATTAACTTTCCTATGTCTACGTCCAAGAAAATCCCTTATCCGCACACACATACGTATACGGCAAGGAGTCACCCCCTATGTTTTTCAACCTGTAAAAAAATATATACTTCTTATTATATTCGATTTTCATTTCTTTTTGTTAAAAATTTGAAAAAATTTCGTTTATTTTTTGATTTAACCAATTACAGTAGCAGTTTTACCAAGTCCAACAACCCGATTTACAACTGCTTGCCAAGTGTTACAGTTCACTACACCTGTTTGTGGTAACGAATACGCTCGTTGCATTGCCTTAACTTCATTCATTGTTTTTGTACCAAAAATCCCATCAGGGGCACCAGTAATGAAACCTAGTGCATTTAAGGCATCTTGTAAGATTAGCACATAGTTTCCTCGGGAGCCAAATTTTAAAACTGGATAACCAGCAGAACAAGCAGGAGTACCAAACCGCTTATCCATATGCACCCAAGTAGGCGAGATTGATTTTGGCTCAACATATGACCATCTTTTGAAATCATGAGCAGCTTTTCTTAGTTTTTCTCGTTGGGCAACAGGGAGTCTCTGTCCAACATCAAAAGCGGTTCCTGCGTAATGCTGGGATTGCTTACCATGCCCACCTTCCCAAATTCTTTTGAAGCAGGCACCAACCGGAATCGAACTGCCATAAAATTTTCTGAACTGATTCCATGTTTCCATTGTGGTTCGATCAGTCCATAGTAAGTTTGATTTACTTCTGGCACGAAATTCACGCACAGTTAATGTATTGCCTACATTATAAGGCATTCGATCATTTTCACCACGAATATAGGTTTCCATTTTATTCGAGGCATTATTAAAAACAAGTATTTTAGCCATTAGAATTCTCCTTTTATTTTTAGGTGCAATTAGGAGCTTTTGCTCCTAATTGCCCGATTTCTCAATAGGTTAGCTACCTATATACTATTTCAGAAACATGCCAGTTGTTCGCCTATCTTTTTGCATTAGTGCTTATTAAAGAGCATAAAATTAAAGTGGACATTCTTTTATTTTGCTGAAATAATAAAAATAATAGGCTTGAAGGAGAACATATGGAAGTTATTTCAATTATGGTTGACTTTATTTTACATGTGGACAAACACTTGCTGAACATATCAAATATGCTGGGGATTTGGGCATACGTTATCCTATTTTTAGTTATTTTTTGTGAAACAGGACTCGTTGTGACACCATTTTTACCAGGTGATTCATTTTTATTTGCTACTGGTGTGTTAGCAGGAATAGAGATTTTTGATATTAGAGCTTTGATACCCTTATTAATCATTGCTGCTATTTCAGGTGATATGGTCAATTATTGGATCGGTAAGCAACTTGGAGATAAGATTTATAGGCGTGGTAAACTTCTGTTTATCAATAAAAATCATTTGGACAAGGCACAAGCCTTTTATATTAAAAATGGTTTTAAAGCGATTATCTTGGCCCGATTTGTACCTATTGTTAGGACGTTTGCGCCATTTGTGGCAGGAATGAGTAATATGCCATATGCAACCTTTACACGTTATAATGTAATCGGTGCTTTCATTTGGGTGATTGGATTTGTCGTTGCAGGTTATTTGTTTGGTACTATTCCGATCATTGCAAATAATATTGGAGTTATCTCCATTATTATTGTAGTCATATCCGTTGTACCATTGATTTTAGAATTTGTTGCAAATCGTCAGGAAAAAAAGAAATAGTGATTTTTCTTTTAGACCACCATTTTTATGGTATACTTTTTTAAGGATATAAAAAAAATAATTTTGAAACTGAATGCGACATATGTTTCTTTGTTCATAATGAAATAGAAGGTCAGAAATCAGAAATTAAAAGAGGAATGTGAATATGGGCATAAAAGAATTAGGAATTGATTTAGGAACAGCTAATACAATTGTTTTTGCTAAAGGCAAAGGGATACTTGTTCGTGAGCCATCAGTGGTAGCTTATAACCGTGATACAAAAGAGGTAGTGGCCGTTGGAAATGCGGCTAAGCGTATGCTTGGTCGAACACCTGGCAATATCGTGGCAAGTCGTCCGATGAAAGAAGGCGTAATTGCTGATTTTGAAACCACTGTGCAAATGATGAAGTATTATGTGAGACAAGCACAGAAAGCTGGGAATGTATCAAGAAAGCCGAATGTAATGGTTTGCATTCCTTCCGGCGTAACTTCAGTTGAAAAACGTGCAGTAGAAGATGCAACACGGATGGCTGGAGCAGCAACTGCGCTCACGATTGAAGAACCGTTTGCAGCAGCGATTGGAGCCGGTCTACCTGTTTGGGAACCAACTGGGAACATGGTAGTTGACATTGGTGGAGGCACAACGGAAGTAGCCGTTATTTCTTTTGGTGGAATTGTGACGGCACAGTCGATTCGTGTTGCCGGTGACCGTATGGATGAAGCGATTATTGTTTATATTCGCAAAAAATATAATTTATTGATTGGTGAACGAACAGCAGAAGATATCAAAATGACAATTGGTGTAGCAGGAAGCGCTGATGAACATGAGATGATGGAAATTAAAGGTCGCGATTTAGTAACAGGCTTACCTAAAACCGTGGAAATCTCAGCTGTGGAAATTTGTGAAGCCTTACAGGAGCCGGTACAAGCTATTGTTGAAGCAGTGAAGTCAAGCCTAGAACAGACACCCCCTGAATTGTCTTCAGATATTATTAATCGAGGTATTATGTTAACAGGTGGAGGCGCGTTGTTGCGTAATTTAGATCAAGTAATTCGTGATGAAACAAAAATCCCGGTTTATGTTGCTGAAAGTCCACTTGATTGTGTTGCACTTGGAACCGGACAAGCCTTGGAGCACATAGGTAAATTACGTGCCAGAGCATGATAAAGTATAAAAAAGAGGCTATCGTGTGAGCTTTTTTAAGAACCTGTGTTTATAGGAGTTATATGGAATTTGTTGGTCATTTTTTCATTGTATTGGCCTCATCAAATTGCGTCTAACACTGTGAACACGGGTTCTAAGAGTATCTAAGAATGTGGAAAATTGAGAGGAATGGTTATGCCCCAGTTTTTTTTGAATAAAAAATTAATCTCTATTTTAATCGGAATCATTATTGTCGTCTTAGTAGTAGGTTATACTGCTAGAGATCGATTAGGTTTAACTTGGCCTGAACAATTCATGAAAGATACGATTGCATTTATGCAAAAAACAATTGATAAGCCAATCACGTTTGTATCAAATATTTTTTCAAATATGTCTGAGCTGGATAGTACATATGAAGAAAATCAAAAATTAAAAGCTAAACTTGAAGAGAACATTCGATTACAAACAAAAGTTTATGAATTAGAACAAGAATTGGAAGAATTGAAACGATTAAGTGGTTTTGAAGGTACATTAAATCATGAAGTAGTCGCTACAGCCATGGTAATTCAGCGTCCGTATGATCTATGGTCTGAATCAATTGTGATTGATAAAGGCAGCAGTCACGGCATTGAAGTAAATATGCCTGTGATGACAGCAGAAGGTTTAGTCGGTCGAGTAAAGGAAACCACTAAGTTTACAGCGACAGTACAGCTATTGACTAGTCTTGATAATCGAAATCGCATATCTACTTATGTGCAAGGAAAGAAAGAACAAATTAGTATTATTCAAGGGTATGATCTGGAAACAAAAACATTGCAGCTTTATGCTGATAAAGAAGCTGATTTAAAAGTTGATTCTAATGTTGTGACTTCGGGTCAAGGTGGTGTTTTTCCATCGGGTCTGCCAATTGGTAAGGTGAAGAAAGTTGGGGTTGATCGAACAGGTCTTTCCACAGTCGCTCATGTGGAACCGAATGTAAATTTCAGTAAATTAATTTATGTGGATGTTGTGAGAAGCCCTGAAAAATCAATATTATCTGAAGTTGACAGTAGTGATGAGGAAGACCTATGAGAGTAACTGCGATTTATTATTTGATAGGTGTATTATTGTTGATTACAGAGGGATTATTTGTCTATCATTTTTTTGCTATGATGCAAAAGTATAATTGGATGATTGTCTTACATGTAGTAATTGTTTATTTAATTTTCTATGCTTGTTATGGTCATGTGAAAAAGGCATTGCTTTTAGCAGCTGTTTTAGGTTTGATTTTTGATATTGTGAATGCTGGCGGTATTATTGGGATTTATACTGTGATTTATCCGCTTCTTGTTTCTTTTGCAGTTAGAATTTATCGTAAGCTTCCTCGAAATGATTATTTTGCTCCAATTTTCTCATTTATTTCAGTGGCATTGGTAGAAATTCTTGTTTACATTGTTTATTCATTGATTGGCAAAATCAATATGACACTGCCATTTTATGTTGAACATCGTTTATTACCAACGATGGTTGTGAATCTGATTGTGGTTTTGATACTCATGTATCCATTGCAAAAATTATGTGCGAAAAAATGGGGGTGGCAGTAATGGATTTGTTAAAATTATTTTCACTGCAACGAGTTTTAGATGAGCGAATTGAAAGTGCGCACCATGTGCAGCCAGAAGAAATTTTTGAGAAAAAGTTATTGGCGTTGCTTGTAGAAATTGGAGAGCTGGCTAATGAAACACGTTGTTTTAAGTTTTGGAGCACTAAGCCACCTGCAGCAAAAGAGCGGATTTTGGATGAATATGCTGATGGTTTGCATTTTATTTTATCGCTTGGTTTGCTACCAGGGTATGAAAATCAGGTGAAGATTGGACCTAGCATATTGACAGGTGATTTGACAGCACAATTTACACAGCTTTATCGTGTTGTTCATGCGTTTAAAGAAACGCGATCATTAGCAGATTATCAATTATTATTATCTTGTTATGTTGGATTGACAAAAGCGTTAGGGTTTACAGAAGCTGAGACTGAAGCGGCGTACTTGTTAAAAAATGAAGTCAATCACGAGCGTCAAGAATCAGGGTATTAAGAAAGATAAAAATAAAGAATTGCATTTTGTTTTTAAACACATATTATTTTTGGCTAAGACTAAGACTAAGTAAAAAAACGGGCAAAAATGAGCAAAAGCTACGCAATAAGCTAAAATTATTTTGCGAATCAGGATTCGCAATGCAGTGGCTTCTAATCAAATCAAAGATTTGAAGAAGCTGTGCAGGGAGAATGTTAGCTAAATCAAAGATTTAGAACATTCTCGCCAAAATTCTCTCTTATTGCTACGCTTTTAAACGCTCATTTTTGCACCTAAAATAAAACTAAGTCTTGGAGATCATCAATGAATATCCAATTGAAATGGATTTATCGTTTAGCTATCGGTTTGTTAGTTTGTTTATTAGCCTTTATTATTTATTTGTTATATCCAATTTGGAGTGGCTTTTTTTATCTAGTCTGGATTTGTAGTGTTCCTTTTTTGATCTCAGCATTTATTAGTTATTTGCTAAGACCGATCATCCGAAGGTTGGAAAATTGGGGATTGAAAAAGTGGCTAGCCATAACACTCGTGTATTTAGTTTTTATTGTCGGAGCTTTTTTTACCCTATATAAAGGACTTCCTGTGTTTTTTGAGCAAGTACAAGATTTTATGAAAAGTGCTCCTGAATTAGCGAAAACTTATCAATCTTTCGTGAAGCAATTTGAACGTGGAACCGTGAATTTACCATTTGGACTCCATGATAAGTTAAACAATTTGCTAGATCATTTTGAAGGAAAAATTTCTAAGCAAGTTGTTTATTATGGTCAGAAAATTGAGCATTTTCCTAGTTTCTTTGTTGTAGCAACATTGATTCCGTTTATTACATTTTATATGCTACGTGATCATGATATTATTGGAAAATATTTTAATCGTTTGATTCCGAAAAAATGGGGTACTCGAGTCAATGCGTTTGTTTCTGATCTAAATGAATCATTAGGTAATTATGTGCGAGGGCAAATCTTTGTTTCTTTGCTAGTGGGCGTTCTTTCTTATATTGTTTTTTTGTTGATTGGTATGAAATATCCATTGCCATTGGCTACAATTATTGCAATTACTAATGTTATTCCTACCTTTGGCCCGATTATTGGTGCAATTCCGGTAGTACTCATCGCATTCACTATATCTAAGGCAATGGTAATCAAAGTTCTAATCACAGTTGTTGTTCTGCAAATGATTGAAGGAAATATGATTGCACCGTTCATTATAGGGAAAAGTATGGCTATTCATCCATTATTTATTATGCTAGCCTTAATTGTTGGGGAAAAAGTCGCAGGTATTGCCGGATTAATTTTTTCCGTTCCGATTTTAGCAATTCTGAAAATTTCTATTTTTCATGCGCGCAGTCATTTTCGTTCGTCAAAAAAAAGTTTGACACAGGAGAATGAATTGTGATAAGATATTTTTTGTGAATAATTCCTTTTACAAGTAGAAGCGCCCGTTTCTCACCTGTTTGACGCACTTAATGTTGTCGACTGGTTTTTGGAAATTTGATGTTAGTGATCAATTTATTGTGGGTGCGAGCTTGTTGCATCTGCATTTTTTTATGCCGAAAAACTGTAAGAGGACAATTTGGAGGTGGATGAACATTAGCAAACATAATGTTGCTATTAATGAAGGGATTCGCGCACGCGAATTGAGACTGATTGGTCAAAATCAAGAACAACTTGGAATTGTTTCAAGAAATGAAGCTCTTGACATGGCAACAAGAGCAAATTTAGATTTAGTTTTGATTGCACCGAACGCTAATCCTCCGGTAGCCAAAATTATGGACTACGGGAAGTATAAGTTTGAGCAGCAAAAGAAAGAGAAAGAGTCAAGAAAGAATCAAAAGATCATTACAATGAAAGAGGTTCGTTTGAGCCCAACCATTGATGAGCATGATTTTGAGACAAAACTACGAAATGCCATTAAATTTCTATCAAAAGGCGATAAAGTGAAAGCAAGTATTCGCTTTAAAGGTCGTGCGATTACGCATAAGGATATTGGGCAGCGTGTATTAGATCGTTTTGCATTAGAAGCGCGCGATGTATCGACTATCGAATCGCATCCGCGTATGGATGGTCGAAGCATGTTTTTAATCTTAGCGCCAAAAGCAGAAAAGTAATTACTTTTGAAGTAGTAAGTAGTAGGAGGAAAATGAAAATGCCAAAAATGAAAACGCATAAAGGCGCTGCAAAGCGTGTAAAAAGAACAGGTTCCGGCGGATTAAAGCGTGATACTGCTTATGGAAACCACATGTTTGCAAATAAAACAACAAAACAAAAGCGTCATCTACGTAAAGCACAAATGGTTCATCCATCTGACTATAAACGTGTACGTCAAATGTTAACAAATGTCTAATGAATTTTGAAAATGGAATTGGATGAAAATGAGTAGAAGTTAGACTTAAACTCATTTTTGCCCCTTGTGAGAAATCGGGCAAAAATGAGCAAAAGCTACGCAATAAGCTAAAATTATTTTGCGAATCAGGATTCGCAAAAAATTCTATCTTATTACTACGCTTTTAAACGCTCATTTTTGCACCTAAAAATTAAGGAGTGAAAGTAAATGCCACGTGTTAAAGGCGGTGTCGTCTCTCGTAGACGTCGTAAAAAAGTTTTAAAATTAGCTAAAGGTTATTTCGGATCAAAACATAGATTATATAAAGTTGCAAATCAACAAGTAATGAAGTCTTATCTATATGCTTATCGTGATCGTCGTCAAAAGAAGCGCGATTTCCGTAAGTTATGGATTGCTCGTATTAATGCGGCAGCAAGATTAAATGGACTTTCTTATAGCCGTTTAATGTTTGGTTTGAAACAAGCAGGTATTGAAGTGAATCGTAAAATGCTTTCTGACATCGCAATTACAGATGCAGCTGGTTTCACAGCTTTAGCAGAACAAGCAAAGTCACACTTGAAATAGATGAACCGGAGAAGATCGAGCAAAATATTTTTGCTCGTTTTTTTATCTTTATTCGCCTATAGAGGAACTAGCATAGCATTTTAAATAGTGTTATAATAAAAAGATGAATTATCAATCATAATTCGATTTTACATATAGCGATAAAGGAGGTAATCGTATGGCGATTATAAATGCTACGAATGAAACATTTTCTGAAGATGTAAAAGAAGGTCTAGTGCTTGTTGATTTCTGGGCGGCTTGGTGTGGACCATGTAAGATGATTGCACCTGTACTAGACGAAATAGATGCTGAAATGGGCGATAAGGTAAAAGTAGTTAAGGTGAATGTTGAAGAGGCAAGTGCTGTTTCTGCGCAATTCGGTATTCAAAGTATTCCTACTTTGCTACTTTTCAAAAATGGTGAAGTAGTTGACAAAACAATGGGATTTAAGCCAAAGGAAGCACTTGCTGAGTTTATTGAACAACATATTTAAGAAAATAGTTGATTAAGAAGCAGTATAACTCTCGGGTTATACTGCTTTTTCACTATTTATTACTAAGTGGGTTTTAATATGAATGGTATTATTAAAAATAAATTAAGTTTGCTACCAGGGAATCCTGGTTGTTATCTAATGAAAGATGCGCAAGGGACAGTAATTTATGTTGGCAAAGCGAAAGTGTTGAAAAATCGTGTGCGTTCCTACTTTTCAGGTGCACATGATGTTAAAACTATGAACTTGGTTGCTGAAATTGCTGATTTTGAGTACATTATTACTTCTTCTAATATGGAAGCGCTTATTTTGGAAATGAATTTAATTCAAAAATATTATCCAAAATACAATATTCGTCTTAAGGATGATAAAAGCTATCCTTTTATTAAAATTTCCAATGAAGCACATCCGGTATTAACAACTACTCGCGAGGTGAAAAAGGACAAAGCAAAGTACTTCGGTCCGTATCCTAATGTGATGGCAGCCAATGAAACGGTGAAATTGTTAGATCGGATCTATCAATTCCGCAAGTGTAATACAATTCCAAAAAAATTGTGTTTGTATTACCATATCGGTCAATGCCTAGGTCCTTGTGAGAAAGAAGTATCACCAGAAGCTTATGCAGACATGGTTGATAGTGTTGTGCGATTTTTAAATGGTGATGTGAAAGAGATTAAAGCGAATATTACTGAGAAGATGCACCAAGCATCTGAGCGCTTAGATTTTGAGCAAGCGAAAGAATATCGTGATCAACTGGCGGCGATTACGACAACGATGGAGCGCCAAAATATTGCTTTAAATGATATGGTGGATCGTGATGTTTTTGGTTATGCATTCAATAAAGGTTGGATGTGTGTTCAAGTTTTCTTCATTAGGCGTGGTAAGCTCATTGAACGCCAAGTTTCCATGTTTCCGATTTATCATGATCCAGCTGAAGAATTGTTGACTTATTTAGGTTTATTTTATACACAGCCACAAAACTTTAAGCCAAAGGAAATTTTATTACCAAAGGCAGTGGATAAAGATTTGGCAACAGGTTTGTTAAATGTTAAAATTCATCAACCTGAGCGAGGAACGAAAAGCAATTTGCTTAAATTAGCAATAAAAAATGCTGAAATTGCTTTAAATGAAAAGTTTGCATTAATTGAGAAGGAAGCAGAACGAACAACAAAAGCGATTGAAAATATCGGTAATAAGTTGGGGATTGCAACACCAAAGAGAATTGAAGCCTTTGATAATTCTAACATTCAAGGCGCAGACCCAGTATCTGCTATGGTTGTTTTTATTGACGGCAAGCCAGAAAAACGAGAGTATCGCAAATTTAAGGTGAAAACAGTTATTGGTGCGAATGATTATGATACAATGCGTGAAGTAGTTCGTCGGCGTTATTTGCGCGTATTGCGTGAAGAACTACCATTACCGGATTTAATTTTAGTCGATGGTGGTAAAGGGCATATTGAAGTTGTGCGTGAAGTATTGGAGGATGAACTGGGCTTGTCTATTCCACTTGCCGGTCTGGCTAAAGACGATAAGCATCGGACATCACAATTGCTTTACGGTGATCCTTTAGCCGTAGTGCAATTGGAAAGAAATAGCCAAGAATTTTATTTATTGCAACGAATTCAGGATGAAGTTCATCGTTTTGCCATTTCTTTTCATCGGCAAGTTCGAGGGAAAAATTCATTTTCCTCTATTCTTGATAGTGTCACAGGGATTGGTACGAAGCGAAAAAAGTTATTATTGAAACATTTTGGATCTGTTAAGAAAATGCGTGAGGCAGGGGAAGAAGAATTTTTGAAGATTGGCATTCCTCAGGCGGTTGTGCAAGAAATTATGGATTATTTTAGTGCAAACTAATAAAAAAAACTGTGGTAAAAATAAACTTTACCACAGTCTTTTTTATTAGTTTAAACTTCGAAATCTTCCCACATAATTGTGAAAAGTACAAATCCTTTTTTGTGATTAATTTCAGCATGTGCTTCAACGATTCGATTTTGGACAAATTCCAATTGCTTCGCAAGAAATCCTGATTCTAAAGCATAGTTGATCTTTTTTCCATAGTGAATACGTGCATCAACTGCTTCTCCCTTTAAGGTAAGGGTCATTTTTTTAGAAGTGTTTCTTTCCAGTGAAAGTTCTCCCCAGCCAGCTTTAGCAAAAAACGCTGTTATATCTTCAAAAGATGTTTGTTCAAATTCACGAGCAAGTTCTTTCCCGGCCCAATAAAGGATTTTTTCGGTATCTTCACCGAGAATATTTGTTAATACGTGACTTCGGATGAGTTCATAACCAAAATAAATGTCTGTCAACTTTGTTCCCCCTGCAACTTCTTGATCGGTACTTTTTATTATACGCTAATTTCAAATAATTTCAAAAGGTTCCGCAGAAACCAAATTTTCATATCCTATTTATCAGAAGCAAGGTGGATCATACTTTTTCCGGGTATTGCGGTCTGTTTGAATTTAACTGATGGGCTAGCGTGATGTACTTAATCCGAAAGTGAAACATTAAATCTGCGAATGCCTACTCACCACTACACGCTTCTGTCATATGATGTATAGACAAAACATATACCCAATCCTCGCGGGATAGGAGGGTTCAGTAGTTGAAAGATAATGACTTTTCTCGTAAGAACATATTGACAAAGCGTGAGCGTGAAGTATTCGAACTTTTAATACAGGATAAAACCACACGTGAAATTGCGAAGGAATTATTTATTAGTGAAAAAACTGTTCGAAATCATATTTCTAATTCAATGCAAAAGATCGGTGTAAAAGGCCGATCTCAAGCTGTTGTGGAGTTGTTACGGATGGGTGAATTAGAATTGTAAGTAAGGAACGGTAAAAAAGTCGAAAGTATTAGATGCTTTGCGGCTTTTTTATTTTTTAAAAATTTTCTAGGCATTATTTTTTACAATGAAATGGTTTGTTCGATATAATCGTTATAAAGATGGTCGAAAAACAGCAGAAGGGAGAGATAACCAGATGATTGAAGCGAATCCTTGTACGATTTGTGATAAGTTGTCGAATGTTTCTGTAAGCTATATTGAGGAAATGGGTGTTTATCAATATTATTGTTTGCGTTGTTACAATCAAACGGTAAGCTCTGCCGGATTGGACGTAATTCCTGCATATGTATTATTGATTGATAACAATAGGGCTAGTCGATTATTTATTATTGAGCTTACTGTGACACCAACTGGTAAAACATTGACTGCAGTTGAGATGGGTGGGACAAAATTACAAATTGACATAGCCTGCGATTTGGACGTGGATTTTATCATGATGTGGGAAGCAATCATGAACCAGCTTGAACAGTTGCTACCGATGAAGTATATGAGTGTAATGGAATTGGATGATTATTTTATTGAAGATCGAACAGCTGCTGATATTAGAAGTGATGATTATCTCGTTACGATTAATGGAAAATCTTGTACTTGGAGAGAGGCAGTTGGTGCAATTCCTGAGAACCAAGCGCTCAAAGTTAAAATTGATTTTGCTGCCTATATTGAGGATAAGGTTAAAGTTTAAACATGAAATCAGCTTTACATAAATGAACGAATTTATATATCTAATGGCTCATTAAGAATGTCCTTGAAAAATGGACTTTCCTAGTGGGTAATTTTTTTATAGTTAGAATAAACTGACTTGACAAACGAGCAGAGAGTACTAAAATTAAGATATAAGGAGGAAATTGAAATATATGAAAAAATTAGTCCTAATAACATTAGCCATTCTATTGAGTTTGACTTTAGCTGCTTGTGGTAGTGATAGTGATAAAGAAGTCAAAGACAATGGTAATGTCACAGAAAAAGAAAATGATAACGGTACTAAAAGCCTTACCAAGGATTTCAAAAAGGAAGATTTAATTGATCTAGCAGAAAAAGCATTTGAAGGTATTGGAGATCTACCTATGGGTGCAACGGCTCTTGAAGAAGTTGATCTATCTGATGTAGAAACAGTTAACTATATTACTGGGCTTCTGAGTACTGATAATGTTGAAGTAATCGTAAGATCAATGCCGGCGATGGCCCTTGGTTTTGAATTTGCTTTAATTAAGGCAAATGATGATGCAGACATTGAGGCGATGAAGCAAGAAATTATTGATAATGTTGACCCGGTGAAGTGGATTTGTGCAGTTGCTGAAATGACGTATGTTTCCGATTATGGTCATGTCATTATTTTAGTAATGGCTGATCCGAAAGAAATGGCTGATGAAATCTATAAAGGGCTTGAAACAGCTACTGAAAATAAATTGGGTAAAAGATTAGAAAAAGAAGGTAAACTTTAATGATAAAGTGCGGTATTTCTATTTTTTGAAGTACCGGATGTGGAAAAATAAACTGTGTAAATTTCAAAAAGAAACTTATGCAGTTTTTTTGTTGATTATAAAAAGTTATAATAGAGAAAGATTAGACTCCAAAGTCTTTTTAATGGAGGTCATATGGTATTTTCCAGTATTAGTTTTTTATATTATTTTATTCCTAGTGTTTTAATTATCTATTTTTTAGTGCCAAATCGGTTTCGCAATTTGGTTTTGTTGCTGTTTTCATTGCTTTTTTATTTTTATGGCGAACCGATTTATACACTTTTGATACTAGCGTCTATTTTATCTTCGTATATTCATGCGTTGTTGATTGAGAAATATCGTGACACGAAGTTGAAAAAAGTTTTTTTTACATCTGCCCTTATTGCAGATCTTGCACCGTTAGTATTTTTCAAATATGCGGACTTTATTGTTCATGATTTTAATCGTATCTTTGGTTTGGATATACCGTTATTACAAATTGTGTTGCCGCTAGGCATATCATTCTATACATTCCAGATGATGAGCTATACCATTGATGTTTATTATCAAAAGGTCAAAGCACAAAGAAATATATTGAAGCTAGGAACGTATGTTGCTTTGTTTCCTCAGCTGATTGCCGGTCCTATCGTGCGTTATCATGATATTGAGCAAGCGCTTGATCATCGCATACATAGTTTTAGTAATTTTGCTCAAGGGATGAATCAGTTTATTATTGGGCTTGCTAAAAAAGTGATTCTGGCGAATAATCTAGGGTTGTTATGTGAAATTTTTATTAATAGTTCAGAAAAAAGTGTACTCTTTTATTGGTTATACGGAATGGCATTTATGCTTCAGATCTATTTTGATTTTTCAGGGTATAGTGATATGGCAATCGGTATGGGGAGGATGCTTGGATTTAGATTTCCGATAAACTTTAACTATCCTTATATTGCCCGAAGTATCACAGATTTCTGGCGCAGATGGCATATTTCACTTAGTTCGTGGTTTAGGGATTATTTATATATTCCTTTAGGTGGCAATCGTGTCAGTCAGTTAAAGTGGATTAGAAATATAATGATTGTTTGGTTTGTGACTGGGTTATGGCACGGTGCGGCGTGGAACTTTGTGCTTTGGGGTGTCTATTTTGGTGTGCTTTTGATGTTTGAGAAATTATTTTTGCAGAAAGCTTTGGATAAAATGCCTGTGATGATTGGGCATTTTTATACCTTGGCCACTGTGTATTTCAGTTGGATTATTTTTAATGCTACTGACTTCGATAGTGTGATTGCAGATCTTAAAGGATTATTTGGATTTACAGATTTGCCTTTGACGAATATGGTGACATTGTATTATTTGAAAAGCTATTTCTTGATTATTGTGATTGCGATTGTTGCAGCTACGCCGTTGTTTAAAAATATTGTAATGAAACTTAAACAACATCCGCGTGCGGAGCGGACTTTAAATGTTTTAGAACCGATTTATTTACTTGTGCTATTGATGATTGCAACTGCTTATTTGATTGATGGTTCATTTAATCCGTTTATTTACTTTAGATTTTAGTTAGGTTGGAGGTGAGCAAGAATGAGTGAAAGAACTAAAAACATCGTGATTACCTGTTTATTTTCGATTGTTTTTCTTGGTTTTTTTGGCGTTAATATTTTAAAGAAAGATCAAGATGTATCTGAGCAGGAGAGAAGAAGGTTAAAGCAATTTCCTGCTATGAGTATGGAAAGAATATTGGATACTACTTTCATGGAAGACTTTAATAAATATACGGTAGATCAATTTGTTTTTCGTGATGAATTTCGTTCGCTCAAAGCCTATACAGAGTTAGATTTGTTTCGTAAAAAAGATTACAATGATTTATTTGTTCATGATGGTCATGTTTTTAAGATTTTATATCCTTTAAATGAAGCTGGAATTAAGATCTCAACTAATAAAATGAATGCTATTTATGACACTTATTTGGCTGGGAAAGAAAATGTTTATTATGGGATTATACCGGATAAAAATTATTATCTTAGTGATGATTTAGGGTATTTGAAACTTGATTATGATCGATTTGTGTCGCTGGTGCAGAGTGGTGTGAAGGATATGCACTATATTGACTTGTTTGACACGCTGTCGTTGGATAGTTATTTTAAAACTGATATTCACTGGCGGCAGGATAAGCTGTTTGGTACTGCTAGACGAATTGGTGATGCCATGCAAATCCCAGTTGCTGGTTTTGATTCTTATCGTGAGACTAAGGTGCCGGGTTTTAAGGGAGCTTATTATGGGCAAATTGCGAAGCTTATTGCAACGGATACATTGGTTTATTTGAGTAATGAAGCTTTGGATCGTACAACAGTTTATCGAGCGGATACTGGGACTTTTGGAGGTATCTATGACCTAGATAAGCTTAGTGGTATTGACAAATATGATGTTTTTCTTTCGGGTGCTGTTCCGTTTTTGGAAATTAATAATCTTGATGCGACAACTGATCGTGAGTTGATTATTTTTAGAGATTCTTTTGGTAGTTCTCTTGCGCCATTGCTTGTGGAAAGTTATCAGCAAGTGACATTAGTTGATATTCGTTATATTAGTACTGATTATCTTGCAGAACTTGTTGAATTTAAAGATCAAGATGTTTTGTTTCTTTATAGTGTTAATATTTTAAATAATGGTGCTGTTTTGAGGTAGTGGGGTAGGTGGTTTGGTATCATTAGTAAAGCCACACTATCGGCAGTTTCTATGAACAACTACCGGTAAACATGATTTTTTCTTAGCTTACCGGTAGTATTATACCGGTAAAGTGATTTTTTCACTACATTACCGGTAGTTTCTATGAATAACTACCGGTAAACATGATTTTTTCTTGATTTACCGGTAGTATTATACCGGTAAAGTGATTTTTTCACTGCATTACCGGCAGTTTCTGCGGACAACTACTGGTAAACATAATTTTTTCTTGATTTGCAGATAGTATCAAAACTCATTCCGGTTCGTATTAGCTCTTAGGGTGCACTACAATTTGTTGCCATTTTTTTATTGATTTGTACTTTCAATTTCTTTTAAGGTTTTGCCATTATATTTCCACACTCTAGGACCTGAGGCACTACCACCGCAAATAATAGCAGCTGCATAACTAGAGCTATTAGATGGTATGTCTTTAACCACATCATATAATTTTGTATCATTATTGTATTTAAGAGCTCCATCTGCTACTAGCTCTTTTCTATATTTCTTTATATTTTGATCTGCTGATTTCCTATACGCCTTTACTGCAGTTGATCCAGATAGAAGTACATATTTTCCATCTCTAACAGCTATTTTTCCAGTTGCTGTTTTATTCTTATACTCGTAAATTATCTCGTCCTTTGTTAGATTTGTTGATGCTATAGATAGTCCTTCAAAAAAGTTCAATCGCAATGAATAAACAAGTAATTGTATAGCTTCTAAAAACTGTTGTACTTCCGCTCGATCAACTTCCGAAATTGTAGGTTCGCTTGATGACTGAACATTGTCTAATTCAACACGTTTCGCTTCTTTTGCAAAATTAATCAATCTTGATTCTAAAAATTTAATTTGTGTTTTGGTAAGGTACTCATCCTTAGAAGTAAAAACAAAAACTTCTGTCCAAAAATCTTTATTGAATCCATGATTCTTCAAACGTTCTGAAACTGGGTCGCCTTCACCAATATATAACATGGGCTTATTTCCATCGAGCTGACCGCCATACAGCATATAAACGCCAGGTCTATCAGCTTCTTCACGTTTTAAAAAGTCTTTTAATAGTGGCCTTGGGAAAACAGTTGCCTTAATGGTCATATTTGATATTTCTAATGTTTTTAAGCCATCTGTACGCCCATTCGCTAAAAACATCCGTATTAATTTACCCATGTATAGCTTCCTTTCATTGCAGTTTTTTACTCCTGCTTTATCCTTCGTTTACTCCTACTCGCTCTTAGAAAGCGTAAAACAATTCTGTTTAGAACATTTAGCTTATGGTACTTCTATTATATCAGTTATCCATATATTTTAGGGTGTCTGATTTTTTGTTGCCAAAATGTTGCCATTAAAACAACTCAATTTCAATAGTGTTTGAGACTTTTTTTAAATGGAAAATGAATACCCTTCGGAGAAAATTTTTATCATCCGGCTGAATATTTTGATGTGTTTCGGTAAGTTCGTACTCTCCAACAAAATAATATTTTGACTTTCTCTTTTCAAAAAGTAATAATGATTTGTGACTTCTTTTATGTGACAAAACAGCAATATTTAAATCATACATTTTATTATTCAGGCTATCTTGATGCCCTTTTCTTCCTATTCCGGTATACATACAATAATCATGTGTTCCTCTTGGATAAAAGTAATCGGAATAAAGTTCTTCTTCGTTTTTAAATAATAAAATTGCCTCTGTTTTACTTGACATTGTAATGCCACTTTGAGGATTACCACCTAAAAATTCGCTAATTTCCGCTCTGTTTGTAAATTCTTGATCTTGTATCAATGTTATTTTGCTCATATCATCACTCCCACTTACCAAGTTCATATCAATCTTAATCAAATTAGTATAGTGATTGTTATATATTTTGATTTCAGTTATATCTATTCTCTCTGCCACATGAGGCGTAAGAATTTTTTAGTATCAAAATAGTATCAACAATCTGGTTAAATAGACTAAAGATTATTATCTATTATATGATTGAAGATAGCAAGCAAGGGTAGAAAAACTTTTGCAATTATGGATAGGAGGGTTGAGAAGCGGCGGTTACATAAACTACTTACTAAAACAAAAACACAACCCAAATGGTTGCAAACATTTTATAGATTGCGTTTGGTAGCAGACGGAATCATTGAAAGTACATGATTTCTAATAGGAGGGGATTTGATTATGTTTTGGAATCAAGGTAGTGAGGTGTGAATCGGATGCGAAAGAATGCGGATTGGTAGATCAAGGCAGATGGGTTCTTGTTATAATAAGGTTAACTATAAATACAAGGGTTAACAAGAGGAGAAATCTATGAATATATATAGACCTAAAATAAACGAAAACTTTAAAACTAAAATCGCTCAGAAGGTAGAGCGATTTCCTTAAAACTTCGCAAACGAGCAAAAGCATAAAAGCTAAAGCCAGCTGTAAAATAAAAATAAGTAAGATGGAGCAGTGTGCAAATAATTTATTCTTGGATTGAAAGGATATTAGGTAATGGAAATAAAGATTATCAGTAATAATAAAAAAAGCTTTATGGATTTACTGCTGTTAGCCGATGAACAGGAAGATATGATTGAGAAATATTTAGATCGAGGAACCCTTTTCGCATTATATGATAACGGTTTAAAAAGCATATGTGTTGTAACAGACGAGGGGAACGGAAATTTTGAAATACAAAATTTAGCTACCTATAAACAGTTTCAGGGTAAAGGGTATGGCACACGATTAGTAAAATATGTGTTTGAATACTACAAAGATAAGGACACAGTTATGTATGTCGGTACTGGAGCCCCCCTTGTTTCGTTTTACGAACATTGCGGTTTTACTTTTTCACATCGCCTCGAAAATTATTTTCTTGAGCATTATAAGGAGCCAATAATCGAAGCCGGAATCCAGTTAAAGGATAAGGTTTACCTGAAGAAAGATTTATGAATCAGTGCAACTTAGCATCTTTATGCTTATGTGCTACTATAATCACAACAAAAAAGAGCTAACTGACATTCAAATCAGTTAGCTCTTTTCGTATGGATTTATAAGCAATGTTGCCAAATCGGTGCCATTCGGATGATGAAACAACTATAAATCCACTGTTAATACGAGTTTATGCAGATTTACACATCATTCCCACTCAATTATTAAAACTTAAACTTTAATTTATTTGTTTAAGTTTTATGCTTGTTCATATATATTAATATCTATCATTCTATATATTATTTATAAAACAGATTGAAACAGTATCAAATTAGTATCATTAATTACCTCTATGATCTAACATTATCCTTTCAAAGTAATAAGTTAATGTAATATATATCCTATTTCATATAAACAACTTCAAAGTCCTCAAAAATGATATTCATGTCCCATGAAAAGCTATATCCTAGTTGACTTCCTTCTGCATTAAAGAACGAAATATGATTATTTTGCCAAGATTCAAGATTTTCATCTTCACCTTCTCTTTTACAAATGTCAAATGTCATTTCTTTAAATTTCAATTCTATCTTATTTACTGTTTGAATAATACACTTTGGCTCACCAGACCAGTCAGTAATAACACAATAATCACCAATTTCAGGAAGTTTTATACCTGTAAGTATAAATGAATCAACACTAGAACAAGTAGCTGTTTTTATCCCTTTTAGCACTAAATCCAATAAATGCTTTGCTGAACTTTCATGGCTTCCAAAATAAAAGCAATCAGCATATCTTGATTTTTCATCTATACCAGATGATTTTACAAATTCAGTCCAATATTTCTCAATCTCACTATTCATACACATCTCTCCTCTGTTATACAAAAATATTCTAATTCTAGTTCAGTAGCAACTATTCCCACTCAATCGTACTAGGCGGCTTAGAAGTAATATCATAAACCACACGATTAATATTCGTCACTTCATTCACAAGTCGAACAGATATTTTCTCCAACACATCAAACGGAATTCGTGCCCAGTCAGCTGACATTGCATCAAGGCTGTGAACGGCACGTAAAGCGACAGTATGGCTATAGGTTCTTTCATCACCCATTACACCAACACTCCGTAAATTCGTTAGAACGGTGAAATATTGCCAAATGTCTTTATCTAATCCTGCTTTAGCAATCTCATCACGGAAAATAAAGTCAGTTTCACGCAACGTGTCCAGTTTTTCTTTCGTAATATCACCAATTACACGAATTGCTAGTCCAGGTCCAGGAAACGGTTGGCGATCCACCAATTTATCAGGAATCCCTAATTCACGTCCGGTCGCGCGCACTTCATCTTTAAATAAATCACGAAGCGGCTCAATAATTTCTTTAAAATCCACAACATCAGGCAATCCACCTACATTATGATGACTTTTAATCATAGCAGAGGTTTTCGTGCCACTTTCAATCACATCAGCATAAATCGTGCCTTGCACAAGAAAGTCCACAGCACCAATTTTCTTAGCTTCTTCTTCAAAAACGCGAATGAATTCTTCACCAATAATTTTTCGCTTCGTTTCCGGATCACTAACACCAGCTAATTTCCCAAGAAAACGATCCTCAGCATTCACGCGCACTAAGTTCATATCAAATTGGTTACGGAAGATCTCTTCAACTTGATCGCCTTCATTCAAACGCATCAAACCATGATCAACGAAAATACAAGTTAGCTGCTTGCCAACCGCCTTATGCACCATCACAGCAGCAACAGTAGAATCAACTCCCCCAGATAAAGCACAAAGCACCTTCCGATTACCGATTTTCTCTCTCAACCGCTGAATCGATTCCTCAGCAAAGCTTTTCATAATCCAATCGCCACTACAACCACAAATTTTAAATAGGAAGTTTTCAATCATTTTTTCACCTTGTGGTGTGTGCACAACTTCAGGATGGAACTGTACGCCATAAATCGCTTTTTCCTCATGAGCCATTGCGCCTACAGAACAAGATGGTGTCCCTGCAATAATTGAAAAATTAGCAGGTGGTTTTGCAACATGGTAAGTATGACTCATCCAAGCAGTTGTTTCATGATCCAAATCAGCAAACAATAAGTTGTCAGTTGATAAAGTAATAGCTGTCTTTCCATACTCCTTTTGCTCAGCTTTATCAACTTTTCCACCAAATAGATGAGCAATTAATTGGCAACCATAACAAATGCCAAGAATTGGAATGCCTAATTCAAATATTTTCGGGTCAATAGAAGGGGCATCTGCTTCAGTGACCACATTCGGGCCACCAGTGAAAATAATGCCTTTCGGTGCATATTCTTTAATTTTTTCAATCGGTGTTTCATAAGATAATACTTCACAATAGACATGTAAATCTCTTACGCGTCGGGCAATTAGTTGATTGTATTGTCCGCCAAAGTCTAAAATCAGAATTCGTTCATGTGTCTGCATTGATAATTTCCTCTATTCTACTAAATTTTTGAATACCACTAAATATTATTTAAAGGATTGTAACAAAGTGAATTTTTCTCGTCAATCCTTTCATAAAAAAAAAATTATTTCATAGAATTGTAAAAGGATTGATCTGAGTGTTGTGACAATTACAATTATAGCACTTTTATTTCATATGAAGTTTTTTAACTGGAGGGGAAAATATGAGCCAAGAACAGGATAATTGTTTGCGATTTTCATTAGAGGAGTTTGTTAATTTTTCACGCGGAGAAGAAGTGCATGAATTATCTTCTGTTTCACTAGAACCAAATGTCACTTGTCATGAATTTGATCAGTATGTGATTTTACGCGGCACTTTGGAATTGATTGGAGAGTATGTAACAAAGCAAGTCGAAGCAGAAGAGCAAGATTTCTACTCTGTTCACAATCTTGCAAGTGTAACAAGAGGTGAACAAGGAGTTAATCAATTTTCTTACGCTTTTCCCGTTGATGTTACTGTTCCAGCAGATCGTGTTCGTAGTATAGATGAACTCTGTGTTGGTGTGAAAACTTTGAATTGTCAAGTGACTGATAATGGTGCCATTCATGTTTGTGCAGATTTGTACATTAACGGTGTTTATGAAAGAGAATATCTGAAGCAGGAGAAGCAAGCACAAGATTTAGTTAGTGATGAAGATACACCTGTAGAGCAGCTGGAAGCGTTTTTAGCCAGAAATGCTGATGCTCATGATGATGGACAGGCGAGAGACTTGGTGCAGGAGGATAGTCAAGTCCCACCTGCAGATGCGAATGTTGAGCAGGTAGAATCAAATCAATATGGTGAATTACCGATTGAGGAGCAAAAGGTGCAAGAAGGGGACCAAGAAGCCTCACTTGCAGATGTGAATGTTGAACGGGTAGAATCAGATCAATATGGTGAATTGCCGCTTGATGAGCACAAGTTGATGCAGGAAGAAGACCAAGTATCGCTTGCCGATGTTCGGGCCATACCTGAAGAGAGAGAAGAAAATTTCACTAATCTCGAATCACCAATTCCAAAGGCAGATAACGTGGATCAAGATTTCCGAACGGCTATGCATTGGCCGGAAGATCAGCAATATTTTACCCAACAAGATGGCTGGAGCAATTTAAATACGCCGCCAAGTGAGTATGTGCCAAATCAATCAAATTTTGCAGGAGTTGCACCTAATTATCAATCACCTCCAAGCGAGTCAACTACTCAAGGTCGCATGGAGCAGTATCATGGTCAATCTTTTTCATCAGAATGGATGCCGCCTAAACAGGAGCAAGATCATGATTTAATAAATACTCTTATCTCAAATCTAACGGAGCCAGGCACTGCAGAATATGAAACATCAGATGCAAGTCGACCTGAGAATGCATTTTCGGCTACTGAAGTTGATGATCATACATATGAAGCAACAAATAATCAAGATATCACGTTTCCGTTTAGCTTTGAAGATAAAAATCCGATTGAACAGGACGATGAATTTTATGTAGAGGTAAAACGTCAACCTGAAATGAATGAACAGGCAGATGAACTGGTGAATGAACTGGTAGATGAATTGGTAGTTGAAACAGAGTTGAATGCACAAGAAGATGCACCACGGGATGTTGAAGAGCATCGAGAAGAGCGGACATCTGCTATTTCCGACATTTTTTCAGCCAGAAATGAAAATAACGCTTGTGTCAAAGTTTATATTGTTCAGCGAGGTGACTCCTTAGATAGTTTGGGAGAAAAATATGATATGCATCCGCATAAAATTGCCAGACATAATCGCTTGCAATTGAACGAAAACATTAATGAAGGAGCACTTGTCTATATTCCGCAGCAGTAATATTGCATGGCGAATGAAAAAGAGAGCAGCAGAGTTTCCTGCTGTTCTTTAGGCGAGCAGAACCCGCGTCCACTCGCCTAATCTAGCTGACTTTTGCACTATTCCGCGTCAAAGTTCAGCATCAATATTCCCGATATTGCCACTAAACGTTTCCTTGACTAGCACAAAAATCAGCTAGATTAGGTCGGAGAGTTTAAATGCATGAAATTGGTGAAGATCAAGGCGGAGGAGGAACTGAGACGAATAGGAGCAGTTCCCATATCGGAAATATGGTGATTGACGACAACGCAGAGCTTCGCCAATTTCATGCATTTAAACCGAGTGGACGCGGGTTCTACTCGC
>Ga0131853_10001752_pt1 | contig 38739 bp, 39 predicted proteins | sample TergutLab28metaG_FD_92764 | JGI IMG/M metagenome (GOLD analysis project Ga0131853, IMG submission 92764) | Labiotermes labralis P1 segment gut microbial communities from Petit-Saut dam, French Guiana - Lab288 P1 (version 2) (version 2) | ecosystem: Host-associated > Arthropoda: Insects >... | reverse complement strand
TACTGTTTCAATAGTGTGGAACAACGAGGCATTATCAACAATTGCATAATTTCCTGATAAAACGCCAAATGCCAAGCAAAGTAAAAAAGTTTTTCTTTTTTGCTTTTGCTTGACATATGGCTGCCCCCGCTGGCAGGATATCTTCCGATAGCTGTGAGGCTCTCGGAGACTCGTGTACCTCTAGACCGATTGCATGACCAAATCCGTGTCCGAAGTATTCTCCGTAGCCCGCATTTGTAATTACATTCCGGGCTGCGCTGTCAACATCACGCCCTTTGACTCCACTCCGGACAGCTGTAATTCCGGCTTTTTGAGCGGTCAGTACAGTATCATATATCCTGATCATCTCTTCATCCGGATTTCCGATACAAAGTGTTCTTGTCGTGTCACTGCACCAACCGTTAAGTCGTGCTCCAAAGTCTATAGTTAAGAATCCATGCGCGATCTTTTCGTTTGTCGCAACGCCATGCGGTAGGCTTGACCTTGATCCTGAAACAACGATAGGGTCAAAGGATTTATCATCAGCCCCATTTTTTAACATACGGTAAACAAGCTCGGTAGCCAGTTCTTTTTCTGTGATATTTGTGCCGATAATAGGTAATATCTCTTCAAATGATTTTTCTGATATTCGCTGAGCTTTGATCATGCCATCGAGATCGGCACGAGACTTTATCGCACGTAAATCATTTATCAGTTTTTGACCGGGAATGAGTTTAGCTTCAAATGCTTTACCCCATTCTTTATAACTAGCATAGGTGACTGAAGCATCTTCGAATCCAACGGAGGTTATACCATTGCTCTTGAGTGTTGCGGAGATTTTTTCCGGGAGTTTCTCGTCCTTGGTGATGAGCTCTATCTCAACGTCGGTTATTGTTTTTTTTGCTGCTTCAACATAGCGAAAATCAACGAAAAACCACGCATTTTTTTGAGCAACAAGAAGCGCTCCAGCACTTGACGAAAAACCGGTTGCGTACAGCCTGTTTGCGGGTGTTGTAATAAGAATCGCGTCGAATTCATAATCGAAAAGCGCATGTCTTATTTTTGTGATGTTGTTCATACCTTGCTCCTGTTGATTGTCTTTGCTTTTGATGGACATTCCTGGCTATGTCGTGATGGGTTAGATGTGAAAATGTTCTTGCAAATGGCGCGGAAGGGATACTCGATAGCGTACCTCAGGGCAAGAACTGGGTTCGTAAAACGGCGGGGTTTCACTATTATCGAAATAACTCCTGCACGATTAGCAGCGAGAACGTCGGTAAATATCTGATCGCCAACAAGAGCAGATACTTTAACTGAGTACCCGGACGAACTCATTGCTTGAAAAGCTCCTTTAGGCGAAGGTTTGTGAGCATTCATAATGACATTGACATCCAGAATTTTGGCGAATTTCCTGATACGCTTTTTCCGCAGAGAGTTGGAAATGATGAATAGTTCCAGCCCATGGGCTTTCATTGTTTCCACCCAAAGTGAAATTTTTTCGGACGGTTGATGTTCAGAGTATGCTGCGATAGTATTATCAAGGTCAAGCATCAAAAATTTCACGCCGATGCTATCGAGAAAATCGGCTGAAATGTCGGTCAATTCGGGAAATGAATACATTGGTATCGTGGAAAACTTCATAATGCAAAATCCAATCCTTTCATTACACATTTCATCAACTGTAAAGTGGATATTTGTCACAGAGCTTATCTACCTCGGCGCGGATATAAGCGGACTTAATATCATAATCGGTGGCAGTGAGGTGGATAAGTTCGGCAATTTTTTTCATTTCGTCTTCCTTGAAGCCCCTGCTAGTTACGGCAGGGCTGCCAAGACGAATGCCACTCGTTATATGAGCTGGCTCCGGGTCTTGAGGGATCTTATTTTTATTGACAGTTATATGTACATTGTCGAGATTGCTGCACATTGCACTGCCCGTAATATTGAACTTTCTGAGATCAACGAGAATTAGATGGTTGTCGGTGCCGCCTGATATGAGATTAAAGCCGTACTTTAATAATCCGTCTGCAAGAGCGTTGGCGTTCAGGCGTACTTGTCGTTGATACTGCTTGAATTCAGGTTTAAGTGCTTCGTTGAAAGCAACTGCTTTCGCGGCTATTATATGCATCAGCGGACCGCCCTGTGAGCCCGGGAATACGGCTGAGTCGATCTTTTTTGCGAGTTCCTCATTATTTGTCAAAATAAAGCCGCCGCGTGGGCCGCGTAATGTTTTATGTGTTGTACTTGTGACGACATCGGCATAGGGCAGGGGGTTGGGGTGCTCGCCTGTAGCAACGAGCCCGGCAATATGAGCCATATCAACAAGCAGGTATGCGCCGATTTCCTTTGCTATTGTTGAAAATTTCTTGAAGTCAATTATTCTGGGATATGCTGATGCGCCTGCGATTATCATTTTTGGTTTATGTTGCTTGGCGAGTTGCTCAACTTCAGCGTAATCAATTAAGTTACTATCCGATGCTACACCATAAGGGATAATATTATAGTATTTGCCGGAAAAATTAGCATGATGACCATGCGTCAAATGGCCGCCACAATCAAGATCCATGCCCAAGACAGTATCACCTGGTTCGCAGAGTGCCATGTATGCAGCGTAGTTTGCAGATGCGCCGGAGTGCGGCTGAACATTTGCAAACCCAGAGTCGAAAAGTTTTTTTGCTCGCTCAATAGCCAAGGTTTCGGCGGTATCAACTTCCTCACATCCGCCGTAAAAGCGATTCCCTGGGTAGCCTTCGGCATATTTATTTGTCAAAATCGTGCCCGCAGTCATCAAAACTGCCTCGCTTATACAGTTTTCCGATGCAATCAGTTCAATGTTTCTGCGCTGGCGAGCAAACTCGTGTTTGATTGCATCTCCGACTTCTGGATCACATTGCGAAATATACGTCATCATTTCTCTAATCACTGAGGATACCTCCGGTACTTACTTCGAGTTTACACTCATTATATACAGAACCCAACAGGAATTCAACTTATTGCGCAGTATTTTCTTCAATATATGGTGGAAATGTGATATAGTTTATTCAGCATACAGAGATGAGGGATAAAAGTGTTTGAAAAATCGAAAATTACCGAACTAATTAAACTGCTTGAGGAGTGTTATCCCGAGCCGTATTGTGCGCTTGAGTATAAGAAGGATTATGAACTTTTATTCGCTGCGAGACTTGCGGCACAGTGTACGGATGCGCGAGTGAATATGGTCACGCCTAGCTTATATAAGCGCTATCCGTCACTTGAAGCGCTTGCGGGCGCGGATATTTCTGAGCTTGAAGATATAATTCATTCCTGTGGATTTTACAGGACAAAGGCTCGCGATATTGTTGCGGCAGCGGCTATGCTTATAGGTGAATTTGGCGGGCGCGTACCGGATACAATGGAGCAACTTTTGAGGCTTCCCGGTGTTGGCAGAAAAACAGCGAATCTAATGCTTGGAGATATTTTCAATAAGCCGGCCGTTGTGGTTGATACGCACTGTATCAGGCTTACAAATCGCATCGGTATGGTAAGCACAAAAGATCCGGTAAAAATTGAGACGGCTCTGCGCAAGGCATTGCCGCCGGAGAAGTCTTCGGATTTTTGCCATAGATTGGTGCTGCATGGTCGTGCGGTATGCACAGCGCGTAATCCGGCATGCAATAGATGTTCTCTGGCAGGGATATGTCATTATGCAGCGAATGCTGCACAGGGAGCAGCTAAGTAAACAAGAAGTGATGCTGGAGAATAGTTATTGTTGTTCACACAGCAATGTGTGCGCACAAACTCGCTTTGGAAATTGAAAAACACAGGTTCTTCGTTGCGCTGCAGGTTTGATCTGAACCGTAACGGAGAATACCAATAATTGTGTGTTTACAGATTTTTACTATTGTGTTGTTAAAACTCGCATGGTAGAATCTGCATTAAGTATTAAGTATTAAGTATTGGGGGCTATAGTTTTGTTTAATCGCAATATTGAACCAAGTTGCATATACTGCCGATTCGGCACTGAATTGGATTATGATGAATATATTTGCTCAAAAAGAGGAATTATGTATGGCATAGGATCATGTTCTCAATTCCGCTATGAACCGACAAAAAGAAATCCAGAATATGCACCGAGCCTGAAAACATCGGGGCTTACAGAGGAAGACTTTATGATTTGATGAAAGTGGGAATAATCCACTTTAAATATTTTTGACATCACATGTAACAACGCCGTCTTTGATTTCAAGGACGGCGTATGTCGCATCTAGGAAGCCGACGCTGCCCGGATTGACCACGGTGAGCGTCCCCATGACTGCGTAGTAGGGGATATGGGTATGTCCGAAAGCTAATATATCGACATCTTTAGAAAGAGCATCATCTATTATTAGCCGTAGTGACATCTTTACTCCGTAAGTATGCCCATGAGTGATAAAGAACTTTTTGCCGGCAAAAGTGAACTCATCAAATTCCTCCCCGGGGGATGTGCGGTCACAATTACCGTTTACAGATCGTAAAGGGATGTCCGGGAACTTAAGCTTTAACTCATTACAGTCCCTTGAATTGTCGCCCAGATGCAGTATAAGGTTTGGAGACTCTTTCATAATCGCATTGATCATGTTTGTTTTAATGAGATGTGAGTCTGAAAAGATGATTACTTTCACCGGAATTCTCCTTTATAGTTAATGTAAACGCATACCGAATAGCGTTTTTATTACAGCTGGTTATTTCGGAAACTGTACAATTAGGTAATCAGCGTTTACTTAGATCAAACTGGTGCCGTCAAGCAAAGTAAATGCTTCAGGTGTGATCTCTCCGATAAAGGTTTCCCCGGCAGTCATCCGATATATAAGCATGCCGCTTGAGTCGTATTCAACCACAGAGAGAATCAAGCCAAGCTCAAGGGAAATGTAGTAAGTTCTGACATTATTCAGCATAGGGGAGTGATATAAAACGAAAACACTGAGTTGATCGTCTATTTCTGTAAAATCAGCGTTAACAATATCGTTTATATCAAGCTCTAGAATACTTTCATAGGTAAAGAGCATCTGCCACTCATCGGCGATTCTGTAAAGATCACCTGAAGAGTCTGGGCTACCGATAAACATAGATCTATCTCCAACATGCCAGATATATAGTGCAGTCGGTGTCACAATGATTTTCTTATCAGGACCAACCGGAGGAGATACTGAAAGTGAGGTTATGCCCTCTGTGACAGAAACATCTACAACCCACGTTGCCTGACCGTCTTCCCAGAAGCTTTCGATAACGATTTCGCGACTATAAGTATCAGGACGTTCCAAAGTAGAAATAATCGCCTGAACCGTGTACTTATTTACTTCCACACGATCTAAGGCATCCGGTTGTGCGTCATGGGGGCTATCTATAGGTAAAGGCGTGTCGGGAAGCACAATTGCAGCGCCATCGTTTCTGAGAAAAGGCATTAGCAACATTGCTCCGATAGCAGCAGCGATAAGGAGCAAACCAAAAACCGTTATTCCTAAAATCCTTTTTGTACTCATTTGCTACTTCCTTTTTCCCCTGAAGACGAAAAAGACGACAACAGCGGCGAGAATTAAAGTAATGATGAGAAGGAGCGCTCTCAACTCTTCACGAGTCGTAAGTACGACAGCGAAGAGACCGAGCAAGCCACTTACGGCATAAAGTACAGCAACAGCTTGTTTCTGGCTCAACCCCATGTCAATTAAGCGATGGTGGAAATGACCGCGGTCCGGTGCCATAGGGTTTTGACCTTTGATTAGTCTGCGTAGGAATGCGAAAGCCGTGTCAAAAAGAGGGACAGCCAGAACGAGAAATGGTGCCGCGATGGATATTACGGTGTAGAATTTAAATAAGCCGATTATCGAAACAGTTGCGAGGACATATCCCAGCAACAATGCACCGGTATCACCCATGAATATTTTTGCCGGATTGAAGTTATAAGGCAAAAATCCTATACATGCGCCTGCCAGCGCTGCCATAATTATTGCAACATTAGGATCAGAGACCATGAGTGCTATTACTAACATGACGATAGCCGAAATCGTTGAAACCCCCACAGCGAGTCCATCAAGTCCATCTATGAGATTTACTGAGTTCGTAATGCCAACTATCCAAATGATCGTAATTGGGATTGATAAGTAACCGAGGTAAACGAACTGCTGACCGTAGAAAACAAATGGGTTCGAAAAAATTTCTATTATAATGCTGTGGTATACGGCGACAAAAGCCGCTCCGATTTGCACCAGAAACTTTATATAGGCGCGAAGGGAGAAAACATCATCCAGTACCCCTAATATAACGATAATCACGGCACCCAGCATTACACCGCGAATTTGAATATCGATTTCTGCCATAAATAAAACGCTGATTGTAAAGCCAACAAAAATCGCCAACCCTCCAAGTCTGGGTATCGGACTTTTGTGAACCCTGCGGGAATCCTTTGGGATATCTATTGCCCCTAATTTATGTGCGAGTAGCTTAACAGCCGGAGTGGCGGAAAAGCTGAGTATGAGCGCCATAACGACGGCGATGATTATTCTCAGATACAAAGGCATACTACTTATGTCTCCCACTGAAATCGCATTGCGATTCACATTTAAGTGTTATGTAAACGCTGAATGTTAGTTTTTTGCAATAAATCCAATCTTTTTATAGACCTTGCGCAATGTCTTATTTGCTGCATACGAAGCTTTTTCCGCGCCCTGTTTAAAAACGCTTTCAAGATAAGCCTTGTCGGCCAAAATTTTCAATGCTTCATCACGGATTGGTCTGAGCGTTTCAACAACGGCTTCGCCGACACTTTGTTTGAACACTCCATAGCCTTGCCCCGAAAATTCTTTTTCAACTTCTTCAAATGTCTTGCTCACACAGGTGGAGTATATCGATATAAGATTCGAGATGCCTGGTTTGCCGACAGCATCAAAGCGGACCTCTGTTTCGGAGTCTGTTACAGCACGCTTAAATGCACGCATTATATCTTCAGGTTTGTCCAGAATCAGGACACAGCCGCCATCCGCTATTTCAGACTTAGACATCTTGTTTGTCGGAGTTTGTAGATCCATTATCCTAGCACCGATTTTTGGAATATATGGTTCTGGTATTTTAAATACATCACCGTATATTCCGTTGAAACGCACGGCTATATCGCGCGTCAACTCGATATGTTGCTTCTGATCTGCTCCGACTGGGACAAGATCGGCTTGATAGAGCAGAATATCTGCAGCTTGCAAAGCCGGATAAGTGAAAAGACCTGCATTGATATTTTCGGCATTCTTAGATGATTTATCTTTAAACTGAGTCATTCGTGAGAGTTCTCCGAACATTGTATAACAACTGAGTACCCAGCCAAGTTGTGCATGAGCAGGTACATGGCTTTGGATGAAAAGAGTGTTCCTGTCCGGGTCGAGTCCGCAGGCGATATATTGTGCGAGCTGCTCGAAAGGCGTGCGCCTGAGCTCTGCCGGGTCTTGGCGTGAAGTTATCGCATGCATATCAACGATCATGTAATAGCAATCATATTCATCAGCGAGGGCGGCCCAGTTTTTTAAAGCTCCGAGATATGAACCCAGTGTCATAGCGCCACTAGGTTGGATGCCTGAGAGGATTATTTTTTTACTTTCATTGTTACTCATCTTCTTACCTTCCGATTTATGACTTTTCTATCACTATACTACATCAAGTTTGTATCATACACGCTTTTTTCATGATTGTCTACAGAAAAGTAAGTCTTGCTATTAGTGTCATGTGTGTTATAATATACCCTGAAATGCGCAAAATAGGGTTTCATACGTTAGGGTGACGGTGCATTGACCGACACTCGCAGTGTTCGCCGGATGGGGAGTTGCCGGGAAACGAAAAGCATTCCGAATCATTGATTCAGAAAGAAGTCTTGCGATATGAACCCGCACCCGTTGCCGCAATAGAGTTTTTTCTCGTATTGTAAGGAAATGGCTTGTCCGTGATTCATCGGACGAAGGGGGCGTTTTTCTTCTGCAATATGAGATTTTTATAATCTAAACGAAGTGATAATTATGCGAAAGGACGCAATAAGATGGTTGATAGGGAAAAGGTGATGGCTGCTGTGAAGCTCTTTCTTGAAGGCATCGGTGAGGATCCGAGCCGGGAAGGTTTGCTTGAGACGCCGGAGAGAGTAGCCCGTATGTGTGAGCAGATGTATGGTGGAATGGATGAGAATCCAGGTGTACATCTTTCAAAACAGTTTACAGCGGAGAACAGTGAGTTAGTTATTGAGAAGGATATTCCATTTTACTCAACATGTGAGCACCACTTGCTTCCGTTTTTTGGGAAGGCACATGTTGCATATATTCCAAATGGTAAGGTTGCCGGGCTCAGTAAGTTGCCTCGTACGGTCGAGGTATTTGCACGAAGGGCGCAGATTCAGGAACAGATGACAGCCCAAATCGCGGATGCTCTGGAAGAGCATTTGGCGGCAAAGGGTGTCATGGTAATGATAGAAGCGGAGCATATCTGTATGACTATGCGCGGGGTCAAGAAGCCTGGTGTGAAAACGATAACTACGGCGACACGCGGGTTTTTTAGTGACGATCAGGACAGGCAGAGGATGTTCTTGGAGTTGGTACGGAGCTGATGAAAAGCATTAATGTGTACGATGTATGGTGTGCAGCGGTGAATTGTGTTCGTCCGCGTTGCAGAATTTGGAGTGCGTGAGTGGATAGGGCAAATGCAATTAGAAAGCACCCTGTTTTTGCAGAGAAGTTGGGGCAGGTAGTTGAACTTGAGCGAGGTAGAACGTTTTGCAGGCATGGTATGGATCACCTGCTGGACGTAGCTAGGATAGCATATATACTGTATCTTGAGAGAGCTATTGAATTCGGCTCACAGATGTATCACCCCGAAAACACCAAGGAAATGATTTACGCCTCTGCCTTGTTGCATGATATCGGGAGAGCACGACAATACGAAGATGGAACGCCGCATGAACAGGAGAGCGCACGGATTGCGCAACGGATACTACCCGAATGCGGATTTTGCTCGGAAGAGTCAACGCTGATAATTGATGCGATACTTTCGCATAGAACAAGTAGCGTTGGCTGTAAGGGTGAACTTGCAAAGTATATATATCGTGCTGATAAACTTTCACGCAGGTGTTGTGATTGTGCAGCAATAGAAAATTGTGATTGGGAGCTGAAAAATGCCCTGTTAGAATACTAAAGAATAGCGATTGGGGTTTTTATGTTAATTGGCGGACATGAGTTCGATACGAATAAAAGATGCTATATAATGGGCATACTTAATACAACGCCGGATTCTTTTTCCGATGGTGGACAGTGGGGAACACTGGATGATGCGCTTTACCGAGCAGAGGAAATGGTGCAGGAAGGTGCAGCGATAATCGATGTTGGTGGCGAATCGACTAGACCGGGTTACGAGAGTATATCGGTACAAGAGGAAATCGACAGGACATTGCCGATAATTGAAGTGTTGAGAAGCAGAATCGATATTCCAGTTTCAATCGATACATGCAAGAGTGCTGTAGCCGCTGCTGCATTGAGCGGTGGTGCTGATCTCGTCAATGATATATGGGGGCTGAAGAAGGATTCCGAAATGGCAGCAGTTATAGCAAGAGCACAGGTTTCTTGTTGTCTCATGCACAATAGATCAAATATGAACTATACGGATTTTAATAGTGACTTGGTTAACGATCTCAGAGAGTCGATGGCACTGGCTAAGAAAGCAGGAATCGCAGATGACCGGATTATCCTTGATCCGGGCGTTGGTTTTGCAAAGACATATGAAATGAATCTTGAAGCAATCAATCGGCTTGATATTATAAAACAGCTGGGCTATCCGGTGTTGCTGGGAGTGTCGCGCAAAAGCGTTGTCGGGTTGACGCTCGATTTGCCGGTGACTGAACGAGTGGAAGGTTCAATTGCTGCCGCTATTATTGGAGTAGTCCGCGGCTGTTCTTTTGTACGTGTTCATGATGTAAAAGAAACATTCAGGGCAGTGAAAATGGCGGAAGCGATTTTGAATGTAGAGTAATACAGAATGTGGGATGGTCTCAACCTACACAAGGGTATAAAAATATGGATAAAATTAACATTAAAAACCTTGGCGTTTTTGCGCATCATGGTGTGTTTCCCGAAGAAAAAAATAAAGGTCAGACATTCTACGTAAGTGCAATTTTGTATACAGACCTTAGAACCGCAGGTATAACTGACAATCTTACTGAGACCATCAATTACGGTGAAATATGTCATGTGATAACGGATTTTATTAAGAATAACACCTTCGACCTCATAGAAACTGTTGCGGAGCGCTTAGCTAGGAAATTGCTGGTAGAATATCCCTCTATGAAAAAAATGTCTCTGGAAATCAAAAAACCAAGTGCGCCGATCGGGCTTAGCTTGGAGACCGTTTCTGTTGAGATCGAACGCAGTTGGCATGAGGTTTTTATTGGGGTTGGATCTAATATGGGAGATAAGGAAGCCAATTTGCGTTTTGCTGTCAATGAGCTGGAAAAAGTACATGGATGCAGGGTTTTAAAGGTGTCAAAATTTATCAGCACAGCACCGTATGGATATACTGAGCAGGATGATTTTCTTAATGGATGCATTATGATTGAAACATTGCTGACGCCGCATGAACTGCTCGATTTACTGTTGAATATAGAGGCTGCGGCAGGACGAGTTCGTGATTTACGTTGGGGACCGCGGACGCTTGATTTGGATATTGAGCTATATGACGATGAGATTATAAGGAGCGACAGACTGGTTGTGCCTCATCCAGAAATGCATAAAAGGGATTTTGTTTTGGAACCACTATGCGAGATAGCGCCATATACGGTTCATCCGATATACAGAAAAACAGTTAAAGAGCTTTTAGAAGATACAAAGTAATCACCGATTAAATCTGCGCGAATTAATCAGCGTTTAACAAGTTGTCTTCAAAGATACATAAATTACTTATTGATAGGTGCGGCAGTCATGGCGTACCGGAGGGAGGAACTATGGGCATAAAAGAAACACTTGAATACATTCACAATGTCAAATGGCAGGGGAGTAAACCTGGACTGGAGCGCACACGCGAACTGTTAAGAGCATTGGGGAATCCGGAAAAATCACTAAAGTTTGTGCACATTGCCGGTACAAATGGAAAAGGTTCAACCGCAGCCTGTGTATCAGCAGTTTTGCAAAAAGCCGGATATAAAACCGGATTATATACATCTCCGTACATTTTACGGTTTAACGAACGTATGCAGGTCAACGGTGAGCATATTTCTGATGAAGAACTTGAGCTTCTTACAGATGAAATACGACCGTTTGCCGACTCAATGAAGGACTTGCCGACTGAGTTTGAGCTAATAACCGCGCTTGCCATGAAATATTTTTTGAACAAGAAAGTAGATATCGTTGTCCTCGAGGTTGGCATGGGAGGATTGCTTGATTCAACAAATGTCATTGACACACCTGAGGTTGCAGTTATCACCTCAATTGGCTATGATCATGTCGTAGAGCTTGGACCTACCATCGTAGATATCGCGGGGAACAAGGCTGGCATCATCAAAGATAACTGTGATGTTGTTATATACGGCGGAGAACCTGAAGTTGAGGCTGTGTTTGAGAGGGTGGCAAAGGAACATAATGCGAGATTATACAAAGCTGATTTTTCGCGTATAACAAAACAGAAATTCACTCTTGATGGGATCGAACTTGGAATCGAGCCTTATGGGGATATACATCTTTCGTTAAATGGAGCATATCAGCCGAAGAATGCAACGCTTGCAATATCGGCGCTCGAGATCCTGCGAAGTAAGGGGTATAAAATCAGCGATGCCGACATAATTGACGGACTGGCAACTGTTTACTGGCCGGGCAGATTTGAAATTCTTGGTCGCGATCCGGTTTTCATACTTGATGGTGCGCATAATCCACAGGGTGTTGAAGCGACTGCGGAGAGTTTGCAGCGTCATTTTGAAGGAAGAAAGATAGTATTCGTGGTTGGGGTCATGGCTGATAAGGACCTTGACTCAATGATAACCTATGTAGCGCCGCAAGCAGAAATGTTTTTTGCAGTCCGACCCAATTATCCAAGAGCTATGGATGCTAAGACGCTTGCGGAAAGGCTTTCAAATTACGGAGTTCCTGTAACAGCGTGTGATAGTGTAAGCTCGGGTGTTGAGCAGGCAATCGAAAAAGCAGGGAAGAGCGGCATAGTTTGTGCTCTCGGTTCGCTATATTTTTCCGCAGACATCAGAGCGGCATATTTTGACCGAAAATAGCCGAATAACTTTCCATGCAACTGTAACAAACTTGAAGCGGGTGATTTAAATTTTCTCAGTGCAACTGACGCTACTTTTGACAATCGCGCTTGGATATGGAGTTACAAAAGGCGGTATGATTTCGGGCAAAACGCGGACGGATTTAACTAATCTGATTATATATGTAATATTGCCGTGCAACATTTTTAATGCCTTTCAAGGGGGAATCACACCTAGCATGTTAAGACAGAGCGTGATAATACTGCTCTGTGCGTTCGGGTTGCAACTTCTTGTATTTATTCTGAATAAATTTTTGTATATCAGGATCCCGAAAGCAAAGGGACTCGTACTCAAGTACGCCACAATAAGTAATAATGCGGCGTTTATGGGTTTGCCGGTTATTGGTGCTGTATTTGGTGATATAGGCATCCTTTATGGTTCGATTTTTCTGATTCCTATGAGGATATTGATGTGGACGTCGGGTCTTTCACTGTTTACAAGTCTTGAAAATTCAAAGAAGTTCAAGAGCCTTGCAACCCATCCTTGCATGTTGGCGGTTTTCCTTGGATTTGGCTATGTGTTTGCGCCATTTTCGCTGCCAACATTTCTGTCTGATGCGATCAGATGGATCGGAGAGGTTACTCGTGTGATGCCGATGATAGTGGTGGGTTCAATTCTCAGCGAAGTGAAGTTGAGGGAGGTTTTAGACAAACACTGCTTCTATTATTCATTTATCAGACTTTTGGCAATACCCACGGTCATGTTCGTTGTTCTGCATTTTTTGAGGATCGATCCGGTTGTGATTGGGGTATCCGTATTGATGGCGGCAATGCCGGCTGCGATTGTTACAGCCATGTTGTCTGAGAAATATGGTCAGGATTCGTTATTTGCGTCAAAAACTGTGTTTGTCTCAACAATTCTATCAATACTAACATTGCCGCTCATTGCAATAGTGCTTGAGCGGCTGGCTCCGGTGTAATTTATTATTTCGGATTGGGCAAGCCAGAATCCGAAAGTGCTGCGCTAAATTGCTGCATAGGTAAACACTGATTAAACCCGCTCGAATTAATCAGCGTCTGCCTATGGCAAATCAATCTTTTCATACATATCTGGACGGCGATTGCGGGTCCTTTCGAGTGACTGTTGACGCCGCCATTTGCTGATGTTTTCGTGATGCCCGGAAAGAAGGATTTCCGGTACGTGACGGTCTCTCCAGACCTCCGGTCTTGTATATTGCGGATACTCCAAAAGCCCATCCCAATGACTTTCATCAACAAAGCACTCTTCGTCCGGCAGAACACCGGGAACAAGTCTACAAACAGCGTCAGCAACTGCCATTGCGGGTATTTCACCGCCGGTCATGACAAAATCGCCGATAGAGATTTCTTCATTTACGCATTCTTCAATAAATCGTTCGTCAATGCCCTCGTAGCGTCCGCATACGAGGATGAGCCTTTTGTGCTCACGTTGTAAGCGCCGGGCATCCTCCTGCTTAAATTGATTTCCGCATGGTGTCATATAAATTGTGTGAACTTGTTGACCGGCTTCTTGGCATATATGTTTCCAGCAATCGTAAAGAGGTTGGGCAAGCATAACGCAGCCGCGCCCGCCACCATAAGGGTAATCATCTACCTGTCTTTGCTTATTCGTTGTATAATCACGAATTTGATGGCATTCGATCCGGATGAAACCTCGCTCCTGCCCACGCCCCAAAATACTCTCACAGAGCATATCTCCGACTACATCTGGAAATAATGTCATTATATCAATCCTCATAGAAATAAGGTCTCCTTCGTAGATTATTAACATGATAAGTGTTGCATTAAAGACAAAACTATGCTATATATGCTATAGTTTTGTAAATATTGTCAAAAGGCGTTGTAACGCCTGAGATAAATCTAAAAAAAAGCAGGTTAAAGCTAATGAATTTTTCACAGAACTTCAGCACGCACACAACAGAGGTCGGAACATTTAAAACGCGGCTGGTATTATTACTAGTTTTGGTTTTGAGTGCGTTTCTTATTGTCGGTTGTTCGCCTCAGGATGGCGTGGATACAGCGGACGATGCATCCAATGGGGTCACTGATGGTTATGGATCGGAGCGTAACGATTCAAATGCAGATAACGAGAGAGCAGCACATGTGACCACAGACCAGGAAGTAACAGAAGCAAATATTTTTGAGTTTGTCAGACTCGGACAATTCAGGGGCATCGAATATGACCTCACTCCTGTAGAGTCTGTGACAGATGCGGATATCGAAGACTTTATTGCTCAACACTTGAGTCATGCGGCGGAGATGACGGATGTTACCGACAGAGCTGTAATCCTCGGCGATACAGTCAACATAGACTTTGAAGGAATTCGTGACGATGTTGCTTTTGAGGGAGGTACAGCCTTTGGCTTTGATCTTGTTATTGGCTCGGGGCAATTCATACCCGGATTTGAGGAGCAAATAATCGGTCACAATGTCGGGGATGAGTTCGATATAGATATTACATTTCCCGAAAATTACCATGCTGCGGATCTTGCCGGTGTATCTGTAATTTTCAGAATAAAGATTAATGCCATAAGGGTTGAGACAGTGCCGGAACTCACAGATGAGTTCGTTCAGGATGTTCTCGGACTGGAAAGTGTTGATGAATACAGGACCATGATAAGGGAGCAACTGGAAAATGAAAGGGATTCGATATCTGAAAATGCGGAAATGGGTCAGGTCTGGAACGAAATTGTAAGAAATGCAACAATTCTACAGTTCCCTAACTCTGAAGTCGAATTCAGGTTGGACGCGGCAATAAACGAATTTACAATGTACGCAATGATGTATGGTATGGAACTTGAAGATCTTATTTCCATGGTTCTCAATATGTCATTGGAAGAGTTTATCGAAGTCGAGTTAAGACCGGGCGCATTCCACGATGTTACTCAAGATTTGGTTCTTCGTGCGGTAGCCGCTGAAGCCGGTCTTACCATGACTGAAGAGGAGTTTGAAGCTGCCGTTGAAGAAATTGTAATCGAGTTGGGCTTTGAGAGCCAGGAGCAATTTCTGGAAATCAATGGGGAAGGGGCCGTTCGCATTGCCTTGCTGGGCAATAGAGTAATTGAGTATGTCATGCAGGAAGCTGTTGGTAGGTAAGCGCTCTGAGTAGTTTTTGCGTTCTAGGCGTGGGCGTGTCTGCTTTCTTTACATGCCCTCAATAAGCCGGAGCTTTATTACTCCCTCGTTGATATCTATTTCCTTTACGAAATCAGAAACAGCAGGAACAAGTATTTCACGCGCACCCTTTACCACATAGACATTGTGTGTAGGTAGAGCCAGCACATCACTTATTGTACCGAGTGGCTCACCAGTTTGCGCATCAATGGCTTTGATTCCGATAAGGTCAGCAACGAAGTATTGACCTTGTTCAAGTTCAACCTTGTCCCTATCAATGTATATGATTTTGTTTTTTAAACTGATTGCGGTGTTAATATCCGTTACGCCTTCAAGGGCTGCGATAACGCAGCCCTTGTGTATTCTAGCACTAAGAATCTTGACCGGTATTGCATCAATAAACACATTTCCGAATTCTGTCAGGAACTCAGGAGTATCAGCCCAAGGTTGGATTTTCACCTCACCCTTTGTGCCAAATGTATTTACTATTTTTCCGGCTTCAAGTAGATTTTTGTTCATATATCAAGTACTAATCCAATATGTCAACGCTTATGCGCACGCCTTGCCTTTGAGCAACGGAGCGCATAAGGGCGCGTATTTCTTTCGCTATACGCCCCTGACGACCTATTACCTTACCCATGTCAGCTTGATTCACGCGCAGCTCATAAACGGTTTCTGTGTCTGTTTCGCGTTCCGTTACACTGACTTCATCGGGATTGTCAACGAGGTTTTGCGCAATATATATCAGCAATTCTTTCATTATGAAACCTCAAATATCATAAAGCACAAGGGCTATGCCCCAGACTCCTGTTGTGATTCTTCCGCGCCTGCGAGCTCCTGTTGTGGCTCTTCTGCTTTATTGGGTTCCTGTTGCATTGCATCTGCCTTTTTCAATAGAGCTCTTACTGTGTCAGTTGGTTGTGCGCCGTTTTTGATCCAATATTGGGCGCGCTCTGAATCGACGTTAATTATGGATGGGGATGCCAGCGGATCATATGTGCCGATTTCTTCGATGCACCTGCCATCGCGCGGTGACTTTGAGTCTGCCACGACAATTCTGTAAAAGGGATTCTTTTTTGCTCCCATTCTGCGCAGTCTGATTTTTACCATGTTGTTTATTCCTCCAAAAAATTTAATTTTATATTTAGGCAGTGTGGACACTTATGCGATGTATCCGAACCAGATCGTCTTTACGCTGTCTTTTTTGCCACTCTGCGTTAAACTCTGAACATACTACATTCCAAACAAGCCTTTTTTACCCCGACCTCCGCCGAACATAGCAGGGATTTTGCCTTTGGAAATTTGTTTTGTCATTGCTTGCATTGCTTCAAATTGTTTAAGTAACCTGTTTATATCCACAACGCCTGTGCCGCTTCCTGATGCGATGCGCTTTTTCCTGCTGCTGTTGAGAATTGAGGGATTATCGCGTTCATGTGGAGTCATCGAAAGTATAATGGCTTCAGTCTTAGCCAGCATGTCGTTGTCTATTGAGGCTCCGGAAAGCGCTTTTGCATCCATGCCCGGCAGCATTCCCGCTATATCGGACAAGCTACCCATCGATTTAATCTGTGTTAACTGATCGTAGTAATCGGCAAGCGTGAATTTATTTTTTAACAGCTTCTCGGTCAATTCTTGGTTCTTTTTCTCGTCAAAAGCTTGCTCAGCCTTTTCGATGAGCGACAATATATCGCCCATGCCGAGGATTCGTGATGCCATACGGTCAGGGTGAAATGGCTCTATCTGATCGAGTTTTTCGCCCATGCCGACAAACTTTATTGGTTTTCCTGTGGTAGCCCTGACGGATAGCGCCGCGCCTCCGCGGGCGTCGCCGTCGAGTTTTGTCAGTATGACGCCATCAATATTGAGCGCGTCATTAAATGCAGTTGCAGCATTGACGGCGTCCTGTCCGGTCATTGCGTCTATGACCAATAGGATTTCAGTTGGATCGACCACTGATTTTATAGATTTGAGTTCATCGATAAGAGCCTCATCAATGTGAAGACGACCGGCAGTGTCAAGAAAAACCATGTCGTTTCCATTTTTGATAGCGTGGGCTATACTTTTTTTTGCAATCTCGATGGGATTTGTAGTTCCCATCTCGAAAACAGGTATATCGAGCTGCTTGCCTACTGTCTGCAATTGCAGAATAGCTGCAGGGCGATAAATATCACACGCAACCAACAGTGGGTTTTTTCCGTGATTCTTGCGCATGTATGCAGCTAATTTTGCTCCATTTGTGGTTTTACCGGAGCCTTGCAGTCCAACGAGCATGATAATGGTTGGTGGCTTGGATGATATTGTGAGTTTTTCTGCTGAACCGCCCATAAGGCTGCTTAGTTCCTCATTGACGATTTTTATGACCATCTGAGCGGGTGTTAGACTTTCAAGGACATCTGCACCCATTGATCTTTCACTGACGGTTTTTATGAAGTCGCGCACGACCTTATAGCCTACATCGGCTTCAAGCAAAGCAAGACGAACCTCGCGCATTGCTTCTTTGATGTCGGATTCTTTTAGCCGCCCTTTTCCTTTGAGCTTTTTGAATGCCGCATTTAATTTTTCGGATAAACTCTCAAATGCCATTTTTTACCTCTTACTGCATACTTGGCTCACAGTCCTCTTCAGTTGTATCATGATATGACTCAATTAAGTTTGTCAGAGTACTTACGAGAGCCATCCCCAACTCTGTTGATTGCCCATCTTTCTTTTGCTGCTGCAGCAAATTTCCTGCCAGCTTTTCGATCTTTTCGAGTTCGTCGCGCAGTTGCATCCATCTTCTTACTACGCCGGTTTTATTTTCAAGCTCGAGCAGTGTTTTTTCTGCTCTGGTGATGATGTCGTAAACACCTTGCCGCGAGATTCCTGCTGTTGTCGCTATTTCAGAAAGCGACAGGTCTTCATTGTGGTACAAATCAAAATAGTCGCGCTGCTTTTCTGTAAGCAGATCGCCAAAAAAGTCGAAAAGCATTGTCATTTGTAATGTGTCGTTGTCCATTGTTCACCAATTTTACCATATACAGGGGTGGGCATCGTGCGCTGTGTAAAGCGTTATCACTTGACACCAAAGGATGATAACTTATTTCGGCCAGAAAGTCAAGGGGAATTTGCAAGCGCACACATAGCTGCGTGAACAATAACGGCACCATGCCGCCCTTACAGGGCGGCATGGGATGGAGAGGAGGAGCTACTCAGCGTCTCATTAGTATATGAGGTAAGGCATTAATATTACATACATAGTCGAGAAAGTGTCCGGACCAATCTGCAATTGAGACAACTGCGGATATAGACGCTCTCCCAGCATCTCTTCTGCATAATCGCCGAACAATTTGAGAATAACATCAGCATCAAGATATCCAATTTCTTGAGAAACACGACCATTAAGCCACTCAACAGCATAATAAAAACCTACTGTTGTATTAGCCATGCTGGCTGGGAGCGCCCAATTGGAAATCCTGCCTTGCAATTCGGCTTCAATAATAGCATCTCTTGTCAGCTCGATAATTTCTAACATTGAAAATAAACCAACTGCTTCCTGACCCTCAGGAGCCAGACCGAGAGCTTGTGGGAATGCATGGAACGGTGAAGGATCGCAGGGTTGGACAAACATTGCGCCATATGCGAGAACTTGCTGCAAAAGCGGAACTTGCTGTCCGCAGTTTGTTGAGAAAAACACTGTGTTAGCACCGAACCGCTCAACTTGCCTGCCAACATCCTGAGAAATAAACAACTGGCTGGCAGCCATACCGCCTTCTTCCATCGGGTCGGGAGACGGAAGGTCGTGGAAGTCAATACCAGCAGCTTCAGCAGCCGCACGCATATTGTCACGGCGTACAGCAAGTGCCGGAACAGCCATATGCCTTGGGAACGAATAGTGGACGATTGTTTCCGCCCCCATTGCAACTGCCTGTTGAACAAACAGCTCACCTATGGCAGGATTGTTAATGTCAAGAGATAGATCAACTCTGGCATAGACATCGCGTGGGTCTTCGGCGGGGTTGCAAACTACGATGAAGATATCATCGCCCCGTATCTCACGAACAGCGTCAATCGCTGCATTTGTGTTTACAACCGCTTGGTTGATGACGATTGCGCCTACATCAAAGTCGGATGCGATTTCTGTAAGAACGGTAATCATCATCTCACCCTCAGCCGCGAACATAACCGGCCAAGTTCTGTGTATAACTTTGTCCGCACCATATTTCATAACGAGAGCATCGGCACTGCGGAACTCTTCTTCGTTTTGGTCAATAGTGTTTGTGACAATGGCTATTTTGCCGGGGAAAGGCTCATCATTGATTGTGGTGTTACCTTCATCATTGTTTGAGGCATTGCTCTCATTATTGCTTGCAGCATTGCTCTCATTTTGGACTTCTTCCTGCGATGGTGAACCGGCAATACCATCGTTGCCGCCACCGGGAGGTGCAATGGTTTCACCGGCGCATGCTGCTAAGACGAACAGCATACATAGTACAAGTAGACTGATTGCTAATTTTTTCATCTTTTTTCCTCATTTCACGTTATTTCCCTCTATTCTATCGCGATAGAATAGAGGATATTGTGATTCTATTGCAATAGAACAACAATGTCAATAGTAAATAATGCATAAAAAAATCCGCTGACTTCAGCAGATCTTTTTATGCAAGTGATTTTGCAACTGTTAAAATGTTAAAAAACCAACCATCATAAGTACAAAGTTGCTGTATATGCGACCATCATGCTCAAGAAACTCAAGCGAAGCCCCAAGCGGTGTTCCCACCGCATTTTCTACATAATGATCTGCAAGCCTAGCAAGAACAGCAAGGTCAATAACTCCATGCTCTTGGGGAACATTGCCGTTGAGCCACTCAATTGCATAGGCAACTCCTATTGCCGACCACATCGAAGCGGCAGGAACCGCCCAAGTTGAGAGCCTTCCACCAAGACCTTTTTCATCAAGCACGGCTCTTGTATCTGCAACTATGTCGATCACTTTTCGCATTAGCACGATTTCTTCATTATGTTCTCCAAACTCACCTGTATATACCCTGTCTGCAATACCCAACGCAGCCGGAAACCCATGTAATGGAGAGGGGCAACATGGTTGCGGAAAAATAGCTCCGGTCTCAACAACATGTGATATGAGTGATGTTTGCATACCGCAACTTGTCCCGAAAAATGCTGTGTTATTTCCAAATTTTTCTACCTGCCTAGGCACATCATACATCAAAAATGCCTGCAAATCAGTCGTTCCATAAGCCTGAAAAGGGTCAGGAGCTTCGATCTCTACAAATTGAAGTCCCTCACGTCCGGCAACTTCTTTCATTACATCACGCTTTGCAGCCAGTAGCGGTATAGCCATATGTCTTGGAAATGAATAGTGAATTATTGTTTCCGCACCCATTGATTTAGCCTGCATAACAATAGCTTCGCCTGATAAAATATCATTTGTTCCCAAAATGAGATCAGCTAACATTACGGCTTCACTGTGATCTTCTGCCGGTGAGCCATACACAATGAACACATCGTCCCGAACCTCCCTAAAACTCCGGACTGCGGCATTTGTATTTGCAACAGCTTGTTTAATTATAAGAATCCTAACATCCGGATCGGCAGCGATTTCCTGAAGTACGTCAACCATCACTTCAGCTTCCTGAAAAAAATCACCGGGCCACATTTTGTGAATGATATTTTCAAAGCCGAATTGTGTCTGTAAATTACGGATGAAACCAATTTCCTCTGCACTTGTGTTGTAGCCTACGGTAACAATGGCGACTTTCCCATGAAGCTCTTCAGGCAGTGCGGGAACAAATGAAACTTGAGAGGAAACTTCATTTAGCCTTTCGTATTCAGTGATATTGGCAGCAGTGCCTGATGTGGCAAACATCAGCGTCACACAGCTAACGGCAACAATTACAGCTACCATGGTTATGTATGAGAACTTGTGGTTTTTCATAATTGATACGACTCGTTCCCGTGCTGCATTTTTACTGAAGCTATTGCTCAGGGACAAGAGTTTGCCGCGTTCTTCAGCCAACCCTAACAAGGTCATCGCATACTCGGTTTTTCTGTGATCGCCAAGTAAATTGACGACCGCCTCATCGCAAGAAAGTTCAATATCGCGGTTTGTCAATATGTACATGATCCAGACCAGAGGGTTAAACCAGTGAAGAGCCAAAGTTGTTGCCAATATCCACTTAAACAATGCATCAAACCGGCGGACATGAATGTATTCGTGTGTTAAGATATATGTCAATCGGGTGTTGTCGCTGCTAATCATATGACTTGGCAATAGAATAACAGGTTTTAGAATTCCATATGTCAGTGGTGTATTGATTCTATCAGATTGATTGATTCGAAGCCCGCGTTTTATTGGGTGCGACTCAATCCATCGCTGGATAAAAATATTATTCTCAATTGGCATCGCAGTTCTATACACTTTGTAGCAGCGAAGATACGCAACTATGAAATATAGCGCAAGGCAAATGGCAACGGTGAGCCAAACCACAAAAAGCAGAAAAGCGCCTCCGAACTCGAAAGTTCCAGCGACTGAAGTTACCCCTGTGGTATAGGATTCGATTGTGCCGGAATCTAGCATTGTCGGGTCAATAATCACATCAGGAACAAATGCCGACATTGTTGTGCCGGTGCCGGTGGTAGCGGGAAAAGCGTCCTGTCCACGAATAGCACTTCCGCTTGGTACAATTGCCAAAAATGAGTCAGAGATATTCAATATGCTAAAGCGTGAAGTTATCGAAACCGGTATAATCAAGCGCAACACAGCAATAACCCAAATGGCGAGAAATGTTCTTTTGGGTAGCTTATGTATGCAAATTGCGCGAATGATAATTCCGGCAAGTATAATAAAGGAAGCTGATACGCTCATACTCAGGATATTCACTCTAAGATCACCTCTAATCAACGCCTATCGAGGACTAGCGTTTTTCCAAAGCAAGAACAAGTTTTTTTAGCTTTTCAATATCTTCCTTGGAAAGGTCTTCGCGCCACAGGAGTGATGCTATAAGCTCGTCAGTTAAGCCCCCATACACTCTATTGATAAACTCGGTAGTTTCCATCTCTTGAGCATCTTTTCTGGTAATGATGGCATTACACATGAAATTTGGCTCAGTGCGCCCCACAAGACCTTTTTCAATGCATTTTTTTATTACTGTATATGTCGTGGTTTTGCTCCAACCGATTTGCTCTTTTAAAATCTCCGCCATTCTTTTAGCCGTTATATCGCCGTGTGTCCAAAGCGTTTCAAGTATTTTAAGCTCGGAATCGAATAGCTTCATTGCGTTACCCCCCTGACCAGCGACTGAAAGTATTCTATTGAAGCAGAATGTCAATATAAGCATTCTATCTCAATAGACCGGAAGCGTCAACTGTAAATTTTGAAATGTGCGAATAGTAACTATAGATTGACTTTTCAACGTGAAATAGATACTATGTGAAAAAAGGAAATGGAGAAAAACGTGGAGAATATAAATCTTGATTTATTACCAAAAGAAGGCGCTCGTATGCTTGAGGAAATCGCAAAAGGAAATATGGTTGTCGCAAGATCAGCAAGCGATTTTCTTTACATAATAGAGTTCGACAATATGATCCATATGTTCTCACATAGGATCGGTGCTCCAGGCGGAGGACAGAAGCAGTTTCAGAAAGACGAAAAAAGCACAACAATGGTGCGTAAAATTGCTGATTTGGCAGATGCTGCATATATTGTCGATTTTGATAAGAATATGAACCTATACAGCGTAATGTTTACGGCAGAACAGGCGATTTTGGATATGTTCCCCGGCGAAGACAGGGACAACGATGGGGTGGTTGATTTTATGGCTGCGGCACAGGAAGAATAGGGAAATACAGGAGCAAACTATATTCACCTGCAACGTCATATTATGCTATCAATAGCAACAAGCGCCGATGCGAGACGACTGAAACCTTCGGGTGTGTCGCAGATGCTGGTCATTGCGATAACGTGATTATCACAAACACGCTCAATTTCAATTTTATACTCAACGCGTAGGATCTGCGCCAAATCATTGCCGCTCATTGCGGCATTTTTTGTTACAATTACCAGCTTGCCGGGATCGAAGTCATAAAACCCGCAATGCGAAATGTCATTACCATTACAAAGAACGAACAAAGTGCGTAATGACTTGATATTATTGCTAAATCTGTTAAGGTTCTGTTCGTATTCACGAAATAACTGATCTTTATCTTTGGCAATAAGACGAATGCAACTGTCGATAGAGGACATGAGTAAATAAGATGGACTGCTGGTCTGAAGCGTGTAAAGCAAGCGCTTTGTTTCATCATGCTTTCCTCGTTCGCTGCATAAATGCAAAACAGAGCATTGGGTCAGAGCAGGCAAGGTTTTATGCAGACTCATAACAACCATATCCGCTCCGGCATGAACCGCAGAGTCAGGAAATCCCTGCGAAAATCCAAGATGAGCGCCATGTGCGCTATCGACAAGTAAAGGAATATTATGCCGGTGGACTATGTCTGCGATGCTTTCTATATCGCTAAGAACACCTTCGTAAGATGGTGAGGTTACGACTACCAGTTTTATTTCGGGATTATTTTCAACTGTGGTACCAATTGTTCCTAGGTCAACACTATTGTCGATGCCAGACATTTCATCAATGGTTGGTTCGATGAAAATCGGAGTCAGTCCGAATAGTGCGGCAGCATTTTCAATCGACCAGTGGTTTTTGCGAGTTACGAGAATTTTATCGCCGCGTGTTGTATGTGCGCCAATTGCCGCGAGGATACCCACTGTGGAGCCATTTACGAGCGGAAATGCATATTTACTGCCATAGAGGTCAGCCGCCATTTTCGATGTTTCAAGCAAAACTCCATTCGGGTTATGCAGATCGTCAAATCCGTGGATTTCTGTAAGATCTAGATCATAGGGCAAGCCGGGAATCAAATGTTCAGCATTCTGCTTATGACCGGGCATGTGCATGGGGTACATACCACTCGATGAATGTTCCTTTAGTTTCCTATATAACATAGTGTTACCTCATACCTCCGTATAGTGATAGACGACGGCGCTAGTTTGTGTATGAATTGCCTGTACTTGCTTAGCTTGTGACAGCGAGGTCGGTTCGCTGCATACGAGCTTTTTGCCAGCGCTTCTGTATAGTCCATGCTATCAATGCCCTTGGCAGCAGCTTGCTTGCTGCTCCGAGTGTGCTGTTTATTATGCCCGGAATATATGTTCGCTTACCGCGAAGCGCCTTTGATATTGTGCGTCTGGCTATTACTTCAACAGCGTTTGTAGTCAGATCCCCCCAAAGTCCCTGCGCGGCGATAGCGGTAATAGATTCTTCGTTTGTCGCGAGACCACCAGGGCATAGTGTCGTGACATATACACCATTCGGCTCAAGCTCTCGACCAAGCGCATAAGCAAAGTCATAAAGAAACCTCTTAGAAGCTGCGTAGCAAGCCTTTAGTGGCATGGGGTAAAGAGACGCGAGACTTGAAACAAAAACTATGTAAAACGGCGTTGGCTCAGCTTTGAAGCCTTTTTGGCGACGATCAAGCATCTTATGTGTTAAATTGATCGTTGCTTCTATGTTTATTCCTATCATAGTGTTTATTTCAAATGCACTTCGCTCAGTAAAACCGCCTTCGCAATCTATGCCTGCAACATTCAGAAGCATCTCAATTTCAATGTCGCGTTCCTTAATTCTATTTAGCATGATATTTACGGCTTTTGAGTCAGTCAAGTCACATGCCAAAGATTGTACACTAACATCATATCTGCGCTGTATGCCTGTGCTTATGGCATCAAGTGATTTTTGACTTATATCGGTCAGAAATAAATTATATCCGCGCCTCGCGCAATCCATTGCCATTGCTCTGCCAAGACCGCCGCTCGCTCCGGTTATCAGTATATTCATTATGCTTTATTCCTTTCCTGTCTTGTTGATATAACCCACAAAGTTTCATGCTTATCTCGTGTAGCCGCGCAGCATTTGCCGAATTAACTTGCCTGTTTGCTCTGAGTTCACGAGCAGACGGCTCGGATATATTATCAGATGCTCTTCCGATGCCATAATACATCCCCGGAAATCCGTTTTCACAAAGCGCTAAATAAATTTTTGCCGACTCCTCAGGTGAGATACCTTGCTTCATGCGAATGTTCCATACAGCGTTGACAATGCCTGATGTATTCTTTTTGCCTATTTCCGTTCGCACCAGACCTGGTTCGACCCCACAAGCGCGTATCCCCAGTTCTCGAAGCTGATACACGTGCAGCATATTGCAGAGCTTTGTTTGCTTGTAGGCGTAGAGCGGTCTGTATTTATTTTGATACATAAGATCGTCCCAGTTAATCCGCATCATTTTATGTGATGCGCTACTTGTGTTGATGACTGCGGCATTGCGGTTCTTGATGAGCGGCAAAAGCTCTTGAGTTAGAAGAAATCCTGCAAGATGGTTAAGCGCAAATTGATGTTCATATCCTTCTTCTGTAGTCATATATCTGCTACGTACACACCCGGCGTTATTTATTAAAGCATGTATATCGCTGTCAAAATCGGACAATGCTTTTTCAATTTCATGCGCTGCTCTGAGGACTTCACGCTGATGCAGCAAATCGGCGGTTACGAAGTGCAATTTAGCGTTCGGTTGTTTTTTCAAAAGAGCGCTTTGTGCCTTGGCACAGTTTTCAAAATCCCTGCCAACCCCAAGTACCGGATACTTTGCCTCAATCAGCGCATCGCAGACTGCATAGCCAATTCCGGATGTTGCACCTGTTACTATTACTGTATTTTTCATAGAGGTTCTCCTTTTAAATGCTCTGATTCATTCTAACTTGATATATCGGTATCTGATGAGTGTCCTCGCATATTGCCTGATGAACAGATACTAACACAATATATGCTACATGTCAGGTACATAGAGCATTAAAATATCATTAATAAAGAAGTGCGAAAAATTGTTAACTGTGTTAAAATGATTAAAATTATGGAGCATTCCATGTTCCGATGGAAGTAGGTAGAGCTTGGATAGGCAATGTTATATTGTTGGTGCCGGAGAGTTTTCCGGAATGTGGTTACCATGCCAGCGTGATTACATAATCGCTGCTGATGCAGGGTATTTGCGTCTTTTGGAGATGAATGTTGAGCCGGATCTGGTCGTTGGTGATTTTGATTCACTTGGTTTCGTGCCGATTCATCCTAATGTTATTCAGAGTCCGGAGGAAAAAGATGATACTGATATGATGATCGCTGTAAGAGAAGGCTTAAAGCGCGGCCATAGGCGGTTTTTCATTGATGGAGGTCTGGGCGGTAGACTGGATCAAACCTTGGCAAATTGCCAAATATTATCTTTTATTGCGGAGAATGGGGCACAAGGATTTCTTCTTGGGCATGAAATGTGCGCCACGGTAATCAAACATGGTTCCATGCGTTTCCGAGCGAAAATTGCTAATGGGGACACAGTTGAGCCAGAGCGGATTTCGGTTTTTTCAGTAGGGGATAGGGCAACAGGCGTGACGTTTAGTGGGCTTAAATACCCATTGGAAAACGCAGTACTTTTGAATTATTTTCCGTTAGGGGTCAGTAATGAATTTACAAACTTAACTGCCGAAGTATCAGTACGTGAGGGAACATTATTGATTATTTGGTCCGGGGGTTTAGAAAGGATTGAAGCAATTTGATAGATTTTAGTAAAATTAAAGGTGCGATATTTGATGTAGATGGGACATTGCTCGACTCAATGTGGAAGTGGCAATCTATCGAGGCGGAGTACATAAAAATGCATGGGAGGATGCCAAAGTCGGACTTTGCTGCGGCAGCCCACATACTTAGCCAACTTGAACTAGCAGCGTACCTTCGTACGGAATACAGTATTAACAAGGCTGTAGATGAAATCGACAGAGAGAAAAACAAAATGATGGAATCATTCTATTTCGAGGAAGCCCAAATGAAATCAGGGGTCGCGGTGGTTTTGGAAAAATTGCATGATTTGGGCATAAGTATGTGTGTTGCGACTGCCACAGACAAATACCTTGTCGAAAATGCTCTCAAGCGTTTGGATATTAGCAAATACTTCGGGAAAATCTTCACATGCGGTGAAGAGCAAACAAGTAAAACAAACCCGGATATTTTTATCCGGGCAGTTGAGTTTCTCGGAACAGATATATCTGAAACTGTGGTTTTTGAAGATGCTCCGCATGCGATTGAATCAGCGAAATCCGCAGGATTTCCAATTGTTGCTCTATATGATAAATCACTTGAAGACCAACAGGCGCACATTAAAAGCATGGCTGATGTCTATTGTATTGCCATGGATGAAATTTTGGGAAGACTTGATTATATTCATTAATAAAACCATCGCATTGCGCCAGCCTGACTTATTGAGTGCAAGCGTTCAGATTACGTGGTAAATCTGAACGCTTGCATGTTTGCTGTCGAGATTGCCTATAAACCGGCAGAAGGAACATATTCGGCATTCACGAGAACTACTTCTACAGTTTGACCAAACAAAATGGCTGTTAAGTATATTCTCTCCCATTCGGCAGGGCGCATGCTGACGTCTACAAGGTTAACATTGCCGGGATTTGCCCACATGTTGTTAACACGCACAAATGCCATAGCACATTCGCCATCAGGAAATACTGCTGTTATTTCCAGCTCCGCATATGGCACAATAGAGTTAACACCATCAAGCCGTGTCCACATACGTACTGTTCCGGACTGAGCTAGAGAAGCATTAGGGGTACTTGGGCTGCCGTCATAACCGTTGTTAAAGATATTAAAGGTGAAGATCGGTAGCGGCTCCTGTGGGACAAATCTGTTATTAACGAGTGTAAGTTCTACAACTTGACCAAAGAGAATAGCTGTAAAGTAGATTCTTTCCCAGTTGACAGTTTTGTTGACATCAATGAGATTTACATAGTTTAGATTGTTCCATATACGGTTTATGCGGATGACATCCATAGCGCACTCATTATTGGGGAATACGGCTGTTATTTCCAAATCAGCATAGGACACAAGGGCATTCACACCATCTAGCTGCGTCCACATGCGGATCACACCGAGATTTGCCAAAGATCCGTTGTTATCATTGCCGTTATTGAATGCTTGGATGCCGAAGGTGGGGAGCACGAAAGTATCGCCGACTATGGGGAGCTGTAAGAAAGTTCCAGACCCGGTTCTGACTGTAAATTCCGTTGTTTCTGAAACCGGACGGAGAGAAAATCCTGGGTCGGAACCATAAATGATCAGCCCTAGTGTTCTGCCGGCGCGGAAGGTATAGTCGGTTACATCTAATTCCCATGTATATGAATAGAATTCACCGGGTACGATGTCCACTGACTGAAATTTGAAATTAGGGATCCAATGACCTCCATACTCAACATTTGACATGCCTGGAACATGATGGGCGAGTGTTCCGGCGGGGTTTGGGTTACGAACGTCAACACCGCTACGTCCTACGATTCGTACTGCATTATTTTCAGCTATTTCAATAAGCATGGCTGATATAACGCCTTCGTCTCTGTTGGCAGCCACTTCTGCTGTCATCGCTACAATTCCGCTGACTCTGAAGTCTTCTTCAATTGGCATTGTGAATAGCAAGCGATCTTGTATTTCTTTCGTGAAGTCCATTCCCGCATCAGCTGCGGCAGGTGAGACTCCGTAGCGAGGCTGCTGACCGGATGTAAAGACACTCTCCAGATTGTTACCGCGACCATTTACCCAAGCGGTTGTCAAATCGTTTGCGCCAATGATCCAGTTGGTCCACCTACCTACTTGTGGACCACTGCCTTGCCCCTGTCCGCGATAGAACATGGTTTCTCTTCTGAGACCCATGTTTTGAATATATTGCGGCCACCAGTTTATATCATTTTCAAACCAGGTGTCATCATACATGTTGCTATTTGCATGTCGAACCAAGTCAAGGATCATATCATCCTCAAATGCAAGATCCATAGATTCAGCCGGAGGCCATAGGGAAAGGTTGCCCACTCTGTTGCCATCTGGGAAGAACCTTGTATGTTTTCCCAATGGCCAGACATCGCTTTCATGCCATACACTATTGACATTGTTCCATGGGCGTGTGTTGCATTCGATGCTGAAGTTGGGCATTCTGTCTGTAATGCCATTTTCGATGCCCCACAGATAGTGCTCAAGCCATTCAATGGTTTCTGGGGTCTGGAAGAAAGAATTGGGGGTGTGGGCGCCGGGACCATGCCCTGCCTGCGTGAAAATGCCTTTGACAACTTCAACGCCATGATACTGGAGCATTTCGTTGTATAGCCAAGCATGTCTCATGGTGACGTTGTAGTCATTTATACCATGGACAATTATAACGCCGACATCGGAACGCATGTCTTCTCCGAAGGAGAGCGCATTCCTCTCGGCCCACCAAGGGCTGTAGTCACCTGTTAAATCATCGGCATGTTCCTGCATGTATCTAGTGAAACTCCACATTGTATCCATGACCGACGCGGGCGAGAAAGTTTCAAAAGTATTAGGTCCTTGACCACCATTGTGAATACCAGGATCGTCTGATGGGAAGAAGATTGATCCGGGTCGTCCGTGGGTGCCTGTTGCTCCGCCTTGCGGCGCACCCAACATAAACCATGCATTTCCATGCATTCCCATTGTCATGGAGAAAAGACAGGCGCCGTTGCCCCAGATTCCCCAAGCATTGCGCGTTGCATTTTCTCTTACATAAGCATAAGAAAGTGAAGGTGCTACGGCTGGCTTTATTGTTCTCAAACCTTCAACGCCGGTCATGGCGGCTGCTAATGGAAGGGTTCCGTTATAAGACCAGCCTGTAGCGCCTGCTTCGCCGGTTGCCCAGTAAGCTTCCACTTCGATAGTACCTTCAGGATCGGCGAAGCCCCTTATTCTGCCATTAAGCCAATCTATTACAGCAGCAGCGGCAAGGCTTTCTTCAACCTGTCCGTATACTGTAATTCCTTGTGAGTGGCGATTGCCTAGGTATTCGACACGGATAGCGCCGATTCCGCGTGCCATTCTTTGCGCTATAGGACCGAAATTGCCACCGGAAAAGCCAACAGAACCGGGGACCGGCTGACCGTAGCCGCCGCGTTCTCTGCCAAGTTCGGGATTATCCGTCCATATTGGAGCGCCATCACGCTGCCAACCTGTTGGCGTTCTTGCAGGCGGAAGCCATGAGAAATTTTCACGATGCCAATCGGTGTACTCATGAGCTTCCCGCATTAGCATATCGTGATATAGTAACTCCCTGTGTCTTGCAACTCCGGCTTCGGGGCTGACTCCGACACGGCGGTTGACAAGATCTCGTAAAGCTCTGTAGCTAAGATCTCCTTCCGGACCGTATATAGTGTCATATAAATAACTTCTGGGTGGGTTTTCCCACGCTCTTAGGTCACATGCATCCCAGTCAAAGTCCGGATTATGACCACGGAAACGCGTGTGAGAGAATCTGGTTCGTGCCGGACCTTGATCCGGGAAATCAATATCTGTACGATTCATGAATACACGATAAGTATTGCCGCGGATGTTGCCTTGGGTATATGGGGTCATTTCTATCTTAACAGGAATTGTTAAGCCTTTGAACTCGTCCATATAGTCTTCGTGTACCAGCGTTTCAATAGGTCTTCTGATAGCTATGCGCATCAAGTCTCTTTGACCGTCAAAGTCTGTATCCAGAGGGGCTTCGATAAAGACTTCTTCTACAATAACTCTGTCGGCGGCATTACTAAATATCGGAGCAACCCCACCTCTGCCGTCGTTAAGTGCCGGATCCCACAGGTCTGGGAACAATTCCAAGTTACGTTGGAAGTGATCATTACCCACTTGGGGTACAGACTGCCATTGACCGAAAAGGGTGATGCTTGTATCAAGGATTATATCCGTTGCATCTATACGAATTCCTTCCGTGGAGGCAGTAAACCAGCCCAAAAAATGATAACCTAGATTACGTTGAGGGATTGGCAAAACCTTACCAAAAGCATCACCTATAGTGGCATTATCGTTGGTTGGGGTTCTGCCTGCAACTTGCTCGTTAAATGTGATTGTAGCCTGTGCACTTGCCATAATGGGTCCAACTGGGGTGGCATATACCAACATAGGCATAAGCAGGCTTGAAATAAGGGTAAAGACAACCGCCAAACTCCATAATTTTTTCTTAGTATTCACAAATATAGCTCCTTTAAAAATAATTTTTTCTTGATGTAGCTGGTTAAACCTTGATTAATTCGCGCTCATTGTCCTTGCGCATTTTTCAGGATTGATGTTCATGAAGATCCTTCATTCCCTGAGACTATTGGGCATTTTACCATAAGGTAACCGTTGGTGTAAAGGTGTACTTTGTTTATAATTCACAGACGGTCCGAAAATGCTACTGTTCCTGGAGCTGTAAGTGCGCTTGCACTCAGACATAGTCACTTCACCGTGCTGCAGGTCAGGGGTTAAAAGTAACTTTTCGGACTGTCGGCTTGTTTTCTGCCGGAAATCATAATTGACAATAGTTGAAGCTGTACCTTATAATACAGCGTAAAGAGTCTGAGAAGTAAAAATCAATTCTTAGGAGGAAAACAATATGTCAGCAGAGAGAATAGTCAATTTTTCAGCAGGTCCATCGGTGTTGCCACTTTCGGTCCTTGAACAAGCTGCGTCGGAAATGACGAACTACCGCGGCAGCGGAATGTCTGTTATGGAAATGAGCCATAGGTCAAAGGTATATCTTAACATTTTCGAAGAAACAAAAGCGGATTTGAAACGAATCATGAAAGTCCCTGACACACATGAGATTCTATTTCTGCACGGCGGCGCGACACTACAGTTCTCAGCTGTGCCGATGAACCTTATTGGAAAAACCGGGAAAGCTGATTATGCCGTTACCGGCAATTTTTCGGGGCTTGCTATGAAGGAAGCAAAAAAATACGGCGAGATCAATGTTGCGTGTTCCTCTGAGGACAGGGATCACACATATATACCGGAGCAGAAGGATATAAAGTTGACCCCTGATGCATCATATTTTCACTATTGTTCTAATAATACAATTTACGGAACAGAATGGAAATATATACCTGATGTAGGTAATATGCCACTCGTATGTGATATGTCGTCAGACATCCTGTCATTCCCGATAGATGTGTCTAAATACGGTCTTATCTACGCAGGCGTTCAAAAAAATATGGCACCCGCAGGAGCGGCAGTGGTCATACTCGACAAGTCGCTTGCAGGAAGCGAGCTCCCTATGACGCCGAAGCTAATGAGCTATAAAGTGAATATCGACGGCGACTCGATGCATAACACACCTCCATGTTACACAATTTACATGCTTGGTCTTGTCCTTAAATGGCTCGATAAGCAAGGCGGTGTTGAAGGCATGGAAAAGCAAAAAACCGAAAAAGCGAAGCTAATATACGATGTGCTTGATGATAGCAAAATGTTTGTTGGTTTTGCGGATAAGGCTGCTCGTTCCGATATGAATGTTACCTTTAAAACTGCAAGCGAAGAGCTTGACAATAAATTCATCAAGGAAGCAACAAATTCCGGTTTTGAGAATCTAAAAGGGCATCGTGTGCTTGGCGGAATGAGAGCGTCGATATATAATGCAATGCCAATGGAAGGTGTAAAGAAGCTGGCTGAATTTATGCGCGATTTTGAAGTGAATAATTAGAGAGGGGAATATTATTCGATGTATAAAGTTAAATTACTCAACAATATAAAATCGAAGGAACTATCGAAGCTGGATTCCGGGAAATATGAGGTTTCGACGGAAATCGAAGACCCGAATGCCATAATGGTCCGCTCGGCAAAATTGCATGAAATGGAGTTTGGCAAGGATGTGCTGTGCATTGCGAGAGCAGGTGCAGGAGTGAACAATATCCCGCTTGACCGCTGTGCCGATGAGGGTATAGTTGTATTCAATACGCCGGGCGCAAATGCGGAGGCTGTTAAAGAACTTGCAATATGTGCGCTGTTTCTTTCAGCAAGAAATATCATTGGCGGTGTTGATTGGGTAAAAACAATCTCTTCCCAAGGGGACGAAGTTGCGGCTCTTGTTGAAAAACAAAAATCACAATATGTAGGACCTGAAATCTTTGGAAAAACCCTCGGTGTTATAGGGCTTGGCGCGATTGGTGCGAAAATTGCCCATGCCGCAAATGCTCTAGGTATGAGAGTGCTTGGTTATGACCCCTATATCTCAGTTGATGCAGCATGGCGCTTGTCGCCGGAAATCATAAAAGCTGCCGATTTGGATGCAATTTATAAAGAGTCTGATTTCATTTCACTAAACCTTCCATATATGGAATCAACCCGGCATACAATTGATAAGGACAGCATTGCGAAAATGAAGAAGGGTGTGCGCATTATAAACCTTGCTCGTGCGGAGCTTGTTTGTGATGACGGAATCTTGGATGCGCTTGAGTCCGGAAAAGTTGCAAGTTATGTGACGGATTTTCCCAATGGGAGGACAGCCGGAGCTGTCGGCGTAATAGCGATACCTCATCTTGGCGCATCCACTCCTGAGAGTGAAGATAATTGCGTAAGCATGGCATGTGATGAAATCATCGAATATATCGAAAACGGAAACATAGTAAATTCGGTCAACATGCCGTCGGCATATCTTGCAAGGTCAGGGGACCCGCGTGTTTGTATTATACATAAGAGCGAAGCGGACATTATGGGGCAGGTTACTGGGATAGTTTCATCTCTGGGCGCAACTGTCGAAAATCTGCTCAATGCTACGGCAAAGGGTCGAGCGCATGCCTATGGCATTTTGGACGTAAATTCCGCTCCGAATGGTCTTGAAGAGGTCATCGGCAAGATTGATGGCGTAATCAAGGTTCGCGTACTTCCGTAGTGCAGCTGTTGAGACTGGTGAATACCGCCCGGATGGAGCGCGTTTGCATGACGAAATGCGTATACATCGGTTAAATGCGCTGTAATAGTGAAATGATGCAGAAAACATGGCGGTGGAATATCCCCGCCGTGCTTTCTGCACCACAAAGAAAGCAGGGTGATAATCCTTGACGCATAGCATGATGCTGATCGTAAACCCTTTCTCCGGCAGAGGGATTTCCAGATTTGCAATCGGGACAATAGTATCTCAGCTTTGCAGTAATGGTTATTTCGTTACCGTATATTTTTCTGGAGAACACTCTCCCGGTGAGCTGGCGTATGAATATTCAAAGCATCATGAGCTTGTTGTATGTGCCGGAGGGGATGGGACCCTCAGTTCTGTGGTGTCCGGACTAATGCGGGCAGGGGTGTCGATTCCTGTAGGGTATATCCCGACCGGGACTGCAAACGATGTCGCCACGACGTTGGCACTTTCAAAATTGCCATCAGAAGCGGTGCAGACAATAATAAACGGCAAGCCGCGTCCGCTCGATATAGGATTATTTTCTGAAAGATATTTCACATACATAGCTGCGTTCGGAGCATTTACCGGCGTTGCTTACACAACACCCCAAAACGCAAAACGTTCGTTGGGACATTTTGCGTACGTTCTTGGTGGCTTGGCAGATGTATCCACGATAAAAGCAAGGCGTACAATTGTTGAGTATGATGAAAATGTAATTGAGGGAGAATTCATCTTCGGGGCAGTTGTTAACTCGACATCAGTTGCGGGATTAGTTAAGCTTGACCCTAAGCGCGTAGATCTTGCGGATGGGCTTTTTGAAATTGTCCTTGTCAGGCAGCCTGTTGATTTGGCGGCGTTCCTTGACATTCTGGCGAGCTTGGCTAAACAGAGTTATGATGGAGATAATATGCAGCTACTTCATGCTTCGCAGGTTAAGTTTACCTTCGAGGAAGATGTAGCGTGGACAGTTGATGGCGAGAATGGCGGATTACATAAAGAAGTTGAGATAAAAAACTGTCACAGGGCAGTGAGTATAATAGTATAGAAAATGGTGGAGAGAGTTTTGAGCAAGGCTCCTATGAGAATGAATGTTTTGGCAATAGGGGATGTGTGCGGACGAGCGGGACTGGGGATTTTATCTAAAAAATTACGTGGTGCGAAAAAGCTGTGGGACATCTCATTTACAGTTGCTAATGGCGAGAATGCGGCTGGTATTGGAATTTCGCCGAATCAGGCAGAGTCTTTGTTTGATGCGGGTGTAGATGTGATTACCTTGGGTAATCATACATGGAGCATTCAGAAGATACACAGCTATCTGGATGATTGCAGGGATATTCTTCGTCCGGCGAATTTTGCACCTCAAGTACCCGGGCAGGGGTGGGGCTGCTACAACACTGAGTTTGGCGAAGTCTGCGTTATTAATCTAATCGGGCGCGTAGATATGCCGTATGGAAGCGAAAATCCATTTTTTGAAGTCGACAAGATTTTAAGTAAAATTGAGGCGAAAATAGTTCTGGTTGATTTTCATGCTGAAGCTACCAGTGAGAAACATGCCTTGGCATATTATCTCGATGGGCGTGTTTCGGCGCTTTGGGGAACACATACACATGTGCAGACATCGGATATCCGCATATTTGACGGCGGTCTGGGTTATATAACCGATCTTGGTATGACGGGCGCAAGTGATTCGATTATAGGGATGAAACCCGAACAGCCGATTTTGAAATTCTTAGGAAACCCTCCGGAACGTTTTGAGCAAGCCGAGGGTCCTGCAAGGATTGAAGGTGCCATTTTTGAGATTAATGCAGAAACCGGTAAATGCGAAGGTGTAGAAGCGATAAGGATAATTTAAAATTAAATTTGAAAAGGTGTTGACAAAAGATGCATAAACCTGCCGCAATTTTTGCAGAGCAGAGCAGAGCAGAGCAGAATGTAGCTCTGACCTTTTTGTTGCCAGCAAGAAAATGGATAAAAATGGTTGAACTCCGCGGTTTGTTATCGCGGAGTTCAATTATTTTTTATAGCATTTGTGAATGTCAAATATGGCACGGAAGGGAAGGTGGAAGTTGCATAATATCTGCATTGGCGCAGATAGCACTAATGTTCATTAGTTACATCAACATTTGCCCCCAGATTTAATTGCATTGATGAGTTAGCAGCGCGTTCGACCTACATTATCAGAGCAGTAATATTAGATGAAAGAGTGGAAATGATAGATACTGTGCTGCCATCGGAAGACCAAGTCTATGTTGTCCATTGGATTTAATCCCTGTCAAGGGGTTTGTGAAAAATCGCTCATATTTTAATACCCCCAAATTATAAATTTCGCAGTCTGCATTTGCAGACAAGCCTTGCAACACCAAATAATTCTACCACGCATCTGTACTGTTGTTAATCCCGATACTCACGAAACGGCAAACGCTTTTGCCATCTACGGCTATCTGCTTAATATACACGTCAAGTCATTGCAAAATAGCAAAATGAATATACCTTGCTCCGACCATTACAACATTCCAAATACTGTGCATTGCCATTGGGTATACAATGCTTTTGCTTTTTTGGTATGCAACACCATACCAAAGTCCTAAAACCATTGAGAGCATTAACTGAGTCCAACTTGCGCTAACTGAAAACGGATTAAGTGACCAACTAACATGAGCTAAAGTAAAAAGTAACACCGCAATGATGTTTTCAAGTGAAATGTTTAGCTTTTCATTTTTTAGCACCCTGTTTTGTTGGAAGCTGTACACCACTTTACTTTCTCGGAAGCTGTATAACAATAGCGTTATCGGTAACGCTCGAAAGAGAATTTCCTCTGATGAGCCGGTAAGCAATAACTGAAACCCTAATTGACCTGCTATATTATTAAAATTGAGCGGATAATTTGGCGTTCCGACATTGCCAAGCACCTGTGCGCCCAAATGCCAAATCAGTGCAAATGCAAGTGCTGTCACGGTAAAATTTTTGACAAACTCCACGCCAGTTTTTTTATCACCAAGCCCAAAACCGAAATCAAGTTTTAATGCTTTCGCTACAGTTACAATGACGAATAACGCTAACAACATCTGCACGATATGATGAACAGAAATCCAAGCGAAGCGTCCATACTCATCTATTGCGTCAAATATAAATTGGTTGGCAATAAAACGCCCTGCTGCTGGTGCTAACTGTTGAAAAAGCAATAAGAACAGAATAGCTATGATATTGCGAAAAATGCTATTTCGTTTATCATTCTCCAAATTTCAAACTCTCCATTTTCAAGATATAATCAGCATAACAGGCAGAGAAAAAATACAGTAGTGACAAATGTCACTATTTCGCAAATTATAAATTTCCAAGTCTGCACTTGCAGACAAGCCTTGCATTGCCTAACAATTATACTGTACGAAACTGTATTTAGTCCACACTCTCTATCAAAAACCAGCGAATCCCAAATTTATCAATGAAGTCCACTACACAAGAGCTACCAAGAGCCGCCCCTATATCTACAAGTGCAACGCTACCATCGCGAAGAACTTCATATGCGTGTTTTATTTTGCTTCCATCACCTTTGTTATATGTGAAACTAATCTGCATGGTGTTTCCTGCGATTCGCTCCGTTTGGGAAAAAACTTTAACGCCCTCTTTAGTAGGCGAATCATAAAATTCTAAAGCATACTTCGCTTCTGCAAGTGCTAAAGTTAGCCCATAAATATCAAGTTCAGCGTGGTAGTATTTACAATCTTCTTCCTCGCTGGGTATTGTATACCCCAACTCTGCATCAAACGCCTTTTGATATAATGCAATTGCTTCATCAATACCATTCACATACGTTGATACCATTGCTTTCATGTTTGCTTCTCCTAATACAAATTAAACCATCTGCACTCGCAGACAAACCTTGCAACACCTAACAATTATTAAACGAAGTTTACCTTGCCCACAGCAAACCGAGTAACGCACGAAACAATATTACTCTGTCCCTAATTGTACCATATCAAATGTCGAAATTCTAAACAGAATTTTCTTGCACTTTGACAACGCCACAGGCGGTGGGGCGTGTAGCCCCACACTACCTGTCAACGCTATGCTTTCTCATTGGATGCACTCTGTTTGGATCATCTTTCATCAGCCCCTCAACGCTCCGCCGGATGGCTTCCATATGCCTGTTGTTTTTCGAGTAGCTTAAACCGCTTTTGTTCCTCCCCAATTTTCTTTGCCGATGCCTCGATTTGAAGTTCCAGCCTTGTTTTTTCTGCCATAGCTTATTGCCTCCTTGTTTTTATATATTTGGTTGTGGTTGGACTAAAAAAGGCGGCTCACTCTTTTTTGAATGAGCCGCCGTATGCGGTGATGATTATATTCAGTTATTGCTTGCGTTTTTTGATACTGGACACTATATCATCAATAGTGACATCTTTGAGCAATTCTTCACGCTCATCAGTATAATTTCCGCTTCCGTTTTCAAACTGGCGTTGTAAAAGTCAAGCAGAATTTTCTGCGATTCGGAAGGGAGAATTTTCCCAACCTCGGAAAGGATTTTTTTCTGCGACTTGGAAAGGGGAATTTTCTCAAAGTTGGAAGGGAGTTTTTTCTCTG
>Ga0131853_10001751_pt1 | contig 38747 bp, 26 predicted proteins | sample TergutLab28metaG_FD_92764 | JGI IMG/M metagenome (GOLD analysis project Ga0131853, IMG submission 92764) | Labiotermes labralis P1 segment gut microbial communities from Petit-Saut dam, French Guiana - Lab288 P1 (version 2) (version 2) | ecosystem: Host-associated > Arthropoda: Insects >... | reverse complement strand
GCCTCCACTATTTTTAAATTTTATAAAAAAAAAATTCCGGGAATTAGCCCGCTTTTGTGGGGGGGACCGGGGGGGGGGGGGGGTGCCGAAGGAAGAGACATTGCAAGGGTCTCGTGTGCGCCCGTGTGCTGCGCCGCGGTTTATTCGTCTGCAGACAGTGGAAAATTAAAGTGAACTAAAATGGCATATCACGTGTTAATATTGGGATTGGAACCCTTATTTGATGTAAATGAACCTACCATTTCATTAATAAGTCTTGAATAGATGGGTCTTGGAACCCGTTGTATTTTTTATCTTCAACATACACAAAATTGTATTTTTCGTCCATTGTGTTTACTGGGTTGCTAAGTAACTGGCATTGAGTGTTGCCCGGCAAGCACGGCGTGACAAATGGGTCGGCCGGGGAAGGAACGTCGTGGCTTTGAGTGACATCTTTTGACGAGAGTTAATTGGCACTTCGCATTTTTGACAACAGGTGGCAAAAGTGCAGTGTGATCCATAGGTTAACATTCAACAATTGTGCGCTCTGCTTTGCTGTATGTATGTGTTTTGTATTTATCTCAGAACAAAGAGGAACTAGTGCCACTTACACCATAAATTGATTGGTTTTTATAACCGAGATGAAGAGTGTTTACTGCGCGGTACGGACTGGGTTTAAATAACGCAGTCTGTGCGGAGGAGAAGCAGCAGTTTAAACCTGGTGGTGGTGTTGTTGTGGTAGTGGTGATGTGGTTGTGGTGGCGGAGTTGGTGATGTGGTGATGGTGGTAGTGGTGAAGTGGTTATGAGGTGTTGGTGGTGGTGAAGTGGTTGTGAGGTGGTGGTGGTGCGACTTTTGCCACTTACACAATCAACTGGGTTCAAATAAAGCAGTCTGCGCGAAGGAGCAGCAGCAGTTTAACCCTGGTGGTGGTGGTGTGGTGGTGCTATCGTGGTGGTGGTGGTGTGGTGGTGGTGGAGGTGGAGGTGGAGGTGGTGGCGTGTTGGTGTGGTGTTGGTTGCGGCGGCGGTGGTGGTGATGGTGATCGTGGTCATGGTGTTTGTTTTTACTGTTGTTATTGCTATTGTTGTTGTTGGTGGTGGTGGTGTTGCCGTTTAATAACACACACACACACACACACACACACACACATATATATATATATATATATATATATTTAAAGAGTAATTGTTCGTCCTTTGGCAGTCTTGCAGTGGTATTAGTGAAAGGGAAAATATCTTTCTGTGGATTGCGTATTTGGTTTATTAGCGGCCTAAAGTGGGAGCCTTCAGCACAGCTTTCTTTGCTGACACGATGCATGAATTTTCATGCCCATTTAGTGAAAAAGCACCTTTTTAAACAGACCTATCTTTGTGTATAACCTCACCCCAAACTTAATTGCATGTAATGTGCTCATGAAGTTTGTGTGACCTGTACCACTAACACGTTATTATTTATTCTTATGTTTGTAATATATTTCTGGAATTCTGTAGTTGTAATTTTTTTTTGTCGTGCGTTGATGTTGACAGTGGTGCAGTGCTGGGCTGTAAATCTGTAACCATTCATAACAATTAGGTTGTGCTTATTATATTAATAGTTATTATGTTTGTAGATCTTGTAACAATGTAAATATTTTATGGTGTACTTGTGAGTACGAATACTGGTACTGGCGCTGTTTGCCAATGTCACAAGTGACTCGCGCCAATGGATGGCAGCACACGTGGCAAATAGCCGCGTTGCTACACATTAGCACTGACGTACTAACCTCTACCGTAATCCATGCAGGAAAGTAATCAGAATCACATATTACTGGAATCTCGCGAGGTCCCGCGAGATTTTGCGATGGCGCCGGGTGTTCGTCAACGTAATCAGCATAATGGTAAAAGAGAATTGAAAAAGTTAAGTGGAAGGAAACCGTCAGGAATGGGAAGGTAAGTTATTAGTGTCGTAATATTTACTCAATTAGAAATATGTGCATCAAATGGGTGGTGACTGTACCTTTCAGTTTAAGTTCCGTCAATGGAAGTTAGGTTATGTTATTACATTTTCTCACATTGGTGTTTTATGTATTATATTAGGAATGAAGAAGTTCCTTCAAATCCAAATCCAGCAGATATGGGAATTGTTTATCCAAGTGGTGATACAGCTTTCAAAGCCTTGCTGTCAGCTCGATTTTGTGCAGCAATATGGAATTACATTTCTGATTGTGATGAAACATTTAATTATTGGGAACCAGTAAGTCATTTATGTCTTGTTAATTTGAGATCACACGAATTAGCGTTTATGGCCTCAGTGCGTTGTATAGAACTGAAGCCACTCCACACAGTCACTTTTACGAAAGATGTTTGGAAAGTAATGTTCAACCTGCCACTGTGACACTGCATATACTGCTACGAACAAAGTTTAGTAATGTACACGCACATCGACTTGCATGCTACATTTCAACATCATCATCATTTCGTGAGGAATATGTCTTAGTGTGAAACCAGTGCATCAAAGCCCTCAGCAAAGAAATGAGCATCCATACCAAAAGTATGGAGCCAGTTTATCAATTCTACAGTAGGAGACTGGAAAGGCCGAAAAAATTGAAGTCTTGCATTGTCGTAAAGGGTGACAACACCAAGGCAGAGCCATCCAGACTTCTTCTTTTCAACAGCCTTATTAGTCTGTCCAGTGTGTTGTAACAGAATTTATTGTTTCCATTCTGTGGAGGAAGTCAAGTCTATCAAACGTTTTTTGCTGTGAGAGTGATCTGTTGGCTTCATGCACTAGATGCTTACTTCTTTTCTGAGAGGTATGATGCACTAGTTTCCCACTGGGACAAATGCCTTGCCTTAGGAGAGGTGATGGCTCTGTTGAAAAGTAGCATGCATGTCTATGTATGTGTCTTAAAGCATACTGTTATATGAATTGTTGCAGTGGCAGCTTGTATCCACTTTTGGAACATCCCACATACCAGCTTCTACTAAAAAATAAGGTTACATTGTAACAATTGTTTTCTGTTTGTTCATATTGTAAGTTACAGTGAATTAAAACTTTCAAAAAATTAGGGTTGCAAACCCAACATTTAGAACTGTTAGCAGGGCTGGCAATAGCTAATGCAGGTATTTGTGCAAACTGTAGTATAGGAATTGCTCCTTTCAGACCAGTAGGCACTGTGGCCTTGCTGGGAAGAAAATTAGGAACATCATAAATGAAATATGATTTTGTGAGTGTGCATTCATTGGCAATTATGTTATCTTTATCCTTATTGATCTACATTGATTAGATCCACACAAGGGTCAAAAGCAACCCAAAAGGAAGTTGAAATAATCAGTAATACTGCATGTCTGGGCTAGAGGTATACAAAAATACATGCTTATGTTTTAGTACCTAAAAGCTTCGTGAAATTTATGTTTTCAACAGTGTACAGAGTAACTCAAAAAGATTTTTATGCACATCCGTACATGCACATGTGCAACTTACGACACAACAGTAACGATGACCTTGAGCTTATAACACCTCATATGCTGATAAACACGTGGCAAGAGCTTGAATATTGTTTAGAGTGCAGTATCTGTCGAGCTACAACAGGTGCCCACATTGAAGTGTATGGACGTGCATAAAAATCTTTTTGAGTTACTTTGTACACTGTTGAAAAGGTCATTGTTGTCACTGTTGTGTCGTAAGTCGCGCATGCGTGGAAATGGCATGAGAAGAGTGTTCGCATCAGTCTAGCTGCTTCACGTATCCCTGTTAGTCAAGATGTGGACTCCACAGCATAAAGTGCAATGCGTGCTATGGTTTGCAGAATTGAACTCAGTTACACATGTTCAGCGATGTGCAAGAAGGGAATGGAATGTGGATCCTCCCACATGCATATCCATTTATGAGTGGGACAAAACTCTACGAGAAATGGGAAGTTTGATTTCACACGCTGGAAAACATTCTAAACAGCATGTGACGGAACAGACTGTGGATCGTGTGCGTGAGTCATTCTCTAGGAGCCCACGTAAGTCAATTAGACAGGCTAGTAGAGAACTAGGAGTCCCTCGTTCGACAATTCACGACATTGTTCACAAACGTCTCCGTTTGCGTACTTACAAACTTCAACTCCTTCATCACATTAAGCCAGATGATCACCACAAAAGAACTGACTTCGCTGTTGAAATGCTGGGTCATATAGAAGAAAATGACAATTATCTTGATTTGGTGCTATTCACTGATGAATCACCCTTTCATGTGTGTGGGAAAGTCAACTGGCATAACTGTCTCATTTGGGGTAGTGAGAATCCACACCAAGTGATTGAGTATGAAAGGGACACACCAGAACTCAGTATCTGGTTAGGACTGCATAAACATGGTGTGATCGGTCCATTTTTCTTCATGGAGTCTACAGTGACAGGACACAGCTACCTCGACATGTTGGAGAACTTTGCCATCCCACAGATACCTCCCGGTTTCATATTCCAGCAGGACGGTGCCCCGTCTCACTTCCACAGAGATGTTACCACATTTCTGGATGAGACTTTCCCTGGACGTTGGGTCGGAAGAGGAGGTCCTACTGCCTTGCACCCAAGATCTCCGGATTTGACACCATTAGACTTTTTTGCATGGGGGTTTATTAAGGACGTTGTGTACAGGAGAAAAATTCGAGATCTGGCTAATTTGAGACAACGTATCATTGAAGCAGTTGAGCTTATAACACCTCAAATGCTGATAAACACGTGGCAAGAGCTTGAATGTCGAAGCGAGAGAGAAAACCAACAAGATGCAACAGTTAGATGTTTATTATCAACACTTTCTCAACATGTTTCAGGCATCATTATGCCCATCTTCAGGAGACCAAGACGTGTGTAACTGCACATGGTGTGCTGCGCTGGTACTGCTGGATGTGGTTGGTAGCAGTTGTGGGGCACAGTATTGTAGGGTGCGAGCACTGTGAAGGTTACTGTTCGAATTTGCTTTTTGTCGAACAATAACCTTCACAGTGCTCACACCCTACAATACGGCGCCCCACAACCGCTACCAACCACATCTAGCAGTACCAGCGCAGAACACCACGTGCAGTAACACATGTCTTGGTCTCCTGAAGATGGGCATAATGATGCCCGAAACATGTTGAGAAAGTGTTGATAATAAACATCTAACTGTTTCATCTTGTTGGTTTTCTCTATCACTTCACAATTTGCTCACGACGCACGGTCACAGAAACGTAAAGCTTGAATATCATTTAGATAACTGTCGAGCTACCACAGGTGCCCACATTGAAGTTTACAGACGTGCATAAAAATGTTTTTGAGTTATTCTGTACACTGTTGAAAACATAAATTCATAAAGCTTTTAGGTACTAAAACATAAGCATGTATTTTTGTATACCTCTAGCCCGGACACACAGTATATATGTAACATAAAGACATAGAAACATGCAGATCAAAAACACCCATAACACTTCAATTAATTGCAGTGTTGTCAGTTACAATAAAATTTACAGTACCTTTTATAGTTTTTTATTGTGTTTTGGTTTTCAATTTTTTTTTATCAAAACACTGTTTCAGAGCCATTATTTGCTGTTTGGTAAGGGCTTCCAGACTTGGGAGTATAGTCCAAAATATGCCCTACGCTCATACACATATCTCTTGATTCATGTGGTACCTGCATGGCTGTACCATCAACTTCTCCAGCCAAACAGACTTCTTATCTTCTACTTCTCACGTTGCCTACTTGGCTTGCTTTGTGCTTTTTGTGAAGTCTATTTCTACAAGTAAGTATATAGTCCTAATCTTACTGTTCTGAATTTTCCACTATGCAAGTAACACTACTTAGTAATAAAATAAATGGTACTGGCAGTACTAAATGCAAACACAGACTTTTGGTTGCAAAACTAAAGGGAAGGGATCGCTTAGAATATGTAGACATAGAGCTGGAAGATATTATTAAAATCAGTCTTTCAGAGAGAGGGTGGTAGGACAATGATGGGATTTATCTGGCTTTGGATGGGGAGCATTGACTTAGCTAGGTTTTTTGGCACCAAGGGTGAGTAATCACAATGGCTGCCCCTAACAAAAATAATGAACTTTAAAATAAATCACATTTATTGAATTTCCTGTTATTTTTCTCAGTATTTTAATAAACATTAAATGCATAAAATCAAATTATTTCATTTAAAATATATATTTTGCTGCCCACTTTGTTACCTGGGGCAGCTGCATCACTTGCTGCCGCCGCCCTGGTAACCAGAGTTAATAAATCGTTGACCTACTCAACTCTATGGAGGTAGTCAGCTATAATTGAACAAGAAAAGCACTGGAATTTGAAACCAAACACAGAATCTGTAGTAGTCGTTAGTAGGGCAGTTGGTCTAATAGTAAATGCTGAGTAAACTAAGTACATGTTCATGTCTCATGAACAGATTGTAGGACATCACTCTAATAATATTTTGTGAGGAGTACAAAGCAAGTTTGTGCATATACACAAATACTGTTTATGAAATATATGTATAGTTTTAGGGTGAATTCCATATTGTAGATCTGTAATTTTTATTTGCACTATTCTCATGTCATCTGTCATGCTGTTTACACCTTATATGAAGTTGTAATTGTAACCTATTTTCTTTGTATTCTAGGAGTATCTGCCGTGAATTTGGAGTTCAAGTTGGTCGTCTGGCTTTGGCATTTCTTGTATTTAGTGCTGGCATGTTCATTTCCAGTACAGCTTTCCTGCCTGCTACATTTTCAATGTAAGATACATGATTTTTGAAGGCGCAACTTTCTGGGATGTTTCGCAGTCTTGACTGGTGAATAGTTACAAATGCTGCTAAGGGGTATATCGCCTTAATATTCAGGGTCAAGGAGTCCAGCCCATGAAGATGATGGCACTGTGCTCTTTTGAAATTCTTTGCCAGTCAGTACAACATAACATTCCAGAAGAATTGAATCTCTAACAACGCAACTGTGAGAACATCAAATCTCTCATTATAATTTTTGTGTGGGAAGCAAAATATGTACTGTATGTAGGAAAAAGATTGATCAAGATATTCAGATTTAGCATAAAGGTACAGAGCAGAAGGGTGGCACTGTATCCTTCCAGTTCTGAATGACCAGCTGCAGGCAGTAATAAATTTTCAGGTTTCATAAAAGGTTAGAGTGACTGTAAGCTTCTCAAGAACTCTGCTTCATGGAGTGAGTGACTTTTGCAGTTGATTATTAACCAATTAAATCCCAAATTACTTTAATGCAGATTTTTGTTGTTTTTTATTAAAATACATAAGCAGGGCTACAAAGAATGGATTCTGAAGACCTACTTTTTCTGACACCTTGTTTCTGTGACATCAGCCATCCTCAAATAGGCTGCTGGGCTCTTGCATTAGTGTCACAGAATTATTACCAATTACAAAGTACATTCTGTGATACAATAATATAATATATATATTTTTATGCAACGTGTTAACACAAAATTTCTCTTGTTGTGATACAGAGTTAGCACTGATTGCACAGGGTGATAATTACATTTAGTGCAGAAAGATCGTGGTTTTCTTTGGACCCATTATGACTGCATTTTCTTGGCTCCTTTCATTTTACCGTACTTGTAATATTGCCTACACCATCAAGTCTAACATCAGACATTGCTCTGATGTGACTAACAGACAGTGAATGATGAAAGGTCATGTTGCATGCTTTTGGCTAATGCAGGGTGTGTGACACGTCACATCTACAGCATGCTTGATGTGCAGAAGGTCCAGTACATCTGTCCCATGTATATGTCTGTAGAGGAGCCATACAGCTACTAAGGCTATATCTACCATCTGTGTGAACAATCCCCAGTACCACTTTTTCCCTGGCACCAACAGCATACATACTTTTAATTAGCACACCAACTAATGCACATAAAATTTTTTACATTAAAACATTTAAAATCGCTTCAACACATTTCGATCCTAAGATTATCTTCAGGGAGCTACACTGTTCCTTGCTAAAGTCACATTTTTTTAAAACACTCACGGATTAGTTTCCTTATATTAACTTGGTGCTGTGGCAGCATGTCTGTAATATAAAATATATTTATTAATTAGATTGTTAAACCAAAGTAGTAAGATTAGATTTTCAAATAATATAATTAGAATTGAATTTTGCGCGCAAATAATTAGGCTATCTGGATTGAAGCAAGGTTTAAGCTTACCGTATTGTGTAAGTCATACACCGCTGAGAATGCACCTGCCTGTGTGTGTCATGTGTTATGCAGCATGAGACTGGCTATGGGTTACGTGGAAGGATTTGTGTTGTGTTTACGAGCTCGTAAACACAACACGAATCCTAGTAATAGTACATGCTTTAATGGGGCTGCACTTTTTCCTGCGGTCCTCTGTTGGTGTGGTAGGACATTGAAACTAAGTACACCCTTCCAAATAGTAGTGAACCTGATCTGTAAAAGTATTTATTATCATTGTCAGTTTTATTTGAGAATTTGGCTTCCAGTTGCAGTACTGAAATATTGCATCTCTCACATACTGTGACGTGTGATGGTCGGTGTCCTATTTTGAGGACATCAAAATTCACATCAGTATACCATATCTGTGATCCATATGAAGGAAATGTACACGTGGTAATTCAAAAGAGGGAACTATTAGTACCCACCTGCAGAAAATTTGTAGTTACAGTGCTTATAACTGGAAAGTTGTCAATGATGGGAATGTCTGCAAAATAGTAAACTGATGAGACTCTTTAAATGCCAGAAATATGCAAGTTATAGATAATAAAGAACTGTGTATAATATGATGAATTGCAGGAGACTTTACTTTGTAAAAGGTGTAAGAAAAAAGTATATAAAGGTTACACCTTTTTTTTTAAAAAAAATATTTTACCCAGCGTGCTCAAGAGAGAACTTAGGCATTAGTGGGTGAACTGGAGCTTTTCCATAAAAGAAGTGGAAAAAATGTTTTATGACATGCATATATTTCATAATGTTGGTAATTTTAATCTTTTACATAACTTCTCACCTGACACATTGTGTGCATGAATGTACAAAACATGACATAATGGTGCTTTGAAAGAAGCAGTAAGTTTTCACAGATGTTGTTACAGAGGTAATAAATTTGTTGTGGTCACAGATTGAGTAGTTTTATGTTTTGTCCCTTTTGTACTTTTTTTTAACCATATCATCTGCTGATTTTGTGGCTGTCTTACATGTAAGTTATTTTAAATGAACTCATCCACGTACGTTACGAATATTTTGAGGTGAGATTTTTTGGGGTTAATTTCATGGAGGATGGTGATAGCTGACATCATGAATTTGTTGATTTGAGATGTGTAATGTCTTTGCAGGTATATGTGCTTGTTATCCCTTGGGGCATGGTATCAGAGAAAATATGAACTTGCCATATTCACCACAGCACTCTCAACATTTCTTAGTTGGCCTTTTGCTGCACTGATAGGGTAAGAAAATTTATTGTTTAGTGGTCCGTATTGTCTGTTGTCTGTTTTTATCATTGTTGTCCTTTTTGCCATCACTGCCAGTGTCTTGTCATTGTGTTTGTATGGGGTGAAATGTGTTACTACAAACTCTGTTATGTGTGTGTGTGTGTATAAAATCTTTCAAATTATACTACAATAAACATTGAGTATGAAATTTATAGGATTATAATGACTGTTCTGCATTCCTTCTCTGTTAATTTAACTGAGTTGTCTTCTACCATGATATTCCTGCATCCACTTTGAGAGTTTGTGCACAGTGCAGTATATGCAATTCCTGTAGGATGCAGAAATCAAAAGTTTTGCTTCATAGTCATTGATATTAACAGTTGTAAAAAAATCAGATAATTCTGTGCATATGCATTCTTATTGGTCGTGATAAATTTGTTGTAAATTAATACGATATAAATATTGAATTCTTTAGTCTTGTAGGTGAATGTGTTTTTCAAGTTATGAACTCTCAGTACGTTCGCATTTTTTAACATACAGCTAGTTCTTCAAGGATACCCTCTTATAGAAAAATGTCATGTGTAGTATACTGTATCTTTACTCATATGATATTATTTGTATTTGTGTTCTGTGTGAACATGGTACTCATAATGTTGGTGCTGTTAGAATGTGTATTCTTGCTATAATTCTCATGTTTTTGCATATTGTGCATATATGAATGGGCACAGGGATACACACATATGGCATGTGCGTGCATCCATGCATACACACACACACACACACACACACACAATTTTTTGTTCTGGTTGTATATATGTTTTAGAATGACATTGGAGAGACCTATCATTAGTCTGTCTGTGACCTGGTGTCAGCAATGAACAAACAGGATGACAGATTTTCACAAAATTTGGTGTAGGATTTATTGTAAATTGTTTAACTTTACATTCGCTGAACTCTGCATTGTGATTCATATGCATGAGAATGACCAACGAGATGCACACATTAATTTGAATAAATTAATGAGAACAAGTTTGCATCTCATTGGTCATTCTCACGTATTTTCAAATTGTTGTTGAACAAGCATAATTTTTGTGAAAACAGACTCATTGACAGGCATAATTTAACTTATGGGTCTAAATTAATTTCTGACTATACTTTCCATATTTCTTGACCAATTTGGGTGATATTTGGTGTAGAAGATATCTACATAATGCTGTTGTTGAGCAGATGTGAATGTTGTGAAAGTCAGTGCATTGAAGTTGTACTTTACTTAAGGGTGGAAATGAAATTCTCTCCATGCTTCATATATTTTTCATCTGATATGGGAAAAATTTGGGCCAAGAGATGTCCAAAAACTTTTATTAAATTATTGTGAGTTTCGTGAAAATTGGTCAGGTGAAAGCCATATTGTTCTTAAGCCTTTAAACACCGAATTAAATCCCATCTGCCATTTGCTGACATTATTAAGAGCTCATCATATTCTCCATGTTAGCAGGATAAGGGTTAAAGGTGTCAGTGGATATCTGTCTGAACTTTGTTTCTGTGCTGTTTGGGTGAAATTTGGTATAAGATATCTGTATGCAATGCTGTGTTGAGGATTTTTGAGTCTGTGAAAATTGGTGGAAGTAAGGTCAAGCTTTACTTATGGGCATGTACAATGAATTTGTATGGCATTATGATAGTAAAGAAGGCCCTGTTATGGTATGTATAGTACAGCATTGAGCACACCATTTTTCTACTTGTTTCATGATCCTAATTAAAAACTAATGGGTAGAGAGTGTGAGAGATGAATTGGAAACAGTTTGGTTGTCATGATATTTTTGTGTGTACTCCACTGTGTTACATTGTTGCAGAAGTTTTATGTAAATTCTCAGCATTGTGGTTGCTTGACAAGTTTGTTTTATTTTATACCATCATTGTGTCTTAAGTATTATGTTTCAGTATGAAATTTAATGTCTTTGGATCTCTTGACTTTGCTGTGGTTTTATTATGTAGGCAATGTTAACCAAATTGATCTGTTTGGCTGAGGCAAGTTTCTGTTTGGGGTACCTTATTTACATTCATTCAGATTCACAGTATGGACATTGATAATGGTCTGGCAAGTGCATTGTTCAGGGGTTAGATATAGACACAATAAAATCTCTCTGTATGCAACTGTTGATCTTGTTTATCACAGTCTTCTGTTCATGATACTGAAAAGTGTATGCATTATGCAAAAGTAAAGTTTATTCACTGGAATATTTTACAGAGTTCCCATAGCTGTCGATATGCTTTTCCGAAGAAAGGAAATTTTCAAATTCTTTCAGTGGAGTTTAATATCTGTGCTAGTTATTCTTGTAAGTACATTTGCACGTACTTTTTGTTTTTACGTGTATGTTTTATTTTTTATATTCTTGTTATTAAATTTGTGTCTGTTTGAAAAGCATTTGATAATGTGGAATGTTGTAAAGGATGACAAAAGTTTTTAGAGTAAGGTCCCAGTGAAAGACGCGGCCTAGGGAAGTTCTCACTTGAGGTGCTTGCCAAATTGCTTCCCAGGACTTACAGTTATTAATGTGTGGTTTAACTATTAACTGGTATTTGTTATAGGCATCTGTTATTGTATCTTCATTGAATATGTAGAGTCCTATGTCCTGCCAGATAATGTGTGTAGGGTGAATCAGAGTGTTAATGTGGAGTCAGTGGAATGTTCAGGATAAATTAATCAGATTTATGGGTAACACTTCCAGTATAATCTGTGAGGGCAGTAAGTGTCCAGTATGTTGTCTTTCAAAATTTACTCTGACTAACTAATATGGAAGTCTGTGCTAGAGAATTTTATTTGTGACATTAGTTTGAAATATATGGTTTCAACCATTGGAGAAGTACTGTGTCACTCATGGAACAGCAATCTGTTGTAACCCATTGATACACAGTTTTACAGGAGACAAAAAATACTTGACAGAATCGTAATGGATGAACATAAGCACATTGTATAACTAATTCATTTTAATTTAGTTTAGCATTTCCTTTATGGGTACAGCATATTAACAGAAGGTGTGTTCCTAATCCAACTGTTTAGTAATGTGGGTATCTTAATTTGATGAATTGTGTGAGTTATGCCAAATTGCTGTTTCATGAGCGATGTATTATTTTACCTGTGTATTTCAGTGTTGTAAATGTTTTAATTGCTTCCTCTCTCAAGCAAGTGTGGAATATTATAGATATAAAATTAAATGTTTGAAATGGCTTTTAAATATTGGGCAACAGTTTCTACACTTAAAAATGTAGTTGTTGTGGTCATTCATAGAAGCAGTTGTACAGAAAAGTAGGTCAGAATGTATAGTAAGGTATAGAGTAATTGTAATATGATCAGACCTAACTTTTTTTTGCAGAAGTGTGATATTTTTATGATAATGCTTGTATCTAAATTTAAATAACTGTGTTTCACTATGCAAAAACTTTCTTTCAGGTGAGAAAGGAAGTTGTGTATATGTATACTGAGTGTCTTAAAACAAATCAATTGTGAGAGACAGAAAGAACATAAATGCAGGTACCTTTTTTCAACTGTGTAACAAGTATGCACACAGAGTGTGTCAATAGCTTGCATTAATGTGGCTCAGTTTAGTCAGTTCGTAGAAACTGATATAATTTTCTTCCCATGTTGTATGTACTGATTATGAGTTGACACAATATGATCTGTTTCAGCACACATAAGTGTGCTGTTGCGATGTTTAAGTAAAACTGAATGTAAACAGATCTAGCACTAGTTGTAAACAGGCATTTGCAGAATAAGGAATGGGCTTCAACAAGAGTGCATATAAACTTTCACTCTCACTTTCATTCCACATTTAATGTTTTACAGCCGTAAAAGTCATCCTTGTCCGTGCCATGAAGCCATGTGGGGGAATAGAGGTATAGTGTCTTGCCTTGTCTGCTTCACCCCTTGGGGAGGAACAGGCTGGGTAGGCCACAGAGCCAGTCTGGCTGTTTGGAGAAGAGAAAAATCTCTTGCCTTTGCCAGAATTTGAAACCCTTCAACCAGCCCATGGCATAGTCACTATTCAGACTACTCTTATGGCTTCTGTTCTGTAGCAGTAACTGTTACAAAAATAGCTAAGTTTGAACACCACACCATATATTTATGGACACATAGTGGTCTTCATGCCATGTGAGAACTACCTGGTTTCTTTTGTTTGACTTACAGTTGCCCATGGTGAAAATAGACTCCTCGTACTTTGGATGTTTGGTGGTGGCCCCATTCAACATAGTGTATTACAATGTATTCACATCTCATGGACCAGATTTGTATGGCACTGAACCATTCCATTTCTACTTTGTTAATCTGTTTCTTAATTTCAATTTGGTGTTTGTTGCTGCTTTAATAACACCTGTCATGTTGGTGAGTGTTCGCATGTAGTGTGATGTCATGTTTTAACACTGCATCTTCTGTAGCATTCATACATTAGTGTAAGGTTTGAAGTTTTCAAAGCGGTGAGGATTCATATTGCAGTCTTCTGAGTTAAGTCACTATGTTGTATGATAGGTGAAGTCACTGTTCTGGAGGATCAAAATGTTGGTATTCACTGAACTGTTTATACAGTGTCATAATGTAGAAATCTGCAGTATGAATTTGTACATTAATATTAATGGCGGTGGAAATTGTTTGATAGGCTTTAAATTTGTTGCGAAGTAAATACAGTGAAAGGTAAAGGTAAAGTGATCCCATTACAGGCCCGGTGTGGCACTAGAAGGGGGTGAGTGGTCAGCAGCATGCCCCGGCCACACTTTACTGCTGGAAAAAACCCGGTTCCCATTTTACAGGAGGCTGGGTGGGCCCCAGGCCCTGTCTGGACAGGCAGAAAATCTCATCCCCAACTGGATTCGATCCCGGACCGTCCAGCCCATAGTCAGTCGCCATACTGACTGAGCTACCCAGCTCATAGTAAATACAGTAGAATTCCTTAATCTAGATGCTGATATTCCAGAAACCCTGATACTTTGGCAGTAGAGGAAAATATTCTCAAGTCTGGAAATGTCTACATTTACAATTGTGATATCACCTGGCCCCTTATCTCCTATACCATCAGCTTCCTCTGCTGTGAAGACTCCTGATCCAGTATCCTGGTCCTTCAGCATCCCCAGTAGAAACTGAAGAGACTCAAGAAACAACAGTAAGGGGCCCTGATGACTAACTAGCTGCTGAAGTGATATCTAAATGGAATACTCCTCTGATTAGTTGTTCAGTTCAAATATATTAGCAGCAACAACAAGTAAGAACGTAGGTCAGTACAGGTACTGTTTGATAATCTAGAATATTTTATAACCTGGCATCTGTCCGGTCTTGTGGGTGCTGGGTTAAAGGAATTCTAGCGTACCTTCAGTTCAAGTTCAGAAAAAAATTATTGTTATTTTGGCATTTGGTGAAGTCTGAACTAATGTGTGTTCACTTTCATGTTGAGAATTAGCTTCTTTGATCTCCGTTCTTCTGGATTTTCATTATATAATATTTATTTGAATATAAGACCATTTTGTCCCTGATTCATTATCTGAAGATTGAGGTGGGATTTACCTTACGATCATGTACAAAATTAAATATTTTGGCTATAAGTACTTTCTTGCGTATTGAAGGTTGTGGAGGGTGATCTTTGTATATTTGGTTAAGTACAGTGTTTATTATTTGTTGCCTTTATTAAAATTTATTTTCTACATCTTTTTTTATATATATATCAATCAGACATTTTGTCTAACTTCTTTACCGTGCAGTTTAGAATTTTCATCATTATGTCCTGTATCTCAAATTGTAAATATTCAAGTGTATGGAATTATAATTTTTCGTATAGTTTTATGTGAGTGTGGAATGTTAGCCATCATTAAAGGGAAGAATATAGATGAAAAGTGTCTGTGAAGAGGCTGTTGAGGGGAATACTTGGACCATAAGACTGAGAAAGGAACAACATGATACAGATATCTGTGTAATGAGAAGGTTCATAATTTGTACTCTGCACAAAATATTATAAATATTATTAGTGTCACCACATCACAGTAAGCTTACAAGTTTGTGTCTCAGTGTTGGAGTACAGGTTGAAACCATAATATACAGAAATATAATCCACAGAATCCTTTGCAAATGTGATTTTACATACATGTAAGGAGTGAGAGTTACCAGTTATTACTTTATTCATGGAGGGACTAGGTATGAATTATTCTGGCAGTGCTTTCTACCATTCTCTTCAGAACGTGTTATCTTGCTGTCTGCTATCAAAAAGTGTAAAAAATGAAGTATGCAACATTATAATTAAGCCTGTTGTTTTCCATGCATGCAAAACATTGGGGGTATTTTGAACAGCGTTTTGAAGACAGGATATGGGCCAAAAACGAATTGGCAAAGCTAGAGAAAATCACATAATTCTTCATGTCCAGTCTTCACCAGATATTAATGAGATGATTAAGTCAAGTAGAATGATATTTCCCAGGTGTGGGTTATGCATGGGAGAAATGAGAAATGCACACAGACTTTGGGTGAAAGATCAGAAGGGTTTAGACCACTTTGAAAAGAGAACAGTATTTAACTATATATTAATGGAACATGGAGTGTTTGAAGTGAATTCCTGAGAATCAGTTTAACCTATGGAGACAGATGTAAATTACAGTTGTGTATTGTGGTGGCTTGTATTTGTATAGCTTAGCATGGACATTTAAATTGCTACCAAGTAAACACACAAAGACCATACATTTTAGAGACCAGTGTGTGTTCTTGTGTAATGATAAAGGTTAAGGACAAGTGGCAATAGGCAATATACTGTAAACCATGAAAGTTGTTAGATTTGCTGACTATGTTAACAATGACTACTTTCTCCACGGTATTGGTGAATGGTGCTATGATAGTTGTTTGTAGGTACATAAGTGCTTGAAAAACTGGTGAATAGCCAACAATGGCTTGGTGTTTGTGTGTGTATGAATCATTCTAACTATACAAATAGGATAACATTGATCATATGTTGCAGATTATTGTAACATTGCTGGTGCCTTCAAAACCACGCAACTCTGCTTGCTTGCCATATTGGTTGTCACTCATGCCTCTGTACCTCTGGGGCACTGTATTCTTTGCTCAGCCTCACAAGGTGTGTTTTTGGTATGATGACATTTCTGTGATTGTATTGTTTTTGCTTGGTCAATTCAAGATGAGCTTAATTTTTAATTGGATTTCAAGATTAAACCCTAATTTTGTGCAGAAATGGTTAAATATATGTTGTTATTTTATGAAACATGCAAATTAAACTCATTGAAATCTTAAGACTATACTCATCCTCTTTGTAGGAGGAACGTTTCCTGTTCCCAGTGTACCCTTTGATCTGCTTGTGTGGTGCTATCACGGTGGATGCCATTCAGAAACTGTGGTTCCGTTTCTGCGTGCGAGATGTGGAGAGAGGAACTCATTACCTGACTCATACTGCTGCTATTATGGTTGTGGCAATCCTCATCTCTTCTCTTATGAGTGTTGCGAGGATACTTGCTCTGTACAATGGTGAGAAAATTTATTATTTATTGCTTCTACAGTGGTTAGTAAATGCAGTATTTATTATGAGTAATTACTGCATTTAACTGCACCATTGAAAGACCAGTTTGGCAGCTGTGCGTTTTGAGGTGGGAGAATCATTAATGTGGTCTTTAAATTTGAAGATTATTTTAAGGAAAATAACAAATAATTGAAGGCAATCTTGCAGAGTGTTTTCAAGAATAGTTGTAACTTTACATGTAAAATATGTATGATCACACATTGGAAGTAACATCTGGGACATCTTTGTTTATTATGTGGAGTGTTTGTTTCTCAGTTTCCTACACAACGGAGAGAGATATATTATGAAATTGCTCCAGGGTGGCATTGTGTGAGGCAGTGGCATACCCAGGAATTTTGCTCGGAGGGGGGTTCAACAAATTCAGTTGACAGAGGACAGAGAGAACGGGGATCTGCGGGCGGTAGCCCCCTAGTTAGTTCTGGAGGCAGCTGTAATTTGATACAAGAAATTTCATTTCATATAGTAAAATTTTCTTAATTTTTGGTAATTTAAGACTATTTATGATGACAACCAATTTATTTGTCATTGCTAATGTAAAACAATTGTGAACCTAGGAACATCTTGGGGGTGTTGGCATCCTAAATTCAGCAATTTTTAACAGTTTTCACAACCAGGTTGAGTTTGGCACGATTTTGGAGGGCCTTCAGAATTTTGGGGGGGGGGGGGGTTTAAACACCCCCCCCCCCCCCCGGTCGGTACACCATTGGTGTCAGGTTCATATATGCAGTCCTAATATTATTTGATTTCTTGAACAGGAATGAAATGTTTCAGTCAAGGGTATGGCAAGAATTATACAATTTTTCTTGTACCTAAGGTCTGATCCTTCTGAACATGAACTCTTGAAAGATCTTACTGTTGTAAACTACTTTTAGTATTTGCTGACACATGCTGAGTCCTATTACAAAGTAGCTCCAGATACCATTGTTCTTTGTTCAGTTCTGCCTCAACAGGGTGATGAGTGATGCTACGTATATAATATAAATATTGAGGAAAAATGAGGAAGTTCACAGATTATTTTTACACAAGATTGGTACATTTTATATGATAGTGTGAGTCATAAGACAATGTTATTCATTCATACTTAGCAATTCAGAGCTCCCATTTGCTAAATGATACCCCTCAGTTTGCTAATACATGTCTGCCATTCTGGGAACATTTGTGCCTTGGATTTGCAGGACTTCATGATTCCAGTCCAGTGTACTGGTGAGAAGGTCCTCCTGTTAGTATCATTAATTTTTTACACTGTGATAAAAGTGCAATTATTGAACTTTTCTTCAGTCTGATATATTTTCATCCAAAGACATTGTAGAAAGCCTTAAACCCAGCACTTTAGGAGTGGTAACTTCCTTTACTCCTGCAGCTGCCTTGGAGGTCTCTTTCGAAGAGGTGAAAGCATTTGAATGTGGTTAAAAAATAGCATACAGCAGTCTGATTCTAGTTTTTGAAAACGGGAAGGAACAGAATGTGTATATAACAGTTCGTTTGTAAAGCTGTTCTAAAGAGACCACTTCAATTATCAGGGTGGTTTAGGCATGGTATCATATTAAAATGAATTTATTGTTGTTATTGTTATTCATTCATTCATTCTGTGCATTATTTGATGAAACTGTCTTATTGTAACAAACTAAATGCACAGTGTCAACATGTAATTTTATAATTAAACTGTTACATCTGCAGCATGTTTTGATCTATCATAGATCGTCATCAGGGAGGCCATACATATTAATTTACAGAATAATCAGAGTTCCATATCCCTATATGGTTACAAGTACTTTATATGGAATTATCTGCATTCCACATTTTATACTGCTATATGCCATTCAAGATACCAAGACTTAATTACAGTGTACTAGAATAATTTTAGCAATTTTATTGTACTTCATGCTTTATACTTAATATTGATGTATAGTCTCGCTGATATGTGATCTATGAAAGATCATTACATGTTGGAGATATAATGGTTTAATTATAAAATTACATGTTGACATTGTGCATTTAGTTTGTTATTATAAAATAGTATATTAAAATGAATCTTAGATAAATTCCGTGGTTACTTGAATCTAAGATGAACTTATCCTTCCCTCTCCCCCAAAATTTTATGATGTTGAGGAACCTTCAGGTTACATCTAACACATTTAATGTCCATGGAGTCTCTACTGCAATTAGGTTGCCCATGCCATCTGTGATACAGATAACAATCAGTATGCAATTCAAATTTTAATACCTGGGAATAAAATATGTATTTTTAGAATAGATTGTAGTTTGTATCTGCATTTTGGCGTATTGTTTCTGTCGTGACAAACGTACGAGGGTGAATCAAAAAGTAAAGGCAATTTTTAAATTGCGCGGTAACCGGGACAGACAGGAGCTGCCGCATTGCGCAGTATTGACAATGCCTCTTGAAGAGTTCAGCCATGTGCAGTACAGCGCTCTGCCTTCAGTCGAGTGGCAGCAACGAGGGTGAAAACATGGATGCTCCTTTGCAAGATTGCACCATCAAAGAACAAAGTGGCATAGTGCGGTTTCTTTGGGCAGAAGGAGTGAAACCTGTTGAAATTCACCATTGTATGTTGGCTCAGTATGGACAGAGCACCATGAGTCAACGAAAGGTTTATGAATGGGTGGAAAGGTTTAAATCGGGTTGAACACGTGTTACTGATGACGGTCGTTCTGGTCGGCCATCAACATCGCACAGCCGAAAATCTTCTTTTCCGCAGGAATACAGAAACTAGTTGAACGATATAACAAATGCATTGTGTTGCAAGGGGACTGTGTAGAAAAATGATATGTAAAATTGTTCATAGTTACTTCCGTTAAAGCCGTTAAATGTATTTTGCCTTTACTTTTTGATTCTCCCTCGTATATTCATCAGGCATGTCATGCTATTGGATTTTGAGGCATCAGGTTTTGTTATGTTGCCGAGTTTACTCTCTAAGGCTAAAATATTAGTCAATTTATATCCATTAATAAGACTAGCATAATTAATATTGATATAAAGCATGATATGAAGGGTATATACTTTTGTGGAAGAGGTGAGAAATGTATACTAATTTATAGTTTGGAAGTGTGAAGTAAAAATACCTTCTTGGAAAACCAGGCATAGATTGGTTGATAATATTAAATTGAAGTAAGAGAAAGAAATAGGGCAAGAGAATGTGGAATGGATTCATCTGGCTGAGAACAGACCAACAGCTGGCTGTTGTGAAGGTTCAGAGTCCTTAAATAGCTGTGAATGTTGTGCCTAGCTGAGGAAATTAAGCTTTTCAGGAAGGACTTTGCTTCATGGAGTTAGTGTAATTAATAACCACCGGGTGTTTGTGGAAAATATGTTACAGAGTTCATTGATTTACTTGGACCATCATTCAGTAAGGTTAATTATTCACCTTAAACAATGCTATATCAAATTGTGAGGTTGTGTACTGTGATGTATGAATGGTTGGTTGGTTGGTTGGTTGGTTGGATGATGAAGCAGAATGAATGTGCTGGGAAGCATTCACGGTCTGTTACAAGGTACTCTTGCAAGAACACAAAAGAGTGTGTCATCAACCATGCTAGCCAACACTTCTGAATGTGAGTAAGAGGCATTATTCTACGTGATAATTCACCAATGGAGTTATTGTGTTTAGAAACTTCTACTTGGGAACGTTCATGATATGGAGAGTGCATGGTTTTGTTTTCTGTTGTGTTTTATCTTTAAATACTACGTTTAGTAAGTGTTTCATCCATTTTCTGGTATCCAGTGTAAGTTTTCTTTTGTTTCGGGAGTGGTATGGTGATACATTTTTTTAGATGGGTTCACATATTACTTTATTGCATGTCTGATGAGTACATGTTATACTGACATTATAATTAGAATAATCACATTACTTCAGATATGGATGTTGTAGGCCTGCCACAGGAAGTTGATTCTTCCAGGAAGTGCTGAAAATTGTGCCACTTCCTGTTGGTTTGTGTGTAGAATGAGTTCACGTCTTTTACATTCCATCTGTGCAGTTAAAAATATCAAGACAGGTGTAGTGTTAAGAGCTGTATTTAAAGTAATATTCTTCACCAGTAACTGACCTGCACTGTTTCATCACTGAGCATGACTGGCCAAAAGAATCACCATTTTGATATGTGTTATCTTTACACCATTCCAGGGATGGTGAAAGTGGTTCAAATTCTGCTGAATCTGATGGGCACAGTTACCATTTCATTGTCCAGTATTGTCACAATACCACATGGTATATCATTTCTTGTGGTTTCTGTTGGTGGTCTGTTCATTACTGGATTATTATTTGGATTCTACGTGTTTTGTGTGTATATGATGTGTACTGGAATTCCGTGGCTGAAGATTGAGTTTGTTTATTGTTCATTATGGACTGTTGCTTGTGCTACTGTTGCTTCATTAGTAGCTGATGTTGGAAGAATAGATGATCCCTTCCTTATATCTTCAATTTTTGCCTACCTTGCCATGATTGCATATGGATATGATGCGTTCATCAAATTTGATGCTCTTCGTTCAGGTGACAATTTACAACAACATCACAAGGCTGACAAGTGTTTCTTTTGCTGGTCACTCACATCCCGTACAGACCCTGTGTGCAAAGCATAAAGCCAGTGACTGGATAGTGTATTGTGGACAATGTTAATAGAATTAGCATCACAATGTTTGATGTGATACTGGGTATTGTATGCAGAATGTCAGTGAAATTATAATACAGTTTATGATGTGTTCATGGGCGTCATGTAACATATATTTTTCAGTATTGTTCTTGTAATTTTTTTTGTACTTATAGAGGAGGAGGTATATTTTTTCTTTGTTTTGTCTCATTCAGACAACCCTGCAGTTTCATTTATCATCTGTTTTTAATGTAAGATATCAGCAAAAGCATTATTGTATTAGAACTGAAAATATGGAAGTTTCTTGTCAGATTGTTTCTTGGTTTTAATTTTGCATTATGTTTTGCTTCTCTTCTGTTTGAAATTCTAATGTAAAGGATATCCTTGCAAGTACAACAATGCTTTTATGTTACAGCATTGGTTTTAGTGGTTAGGTATGTTACAGTCATGGGAAAATGTTGGTGTATGTATATAAATGTCATTTTAATGTATATGTAAAATGTATTATGTGAATTCTCTTAGAATAAATAATGTGACATTTTATTAAGATTAGGGTGAGACATGGGACTGGAAGAAGATTATAAAATCACTGTAAATTCACTGGTGACATGTAGTGCAAAAGATTACATAATTATTACATAAAACAAATTTAATTCTATAGAAGGGTGTGTGTTGTAAAAGAGCTCATTGTAACGAAATACTACTCCATAAAAAATAAGTTTAAATTCAGTGTAACACTACTGTGCCTTAGGGTCCTATGATATAGATAAAAATATATAATTTCTTCTATTTGAGGTGTGTTAACCTGCTGTATAGTTGTAAGACTTTGCACTTTGAAGGACTGGTCATCTGTTGATACATCTTTGATATTTTTACTGGGCACAAGTTAGTAATAACATCACGAAAGAATAAAACTTATGTTGTTTAAAAGAGTGTGTAATAGAACTATTGCCAAGATCATTTTAAATGCCAGCTCTATAGAAGCATATATAGATAAGCAGTGAGTTTTAGACATTGTGGAAAAACATACATTGGTTGCCAAAGAAAATGCAGGCCAGATGGGATTTCATTACCAGGGATTATTATGGGCATACTTCTTGAAACAGAAGACAAAGATGGGAAGAAATGGAGTGACTTGACAATGGTAATATATACTTAGCTTTGTGTTCCTTTAAAAAATGGCTGAAACAGGAGCTTGGTGTCATTCTAGAAAAGGGTCACTAATATAAGCCAACTCTTCCATGTAGGAGGAAGAGAATAAACAGGCCTGTCCACTTGAGAATGTATGTAGATATATACCTCTTTTAAGATTTATTGTCATTCCTTCCAACTGTACAGCTTCATTTTTAAGAGAGTTCCTTTTTGTTTTCCCAGTTTAAAGTGTCCATTTAAGATGGTCCATAATTTGTCCAACCACACATTTATCCATCTGCAGTCACACAAATCATCTGAATTCTTGGGTTTATAGGCAATATTTTATTGTTGGCATTTCAAAAATGCTGTCAGCCAGTCAGTCTACATAGCATCACACAGCAGCATGATTGTGAATGATGACTTTGAAAGGATGTGGAAGGAAGCAGTTACAGTGTGATTTGAGGTACTGACCCAGCATTTTTCTGGAGGGACTAAGGAAAACCATGAAAATCTTGGTCCAGATCTCTCCTGAATACATGTCAGAATCATTACTGCTTGTGTTAACATGCTTGGTGTATAGATATTGTAAATGTAAAAGGTGAAGGTAAAGTTCATACCTTGGAAGGCATACACAGGGAGTAGGAGTAGCTTCACCCATTCGTAACCTCAGCACTAGATGGAGAATGACCAGCTTCACACCTCAGCCACTTTGCCCACAGGAAAGAGCCCTCCTGGTACCCAGTAAGTAGGATGCTGGGTGGACTGTAGAGCCATTCTGTAGCTTTGTCGCTATACAAACTATGCTCTCCTGTTTCCAGATATTACTTCTTTATACAAATTTATAAACCATGTAAGCAAAGTTAATTTTGCTAGGATATAGCAATATTTGATGTCATTCCATACACATTTATTGCAGGCTATCATGCACCCTTGGATCTGTTTATGGAGCTGAACAATTTAAGCACAGAGAAGCAATTGCCTTCAGAACAGATCTTCAATGTGTGTACTGGCAAGGAATGGTACCGTTTCCCCTCAAGTTTCTTTCTGCCTGATAATCGGTGAGTCACTTCCAATCAGTGAATATAAAATATGTCTGTTCCCAAATTATACACCTGCTAAGTGGAAGAAATGCTAAAAATAATAAATATAGAGGCTCAACATGAACACAGTAGTAGTTTAATAAAAGGTTGCATAGTTGGAATAGTTACTCAAACAATGATTTTGTATCTTCATCCTTGATTTGGGCTAAAGTAGTTGTAGTTTAATTTATTCTTTTACAAAAGTTCTTTGACTGCTGCTTCAGCACTGAGGAGTGGTGTCATTCTAATCCTTTGGTGCCAGAAGTAATTATGGTCAATGTACAGTGTGATGCCAATAAAACTGAACATCAACTGCAGTCTTGGCCAGCCAAGAACATGCAAAGTAATGGTGGTCATGTAAATTGTAGGTTTTCCACAGAGTCCACTAGGCTCTAAATTCCAGTGCTAGGGGTTAACTTTATTCAGACAAACTGTAACTGTAGACGGTCTGATGATACTGCACTGGTAGTAGAGAATAAAGTGGACTGTGTGTATAGATAGCTCTTATTCACTGACATAAAATTACCACATAATGAAACGGTAAATTACAGCTCCTCATTTGTAGTTGTCTCCATTCCTCTTAAGTATGTGGTGATGAGCATGTGTTTCATATTCTGTAACAAAGCACATTTCAATTATTGACACTTAATTGGAGAAATAAAATAGAACAAAGATATTTATTGAGTTCTTTAGTCCTTATATATTGCTCTGCATTCCCACAGTTCCTGCAGCTGTATTGGTGGATAATTTTAGTGAATGTCCTTTGCAAAACTTACATTTTGCCTGTAATTATCCTTGTGTCAAGAATGATGCTTATCACTAGCACTCTGTATTCATAAATGTTTGTAGTCTTTGGTCTATGATATGTTGCAAAATCAACATACTTGTTCTTCGGTTATAGAATAACTGCACCATTTTACCCCTCCATTCCAGCTTATGACATTTTTTTCATTCACTTTCTTTGACTTATATGCACATTTCAGCCATAAACATGTTTGTCACAGTTAAGGGTGAAGTGATTGTAAGGACTGTATCATTAGACCACTGGTCCATTAAAGTAGCCTGGTTAAAATGATTCATACGGGTGAAGTGCACTTGCTGGTATGAAAAAATTGCTTGGTTTCCAACTCGTTACACATGTGGTATCATTGTGGGATTTTTTTTGCAAGTACAAGACCATTACAAAGACCGAAATGTGCAGTGTGAGACTGAATAGATTACCGACATGTCAGCAGTGACTGCTTGTTACCATGCTGGGTTATCACTGCTTATGCTAGAAATTGGCATAAGAGAATTGAATGTCACAATGAAATACATAATATGTTAATTAGCATAAAGAACAAGATTAAACGTCTATAGTGACTACTTCACTGTCATGAAAGTGATCAACCATTTTAGTTTTGGTCATGCCAACACTTGAATTGGTCTTCTGTATTGAAAGTTCATTATTGCAAGATTTTGGCTTTAGAATGAAAGTATGTAATGGAAAATTTCCTGTATTAGTTTTCAACTTGTCTAGGATATTGGAATTGTACATTTACAGTGATTTTAATAAATATCGTGTAAACAGCCAGTATTATATTTTGAACACTTTTGTTGTCTTGTTAATTTAGCATTGTGTTTGAAGTAGCAGTTGGTTATATTGTGTTGCAGGTGGCAGTTGCAGTTTTTGAAATCTGAGTTTCGTGGACAGTTGCCACAACCTTACAGTTCTCTGCCACGTGCAACATCAACTATACCTCCACATATGAATGATGAAAACAGGGAAGAGCCCAGTAGATATGTGAGTGTGATTTGTGTTATAATGGATGTAGTTCACATGGATATGTTTTTATTTTTTGATATAGCATAAAAGTAGCAAAGTTCTTCCTTTTCAAGACCAGGGACAATCCTGACTGATATTTAAATGCTTGCAAGTGGGTGTGGGAGCTTCGATGTGAGTAATTGAGACATGGGGTTAGTAATATGTTTGTAACTTTGTAATTATACGTGATAAAATATTCTGTAAGAAAATGAAATAGAATGCATTTTTAAGTTACAAAGTAACAGGTAAAATGCCTTGTGCACGCTGTAGAAACACGTGGGAATTGGAGGTATTGCTGCATGCGTTCCTGATCTTGGCACATATGTGTTTTAATTGTTCTAAGTGATATGATGCTTGGAATGATGTTTTGTCATGCACCATTATGTACTGTATGAATTCATGTTTCAGATTGGATAAGTTTTAATATTACAGGTCACTTGTAAGTATGGTTTAAACAATACTGACAGTTGTACAACACAGTATACGTATTTTTATGTAATAATGGTATATTACATCCCTCTTATTATGTTTTTATGATAGCAGTTCTTAAGCATATCATTTGAAGACACTCTAGGTAACCCCTTCACTGAACTGTGGAGATAGGTTAGAATTAAAGAACTTGCTGTTTTGACCAGGTTTCAAGTATTTTCAAATCAGCCTTGCCTTTTAAAGGGTTAACATACCTGGCTACATATCCCACTACAGAGAGTGACTGGCAGTCTATCTATTGGGATGGTGAAGGTGAAGGGGAAGGAAGACTGAAGTGTAACTAACTGCATTCCAGTGATTTTGTGATCCCTCATATCAACACAAAGTGGTGTCTGCCTTGAATCAATTCCTTTTCCAAGCAGACCTGGACTGCGTGATACTACTGAGGTGGAATCCATGTATGCCCCAAAATAATGTTTTATTTCCTTCATATGAATCAGGTGAGACAATTACAAAAGTAATTATAGTATAATCATTTATCTGTTGGAATTATAGCCAGTTTTTCTTTCTTCTGTAGTTTGATGTAGAACGCTGCCATTTCCTAGTGGACCTGGATTTAGGTGTTTCTACAGAGCTTGAACCCAACTATTCCCAGCAAAGTGACCGATGGACTGTAATAAAGTCCATTCCATTCCTAGATGCAGCTAGGTGAGTTTATAGGAAATTAAGTTCAGCTTGACACTGAAAATTATCTGCCTGATAACATAGTGCAGTGCCTTCATGTTAGAAGATGCTGCTCATAAAGACTTGTGTCATTTTGTAGATGGTGCTTGTCTTCACTGTTTAATAGGAAGCACCAGATTTTTTTATTTGGACATTTTATCATAGTTTTACTGCGATCATTTGTTTGCATTATTTTCTGATTATTTGTCAATTTATATCAAGAGTCCTTTATCCAGACCAACCTTCATATGTGCTTTAATTTCTTTTTCCCATGTCTTTCTCTGGTCTCCTTTTACTCTTGCCCAGTGACTTTTAATTGTTATGTAACTTGTTAACTTTTTTACAGCTGTTCTTCTATAATGCTCATAATGGCAGAGCCACCTCTCTTTCCTGTATATAAACATGAAAAAAAAAAGTTTTCCTCATTATTTTGTGTTTAAAACTCACATTTTTCAAGAGGTTCATAGTATAGAATTACAGCACATATTGCAGCAATACATACAGGCTGAGACTGATATATTTGAAGAAACCTTTCACTACTTCACATCACCAGCAACACATCACACATTTTAAGGTGCATAATCCTATTGAACAGATTTTCTCCATATTATCATAATTTTTCAACAGTTACATTAGTTATGTGTCATATTTACCTGAATGGAAGATGACTCCAAGCTAAAACAACCACCCAAAAAAACACTTCTTCAAAGGGAAAATGTATTTGTCCAAATCTAAAACAACCCCCAAAAATAAAACATCTGCTAAGAAAAAATATTCTACTATTAATGTCATACACTTAAAACACAAAGCATGTCAGAGTCTATCTACTTTTACCAATCAGTTTCTCTGTCTCCCATCTTCACAGTCAATGCATTCATCTGCCTCACACTCACTCCTAACATCCCCATCCTTTCCACAGTCATTCCACAACATGTTTGTCAGTCCCATCCACTACGCTGGATATACAGCACGTCTTAAAACACTTCACAGTCACTTTTGGTGAGATGTGCTGTCATGCTGTTATGATCCACATTAACTAAATACATTTATATTTCTTAGTTTATAAACTTACGTGAACCCATGAAGATTCACGGTTTTCTCCACAGATGTTGTTAATTGTGTTCAGAATTTAATTATGTGTGTTCTGGATTTTGTATCATGTCTGTGGTCTGATAAAGTCTGAGTTCATGGTTGTTTTTTATTGTTCTTAATTTGTAGATTGGTCCAGGTTTTATTTTTGAGCCTTGTAATTATTTTTTTCTTCAATAGCCGTTTTCCTGTTACTATCCTTGGACTAGATCTGTTCTCAGGAATATATCTTAACAACTTAATGTTTCTTTGGTTCCCAGTAATTGAGAATAATCCAGTTTAAGTGATCCACCAGGTTAGATGATTCTTTGTCTGAAAATGGAAACAGACCTGGCTTCTGAAACATCATGCTTCTTTAAAAAATTGGATGATGGACAAAGTCCCTAAAAAGAAGATTGTTTCAGATAATTTCAGTTGTGCTGTGTTTTCTTTTTTGGATTTTTTGACCTGGACCAATCGGTTGTCCCAAAATGATTGTAAGGAACTAACACTCTACTCTGCATGATAAATTAGAATCATGCAAATCTAACAAGATGATTTGGCAATGCAAGCCTTAATTTGGTTCCGCATGGTCTGGTTCGGAGCAATCTGGTTCAGCGCATCATATGCGAATTTAAGATGATCTCACATATTTAAGAACCAAATGTAAGAAAAAACCTTCTCTTACATTCAAGTAAATATGGAATATATAAGAATTGTTTGATAAATAAGCATACTGTACACACCCGTTATGCTTGATAAATAACTGAACTGTGTGCACCGCACAGCGTGATGATGAGGTTATTCAGCATATACCCCATGTTTGTTGAGACAGGCATTCAGTAGTTTCATAGAGCATGATTAACATACATCACACATAACACAACAATACACATTGTCCACTTATTTATGAAACACCCCTTGTACATATTTAACAATTTATGATACAGTGTATAAGATTACTAAAAGTGATTGATGCATATTTATCATTTTGTATATAATATTTTATATATAGTATTTTGTATTACTCTCTATCATTTTTGTTATGTATTTTATCTATTATCTTTTAATCAGTTTTAAGTTGTATGGTTTGGGGATCTTGCTACATGTATTGTTATGATTCTTGAGGGTGGTGATTAGCCAAAACATGTCAGATCTGAAATAAATAACTTCTTTCAAATAGCATGCTTTTTTATTGTAGTGGAGTACATGGTAACAGTGTGCCATTAAAAATGAATGTTTAACATTATGTGATTTCTTTCAGTATGTGGAAATTCTGTTATCATATTACAAACTGTGGATATATGAAAACACATTTTTGGGACTTTGCTATGTCAAAAATGTTACTTTTACACGTAAGAAGTTGCCATGGACTAACTTTGCCAATTGGAAATGAGAATTGGGCTTATAAAAATGTTATCAGAGACCAGATTATGGGACAGTTTCTCATATGTTCACTTTTTTAAGAGGAATTTACATTCTGAACCTGTTATTGAATTTATTTAAATGTAGTTATGAAACTGAAACTGTATTTTCTTTATCTGATACTGGGATGCCCAACATATTTTGGACTTGAAGCTTATTTATGGTTTGTAAATCTGACATACAGTTGTCATTAATTAAAAAGCACAATTTATTGCATGCTCTTTGAACACTTTACAGGTCTCACAAATTTTTCCGAGCTTTTTATATACCGGGTATTTCTAGCAAGTTCTGCAACTATGCACCTTATAATCTCCTTCAGTCAACCAGGTTTAAGTGGGGCAAGAAGGAAGCTCCTCTACCAACAAGATAGGTGAGGTGAGTTCATAACAGAAATATTAGTTTATTTTACTGTTGGGTAAAATTGTTTGAGGTCATGGAGGAAAGAATTGTTTGGTAGGCACTTAGTTATGAACTGTATAATGTTACTTTTCCAGTAATTATAAAATGTACCACATCAACAGTAAATTACGTTATGAGAGTAATACCGTATCAGCAGCTTAAGCGATTTAATGTAGAGAGAATGCCAGTTTCAGTTGGGGGTCATTGAATGTTTGGCTGTTTTAATGTGGGTTCTGTGTTACATTGTAATGACCTAATTTTTTCAATTTACTATTTCATCACCAACATATTATCACTTCCAACATCATGAGTGGAACAATGTCTAGAAAAGTAAGGTGTAGTTTGGAATTCGATGTTGAAATGGCTTGGCATGTTGCATAAAGACTGACATTGCTTCTAATATCGTTAATCTGTGAGGGTAATGCAGTAAGAAATTAAAATGTCATTATACACATAATGGTTAAGGCGCTGTGTTACAAATCGGAAGGTCACTGGTTTGATCCCAGCTGGTGTCAGTGGATTTTTCATTGACATAAAATCCTTCCGATCGCACTGTGGCCCTGGGGTTGACTCAGCCTCTAACAGAAATGAGTACCAGGAGTATTTCCTTGGGGTAAAGGCGGCCGGTGCGTAAGGCTTACAACCTACCACCATCCTGTGCCGCTGTCATGAAATCTGGGAGCCTTAACTTCCTGGAACCCTCTGGGCCTGTCCAGGCCTGTAATGGGACAGCTTTACCTTTTTACATATAAAGTGTACCATGTAGTCAGGAATAATGATGGCAACTGTATGCGTTCAGTAGGAAAACAGAATTCTTCCATAGGCTTTGCCTTACTAGTTAATTTTTTTGTTTGGTTTTTTTTTTTTGGGTGGGGGGGGGGCTTAAATTTGTGACCATAACTTATGTAGTTTGCTGTCAGGAAAGAGTCGGATATCGGTATTTAGACGCCGTATTGTGCAAGACTTACCACCAGTACAGGACAATACTTACCCTATGGAACTATAAAAAGAAGCTTGCATGAATTTCTGTGTTGTACGAGCTTAGACACAAACCAGCAGTGTATGCACTGTCCATAGTTTGATACTGGATTCTATTGAATAATATTCTGCCGAAAATGAACAATTCATTACCATTGCCAATTGAAGTGTTAGTCCTACAGTTTGCTTGCGTTTGGTATTCGGAATGGAACACTTCCAATCCTTGCAAGGTCTTCCTAATAATTTTAATATATATATATTTATTGCACCATCTTGCACAAAATAAGTACACATCTTTGAGGATATGTAATTGTGTTGTGCAAGACTGTGTATTAAACATATATATATCTATTGCCTAAAGTGCAGTGGGGATGTGTTACCTAAAGATTATAGCAGCTAGTCAAGTTTTCATCCATAATTCAAGAGTATATAGAAAAAACTTTACAATTGTAATGCCAGTGTCTCCTTTAAACAACGTTTATGTCATGATATAATCCCAAACGACACCTAAAAAACATGCAGTTGTGTTGTGCAAGACTTTGTATTAAATAAATATATATATATATAAACTAAAGTGCAATGGGAATGTGTTACCTAAAGCTAATAATTTTAGTTGTTTGTGTTTGGGGGGGAGGGGGGTGGTGCTACACAATCATGCAAAATTAATTGCATTTTTTTATTGTCTGACTGGCAGAAGTAATATAATTTTTGTTTTGCACCTAAAAGAAGAATTTTTGGAAGACTGACTTAAAAATAGGAAATAAATGTGTGCATGCATGCATAGATGTGCGTGTGTGCGTGCGTTTGTATGAGAGAGAGAGAAAGAGAGCGAGAGATCAAGTGCTGTGTATTTGTTTCGTAATATTAACTTTTATGCATAGAATGTAGGGTTGAATTTGGGAGGTAACATTTTCATGCTTTGTTGTAGGTGTGATTTTCTGTAATGCAAAAACAGCTGCTTATAGTGTTTTTGTTTCAGATCTGCATTAATTACACTTACCTCACAAACAAGAGCAAGGTGAGAGAATTTGAATGGTAAATTTGGAACTGGGGTGAAGGGCAAGATTTAACATCCTAATGTGAACAGAATTCAAATTTTTTACTTGTCTACCCCATAATACCCAGTAATGTAATAACTAAGGGGTACAAAATTCCCAGGTGCCAGGTCGCCATGGCAACTAAATTTTGAACTGTGGTGTGTAATATGTGTGGGTCCTCAGTATGGAACTTGCTTATGTCACCTTTCTGATACCTAGAATTTTTAGGTAGCTACTAGATTCCTGGAAGATTTGTGCACCCCTGAACTAAACATAATTTTATTGGAACCACTTGGTATTGTTAGCATTGATTCAGGAAACTTTTCTGTTCACAATCATTTATATTTTGTACAAAGACTGCTTTGCAGTTAAGTGTGTAATTTGTGTTTGAAATAAATGTAGTGTTAAGCTACTCTTGGTGTGAGTGAAATTATTTACTATTTATAGCCACAAAGTTTGTTTTTCAGTTGCAGGATGATTTGTAAAGCGCAATGAACTGGGTGTTGCACTGAGTATATGTTCTTTTGTGTGGCAGAGTTGAGATTGTAATGGGGTTTACTTCAGAGCTCATGTCACTCCAAACTGAGTAATGTTTGGTGTGTAATATTTAAAACTCACCTTAGTGTAATAAGAACCAACAGGTTGCACTATTTACTTTCAATTTATTGATGATTAACCTCTGCATGTTTCGAGCAGGTTTACTGCTCATCATCAGGAGGTGCTAGTCTGTATATACAGCAATTGGTATATATCTTGCGTTTGTGTTGGCTGGCTGCTAGCAGGATCCATACCAATCTGATGATGAGCAGTAAACCTGCTCAAAACATGTAGAGGTTAATCATCAAATAAATTGAAAGTAAATAGTATATCCTTTTGGTTCTTATTACACTAATATTTCAAGATGCACGGTTCACAAAACATTAAATTTAAAACTTATTATTTATGTATAGCAGTATAATATGGCAGATAACTATGATATTGTATGTGTACATCAGTAGGGGAAAAGAACAAAAGCTGTTTATCCTAAACTGTATAAAATCCAAATTACCTAGATGTCATAAACAGTTTTAATTCAGGCCATTATCATTTTGTTATTAATTAATTGACAATACTAAAAATTTCAAAGTGTAGCCCATTTAGATTAGATTCTTGATGGTACCAAATATAAATTCTAGGTGTGTTGGTATATTGGTATGGAGTGTTTAAGTCTGAATTATTATTCAAACAATATATGAAGAGGAGAACTACACCCTGAACTGCTGTAGTAACTTCAAAATGTAAGTTATGGTCAGTCAGTTATGAAAATGGTATCAATTTTTTCGTAAAACATACCACAGGCAGGCACTCAGAGTGGAGGGAGGGGGTTCTGCCCTTGCTCCCTGCACCTCAAACTGAAATTAAAAAACATTTTACCTGATTCACCCTTTAGCCAAAATGCACTGCTGAATTCAACTGACATAGTAGAATGGAATTTTAAAAAATGAAATTAAAAAAACTTTAGAAGTTTTAGATGAACTTAAAAAAAAACCAAGAAGATCAGACCTTGAGATTTAAATTAGGTGAGAAATCCATGGAATATGTTGATATATGTATAGTAAAACCCTGATGTTACATATCCATATATTTTGTTTTCCATTTTTTATGCACTTTTTGTACGAACCTGGCAAAATGCCCTTAAGGATAATGTTTCCTGATTTTACACCGTTTTAGATGTTCCCCACAAAAATGTGAAATCGGGTTTTTACTATATACATATATAGATGCAGTTCAAACAGTGTTATACAGTTATATTTATGACATAATTTTTATCAGAGATTTAAAAATCAAACATAGATTACATACAGTCCTGGGATATGCTCCCTCCCCACCTCAGTGAAATTATGGGTGTGCACCTGCCATACCAAACCATAAGTGCCAGGTTTTTTGCACTCTGTGGTTACATGATAATGAGTACTGAGAAAAAAAATTGTATGTTTTGTCTTCCTGTCCAGCAAGTCTGTAAATAAATAGTCATGACAAACTTACAGCAAATTTTACATTGAAGATTGATGTCCATTTATTTCAAAGAACTTGCTAAACTCTTCACTGAGGCTATTTGCTGGTCTTAACAGTAAAGTGCAGTAAAATGTATTATTGCTTGTTTTGCATTCTCACTAGAGTTTTTAAAATTTGTTGTGGCTTTTGAGAAAAAGGAAATGAAATAGGATGTCCTTACAAACATGTTTTTTAAGAATATTTTTATGATTTTTTGTGCAAGTAGGACAGTACTTACATTTTATAAAACAATTTAAAGTTTTGGTGTTTATTATTTTCCCCCTTAATTTGATTCTTTTTCTGAATCTGTGGAGGGAGGCCAATTACTGTTATCTTCCTCCTCCTCAAGCTTATGACTGGTGCAATACAACATCTGTTCGGCTATGAACAGGAATAATTCTTGTACATTAATAAATTTTAGACTGGGATTTTATAAGTCTTAGTTTTGTTTCTTGTTGGTATTTAGTGTAATATGAGTTAATAATAAGTGGCTGCATTATGTTTGCTGGGATAGCGCATTCAGTACAGAGGCAAAGCTTTGGGTTAGACAACTAAGGAGTCGTGGTTTCAGTCCTGGCAGGGGAATAGGTTTCTCTTGTCCAAAGCATCCAGGCTGGCTGTGGAGTTGATAACAGGGGCTCTTTTGCTGAGGGTAAATAGGCCAGGGCATGAAGATGACAATTTACTTCATCTAGTGCTGAGGTTAAGAGTGAGTGCTATACTGTTACTCTCATCTGTACACTCATGGCATGCACAGGAACATCTGTAACTGTGTGTCCTGCAGGCTGTGATGTGAGTATAATACATTTACAAACAAATTGTGGGCTTTATTGTTTGTACTTGTAGATTCCAGAGCTATTTGTTTAGAGTGTATATAATATTTATAAGCCAGATACAGTATTGTTCTCCATGTGCAACAAAAATCAAATGCTGAAAACGTGCCAAGCCTGGAGCTGGAAAGCACATAAGTTTACAGTTGGTGTCATACTACCATTCATTCACAGTTGCCTCATGTTTGTCCACTTGTGGTATTTCTGTGATTTTCATTAATTGCTTTTGTTTATGTGAGATATATATATAGGGCAGAAACATCAATATGTCTGCCTGATTTGAAGAAAAATAAGAATTTGTGTTATTGAATTTTATGAGCTGTGTGAGTGGGCTCCATGGCAAAATGAAAGTGAAGACTGTACTATACTTGAACATCCATATTCATTGGTAGACAAGTGTATGGTACAGTAGCACTTCAGGCACCAGTCATGTAGTGGTGTGGCATCATATGCCAGAGGAACAGAGATCTCAACTGCATAGCTGCAAAAGCATAAAAACTTGCACTTCCTAGCTTACTTCATTGTATGGTTGAGCATGCCAACTACAGTTACTCATGCATTCTTTCCAGGATTGTTATTGCATTCCCCTGAATATTTTTGAGTGATTCAAAATACCTCATAGACTTATCCAGGGAAGTTTTTAAATTTGGGAAGTTTAAAATGTCTCACAAGACCTGTTCAGACAAATGTAACAGATGACCAAAACCCATATTGTTGGAAGGATTCTGTATTCTTAAGATTATGGTTTTTCCAGCTGTACTGTTTCATGTGCATGAGCTATTTCCTGGATATGATAATGACCGAAACCACTTGTTTAGCATCCTTCCGCTTGTCACAGCTAGAAAGTTGGCTTGTAATAACACCATTCTGTCTGTCTATATGTATGTACTTTCTGTCCCCATTTTAATATTTGAATTATTGGGCATAATGCCATTAGAGGCCATCACATCCTCGTTTTTTAATATTGTGTGCTTGGCAATGACATTATGGAAAATGTATAGAATTGTGAGGCAGAAGTGACAGTAGCACACCTAATCTAGGGTCCTGAAATTATGTATAGTAAATAGACATTATAAAACTATCCAGTGTTTGTGAATGTGGCTGTGGTGCAGTCATCTCTTAGGCAGTCACAGCCTTCTGCTATGGAGGCCAGCATTATGGCAGAAATCACCATAATGCTTAAGGTTTTCTTTGAGACTGGCATAATTTAACGATCATGATATGAACAAAACAACATCAGAAATATTAAAAAATAAAAAATAAATAAAAATCAGAAATGATGTTTCATTTAACAAAAATAATGTAAAAAAATAAATAGTGTGTGTTGCCCCTACAGTAATTTTATCCAGGTAAACCTTGGTAGCTGTCACACTGGCTGTGGGTAGTGCTGGTGTTAATGACTTCAAAATATAAATTCAATATGAGCCTTGTTACTGCCTTTTATATTATTTTAATACGAACATTTTAATGAAAACTGATGCTTTTTTCTCGATATGTGGACTGAAGGCCTGTGCATGGTAACAGTAATGTTGCTTATATAGTTCTAAATGTGAAATCAGTGCATGTTGAGACATAAGTGAGCACAGCGCATTTCATTAGGATGTGCACCTAGGGAATTATATTTCCCATTTTTTTAAAGGCAAACATTTATTGGCTACTTAGTCATTTATTCACCAAACACACTAAAGGAACTAAAGCATGACTTCTTTAAACCTCTGCTTAACAAAATAAATATGAGACACAAAATACCAAATGCATGCTGTTTTTGAGACATGGTGTGCCTGGGCACATCCTGTACTCTCGCCTTGGCACATTGAATAACTTGGAAACGGATATACACAATAAAATCCATGATAGTGATTAATATGGGCTAAAATTGTGATAATTGAACTGTTAAGATATTGAGGAAATGAACACTCTTTTAATCATTAAAATATTGTCTTGGGAATCAAAATAAATGCCATTAATCCAACTAACTGATACATTAAACAAAATCTAGGTAGAACAATTCAAACAATGTTCAAAGCATACTTAATAAAAAAACAGCCAGTATTTTTTTGTTACTCATACCTTGCATTTTGTTACATGAATATATAAACCAAAAAGTGTGATTGATAAAATAGAGTAAAATGCAAATCAAAATACAATTCATGGTGTCGACTTCAACATATTTCAGCACTGGAGTGCCGTTTTCAGGGAGTCTTCGTACTTGTGTTCCTTTTCATTTAGTAGACGTCCTGAAGATGGAACCGCGGTGCCGAAACATGTAGGTGTTGAGACCATGAATTGTATTTTATTGTATTCTATATGGTGAATTGGTTGGTAAATATATTGAAACAGCAAGACGTGTCATCATTTTTGGATATGTAAAGTAGGGACAGGAAGACTGGAGACACAGCAGGCAAGATTTCCTAGAAGGATAACTATGCACTAACAATCTTACAGTATCCAGCAATTTTTGGATATTGAAGCTGGAATCAAACAGCAAAGTGTAGTAGCAGATGATCTGTGGAAGAAGACATTGTGAATAATGGAGTAAGCCCATGTGGCTAAGCTGGCGGATAATGTACAGTTTGGGAGAGGTACACGATAACAGACCGTGTCGATAAAGAAAGGAGATCGCATCAATTCACAACTCGAACGTGGCCACATGAGGTTTTACACGTGCGTGTCATCAGTACACGGCAGAGGTCGACCGCGTTTGCGCCACTATTTCAAATCGCGTGACTTCTCATTGGTCAATGGGTCAATCAGGTGACATACACGTCGTAGCAGAAGGCCACAGTACACAAGGCACAGAAGTGGGGATATTTGTCAACTGCTGTGAGAGTGAGGTTTGTTAAAAGTGTGTTATTGTCGCAGCATATCAATGGTACTGTTGTGTCTGGTTTTCGATACCAGCAAAGGGTGCGTCCGTGTCATTCACAGCCGTGAAATCGGCATAAGTTATGTCTGTTCCGTCTATAACTGATCTACAGGGAACAGAATGGATACAAAGAGTCATCCTAAGAGCATCAAATTACCGGGTACAGTGGAGGTTTTTGGTAATTTGAAAAATGCGAAAAGATTCGCAATCGACATAGGTAAGATTCCAAATTCTTGTATAAATGTAAATAATACTATAGACAGTGGCACATTTACGTTCTTTGTTCTTCTGATAGAACAATCGAAGGTGCTGTACTTTGGTCTGTAGATTGTAAAGAGTAGTGAAAACGTGAAGTAATTTTACGGCTCTGCGCCTCAACCTATAGAAGTTTGCCTTTACTAGTATTTGGATCTTTCGGACAGTATGAATAGGGATAACTCGCTGAGCAGCTTGGTAATTGGTAGTGAATGTCGTAATCAGGAGGTGCCCGTTGCGAGAGAGGAAGGCTCAGGCCTGAGGTTTTCGTGGTTTTTCACAGTGCCTGTACGCAGTTTTCTAAATAGTGCCACAAATTAGGTCACAGACAGCTTCATGTTACATGATTCATAGTTCATTATGTACTAATTCGGTCAATTGAAGCCGTATAGTCTGAGCTACTGGCATTGTTGTTACATACGTCAACTAAATAACAAGGCGGGTTTCAATTTACACGAGGTATTCCAGTCCGTCATCAGCAGGTTATTAACACTGACATGTAAAATAACGAAGTAAATAGTTGTATACACGCAGTGTGTAAGGCTCTTGACTTATGTGAGTATTTTTAACCAGTACCTATCCGACTCGGACTAATAACAGCCTTTTCCCCCCAACCCCGACAAATTGACCGTAACCTCCGCTAAAAAACGTACATTGTATATTTTCGGCATGTATTAGCAAAGTCACATCACCCATGGAACTAGAAAACCAAGAATTATTTTATTTAGCATTCTGTCATGCTATAAGGAAGAATTTTCTGGAGAAATTGGACACCAACAAGTATTTTACACGTAAAAGAACGGCATGTAGTACAAAGATGATTGTGCTGGGAAGTGCAAGCAAGTACTCTCAGTGTTGTTATTTGTTGTAGACAACATGGAAACATTTCAGACGAATTCAGATAGGGAGATTATGGTCTTCTGGGATGTGATGCACTGTTGATTGGTAATCATGACTGACATTTTGGCTGCCTCCACATGCCTCTGAGACTTTTTTTGACTACCCTGAAGATGGAGGTAGCAATCTGCACCGAAATATAAGTTTATAAATGCCAGTCAACATGACATTACATTCATCTTCATTAGCAACACCTGAAAATCCGAAATTGCAGTGCCAAATACAGACCTCAGTAAATTCCAAAATATTTATTT
>Ga0131853_10001750_pt1 | contig 38749 bp, 35 predicted proteins | sample TergutLab28metaG_FD_92764 | JGI IMG/M metagenome (GOLD analysis project Ga0131853, IMG submission 92764) | Labiotermes labralis P1 segment gut microbial communities from Petit-Saut dam, French Guiana - Lab288 P1 (version 2) (version 2) | ecosystem: Host-associated > Arthropoda: Insects >... | reverse complement strand
CGGGGTTCTGGCGTTTACGCGGCCGGAAAAATACGCGTCCAGCAACGGGCGCAAAAAAGCCGCCCCAAAGGACGGCTTTAGTCACGCTGCAGCTCGGCTATTGCGAATTTCCACCCGATGCGGCATTCGACATCGACAGTTTTGACACGTCATCGGCGAGTTGCTCCTGCGTCAGTTCTTCAAGCAGTGCCATGTCGCGAGCGATGACCTGCGGAAGATGCGCACGCAGAAATTCCACCCATGTTTTAGTCTTCGCATCGACGAACTTGCGCGACGGATAAAGCGCATAGACGTTTGTCTTTTGCAGCTTGTGCAGCGGTAGCACACGCACGAGTGTGCCGTTGCGCAAACCTTCGATCGCCGCATACACCGGCAAAATGCCGATGCCCATGCCTTCGCGAATTCCAACGGCGAGCGATTCTGCGATGTTGACCTGCACCGGGCCGTCGACGTGCATTTGCACGCTGCCCTCCGGCCCTTCGAGCGTCCACTCGTAAGCCGGAAACGCCGGCGTCTTCAGGATCAGACACTCGTGATGTGCGAGGTCCGCGGGTGTGCGCGGCGAACCGTGCGTCTCGAGATAGGCCGGAGACGCGCAGAGGATGCTGTACGTCGTTCCCAACTGATGCGACACCAGATCCGAATTCGGCAGCGAAGATGCCGTCACAATCGACACATCGCTGCTACCTTCGAACAGATCGGGCATGCGCTGCGAGAGCGTCAGTTCGACGGTCACCTCCGGATGCTGCGCACGATAGCGTGAAATCGCAGGCAGTACATACTGTTGGCCGATACTCGCGAAGCTGTGCATGCGCAACGCACCAGCAGGCCGTTCGTGAGCACAACTTGCTTCTTCTTCCGCGCTGTCGACATCCGCGAGGATCTGCGTACAGCGCTTCAGATACATTTCACCAGCGGGTGTGAGTGCGAGGCGGCGCGTCGACCGGTTGAGCAATCGGGTGCGCAGATGCGCTTCCAGTTCCGACACAGCGCGAGACATTGCACCGGTCGTCGAATCGAGCGACTGAGCCGCCGCGGTGAAACTGCCTGCTTCCACGACGCGAACAAACACGCGCATGTTTTGTAGCGTATCCATCAAACCTTCTTGTTCGAACCACAAACGATATTGTCCGTCGCAAGACCCTCAAGATTGTTGAGTGATCTGGAACGGACGTTCACCCTGGACTGCGTTAATTCGCCCGGTTGACGCTTCTACAATCGGCACCTTGGTCGCTACAGGTGTAGCCGACATCCTTCATTTCCGCACGAGCGTAGTGCACAACATGACCCCCGAAATTCAACGGGCGTTCGAATCGCGCTTTCGCGTGCAACCGGTCTGGCGTGCCGCGCGGCGCGCACTGCGCGCCTGGTTCTCCACCGACGGCACCATCTGGCTGCATTTGTTGAAGACCGTCGCCGCGGGTCTGCTTGCGATGGGCATTGCGATGCTGCTGGACCTTCCACAGCCGCGCATTGCGATGACCACCGTATTCGTGCTGATGCAGCCACTCTCCGGGATGGTATTTGCGAAGAGCGTGTACCGGATCGTCGGGACCGTGGTCGGGATGATCGCGGCGCTCGCGCTGGGTGCGGTATTCGTTCAGCAACCGGAGCTTTATCTCCTCGGCCTGACGGGATGGGTGGCCGCATGTACTGCGGCGGCCATGAGGTATCGGCATTTTCGCTGGTACGCGTTTGTGCTCGCAGGTTACACGGCTGCACTGATCGGTATTCCATTAGTGCAGCAGCCGAATGAACTCTTTCTCGCTGCGCTCACACGCGGCGCTGAAGTCGCGGTCGGCATCCTTTGCTCGGGAATGGTCAGTGCAATGATTGTGCCCCGGCAGGCCGGCTCACTGCTTGAACGCACGCTACGCACGCGAATGGCGAATTTTACTGCGTTCGCGGCAGACGTGCTGTCGACCGGTCTCGAACAAGATGCATTCGAAGACCGTTTTGCGAAGCTGGTCGACGATGTAGTCGGCTTTGAGGCCACACGTGCATTTTCGTTCTTCGAAGATCCGACGATGCGCTCGCGCAGCGAGACGTTCGCGCGGCTGAACGGTCAGTTCATGGACGCATGCACGCGACTGCATGCACTGCGTCAGTTGATCAGGCGCGTGCATCGCAGTGCCGATTCGCCTGCATCGCTCGAACCGCTTGCACTTTATTTCAATGCACTCGCTGCACTGCTCATGCAGTGTCAGCCCTGCGAGGAGAGCGATCACCACTGGGCGCTACGTTTCGCGGACTCGCTCGAGGCCTGGCAACACACGCTTCCGCGCCACGTGCGTACGGCGAGGGCAGCGCTCATGACCGGGTCGCCCGATGCGTTGCAAGACTTCGATACCTCGGCCGAGCTCATGTACCGCTTCGTGAGTGAGATCGTCCGCTATTGCCGTACCTATGCTGTGGTTATGCAGCCTGCGCTCGTGCAGGAGCCGCGCACGACGCGCTACGTGCCTCGCACGAGCTGGTACGTCGTCGCCTTCACTTTCGTGCGGACGGCGGTGGTGGTCGCGGCGCTCGGTTGGTTCTGGATACAGACAGACTGGCCGAGCGGTGGTATGGCGGTGATCGCCGGGGCGCTAACCTGTGCGCTCACGTCGTCGGCGGCGAACCCAACTCGGTTGGCTGCGCAAATGGCGGTCGGCGCAATCTGCGCGACGCTCGTCGGCTATCTCTTCATGTGTTACGTGTACCCGAATGTCGACGGCTTTCCACTGCTCTGCGTCACGCTCGCGCCGGTGCTTGCAACAGGCGCCTTTCTGGCGACGCGTCCGCGCGTCTCCGGTTATGGCGTGGGGTTCGCCGTGTTCTTCTGTTTGCTCGCCGGCCCCGACAACGTAATTGCCTATGCGCCGGACACGCTTATCAACAATGGCATTGCGATCGTCGTGACGATGCTCGTTTCGTCGCTCGCGTTCGCGGTGGTGTTTCCGTCGCGAATGAAGTGGCTGATCGCGCACATGTGTGGCGAACTGAGGAGGCAGGTCGTGACGGCGTGTCGAGAAGATCTGCCGGGACTCGGTCAACGATTCCAGTCGGGCACGCATGACCTCATGCATCAACTGCGTCTGCTGTTGAGCGGCCAACGGCACGCACATCGGCGAGCGCTCCGCTGGATGCTCGTCACGCTCGAGATTGGCCACGCGATCGTGGATTTGCGCGAGGATGCACACGCGGCGAACTGGCTGGCCCGATTCGATGCGCGCTGGGAACCAGCACTAGCCTGTGTGCAGGCCGATGTGGCGCGACTCTTCGAGCGTCCCGGTACGCCGATGGTCGAGCGTGCACTGATATCGGTGCGTGCTGCGACAGGGATAGTCCAGGCGGCGCTCGACGCTGTTCATCACGACCGCGATCGTCGTCATGATGCGCAGAGGTTGCTCAGTTACCTGCATTTCATCCGCAGTGCACTGCTCGATCGCGACAGCCCGCTGGGGACGCTCGCGCGCCGGCGGGCGTATGCCCCAACGGCACGCGCCGGCCGGTGACAGCCATCACGTAGCGATCTTGTCATCTGCTGGAAATATGCCTTCCATCCCCGCTCCTTAATCCGGACCTGATCGGGTCATATAGTCACGCCACTGCCACGCAGTACCTTTAGCACTGGAGAGTCAAATGAAGTCCGTGAAGATCGCCGTTGTTGCCTGTTCGCTGTTTGCCGCTGCTGCTGCCCATGCACAGAGCGACGCGCCGGCGGCAGGCGCTCCTCAGCAGGCAACGCAAGCTACGGCGTCACAGCCTGCAGCCCGCGACGCCAAGCCGATACAGCAGCACGATGAATGTGTCGGCCCAGTCAGCTTCTGCAACGTCTACTTCGGTAGCTGAGATCGACGATGCGCGGCCTTTGCGACGGTGCACGCCGAGTATCGTGCCGCGACGCCCTGAAAAAGGACGCCGCGGCATTTTCACATGGTCGCTTGCCGCGCGGACCCCGGGCGCGCGGCGTATCGAGCACCGCCTGGAGGGGACCTGACAGGCACAGCGGTACCGGGTATTTCTGGAGACGTGGATGTACGAAGATCGTATTCGTTGTGCCGCATTGCGCGGGAAGATCACGACTGCCGCACAGGCAGCGCAACTGGTGCGTAACGGTATGCGGGTCGGCGCGAGCGGCTTCACGCGCGCGGGCGACACCAAGGCCGTGCCGATCGAACTGGCTCGACGCGCGCGCGAAGAGAAGGAGCCGCTGCGCATCACGCTGATGACGGGCGCTTCGCTCGGTCACGACGTCGACCGCATGCTCACCGAAGCGGGCGTGCTCGAGCGTCGCCTGCCGTTCCAGGTCGATGCCACGTTGCGCCGTGCCATCAATCGCGGCGAAGTGATGTTCGTTGATCAGCACCTGTCCGAAACGGTCGAGATGCTGCGCGCCAATCTGCTCGGCAAACTCGATATCGCGATCATCGAAGCGGCAGCGATCACGGAAACGGGCGGTATCGTTCCGACCACGTCGGTCGGCAATTCGGCGAGCTTCGCGATTCTTGCGGAAAAGGTCATCGTCGAAATCAATCTTGCGCAGCCGCTCGCACTCGAGGGCCTGCACGACATCTGGATTCCGGGTCGCCGACCCCATCGCGATCCGCTGCCGATCGTGCGTCCGCAGGATCGCGTCGGCACGCCCACGATCGATATTCCGCCGGAAAAAATCGCAGCCATCGTCATCACCGACCAGCCGGACAGCCCGTCCACCGTGCTTCCCGCCGACGAGGAAACCGCGCGCATCGCGGGCCATCTGATCGAGTTCCTTCAGCATGAAGTGAAGCACGGCCGCATGAGCGCGCAACTGCCGCCGTTGCAGGCCGGTATCGGCACGATCGCAAACGCTGTACTTTCAGGCTTCGTGAATTCGCCGTTCGAAGCGCTTACGATGTACTCCGAAGTATTGCAGGACTCGACTTTCGACCTTATCGACGCGGGCAAGATGGTGTTCGCATCCGGTGCGTCGATGACGCTCTCAACGTCGCGCCAGGCGCAGGTGCTTGCCGAACTCGATCGCTATCGCGACAAGCTCGTGCTGCGTCCGCAGGAAGTCAGCAATCATCCGGAAGTGATTCGTCGTCTCGGTCTGATCGCGCTGAACACCGCGCTCGAATGCGACATCTACGGCAACGTGAATTCCACGCATGTGGGCGGTACGCACATGATGAACGGCATCGGCGGCTCGGGCGATTTCGCGCGCAACGCCTCGTGCGCGATCTTCGCGACGAAGGCGATCGCGAAGGACGGCCGCATTTCGAGCATCGTGCCGATGGTGCCGCACGTCGACCACAACGAGCACGACGTGGACGTGATCGTGACGGAGCAGGGTCTGGCCGACCTGCGCGGTCTCGCGCCGCGCGAGCGTGCCACGCTCATCATCGAGCGCTGCGCGCATCCGCTCTATCGCGACGTGCTGCGCGATTACTGTCGCGATGCGGCGCGGATTGGCGGTCAGACGCCGCACGATCTCGCGAAGGCGTTCGACATGCATCTGCGCTTTAACGCAACGGGCTCGATGCTGCCCGAAGGCGCAGGCGGCCTTGCGGTCAACGCCTGACGCGAGCCGCGCTGGAGCGCATGAATGAGCGGGCGTGCCGGTATCAGCGGCACGCCCGCTTTTTCACATGCGTGGCAGATGCCACGTGACGATCAGGATGTTTGCTACGCTCGTCGGAACAGGCGGATTATGAACAGCAGAATCACGGCGCCCACGATAGCCGTGATGATCGAGCTGATCATGCCGCCGCCGATGGAAATCCCGAGCACTCTCGCGAGCCAGCCGCCGATAAACGCGCCGACTATCCCGACGATGATGTCGACGATCAGGCCGAAGCCGCCGCCCTTGACGAGCACGCCCGCGAGCCAGCCCGCGATGGCGCCGATGATGATCCAGGCGATGATGCCGTGTTCCATGTTGTGAGCTCCCTCAGTTGGTGTGAAAGATCCACGGTGAAGTGGAGCTTAATCCAGGCGCGCGCAAGGGTGCTCGTTAGGTGGCCGGAATTGACGTTTGCCGACGACAGCAAAGCATCGTCGCGCGGAAAGTAAGTAAAACGTAAGAATCTCGTCGGGGTGCGTTATTCCGGCGCCACTTCGGTCTCGGCGGCCGTCCAGCTCACGCTCGATACCCCTTTCTCCATGCTGAGGCGGCTGGCCACCAGTTCGAGCTTCGACTGGTATTTGGGGTGCAGCCGCACGATGGCCGTCACGCGCAGACGCGGGGGCTCTCCCGGTAAATCTTCGCTCGTGAGGCTTTGGAACGAGAGCGGCGTCGAGTACATTGAATTGGAAAGCACGGTCCGGATATGGATTTCGTCCTCTTCGCGGCAAACCACCGTGAGTGCATATTCGCGCACGAGATCGGCAGCGGAGACCGGCGTCGCATTGATGGCGCGACTCACTTCGCGCAATACGGTGTTGATGAGCAGCACGATGACCGTACCGGCCAGCGCAGGGCCATAGAGGCCCGCGCCGCACAGCACGCCGACCGCGGCGGAGCACCATAGCGTCGCCGCGGTATTGACACCCTGGATCGAGCCTTTCTCGCGCATGATGACGCCGCCGCCGAGAAAGCCGACCCCTGAAACCACATAAGCTGCGATCTGCGTGATACCGGAGCGGCCATTGCCGGCCAGTACGCCGAGCATCACGAACAGACACGCGCCGCTTGCGACAAGCGTAATCGTGCGCAGACCGGCCGTACGCTGGCGAATCTGCCGTTCAAGCCCGATCGCGACGCCGCAGGCGAACGCGGCGAGGAGGCGCAGAGTGAGTTCGAGCGTCATCGTTTTGTCATGGGTTCGGGCGAACTCGATGCCGGACCGGCGTCGGACGGTATTCCGGCAAACGTGGCGACGGCGCGTGCCGTCGCGCCGAGGATCATACGCGGTGCCGGTGGCCGCGCCAAGCTGTCGGCCCGGCCATCTGCAGGTCAGCATCGGGCCACGGCCTTTCCTTCACACTAAAAGCGGCCGCGCGCGAGCGGTCCATGGCGGGGCGACTGGATGGGGGCTAGTGATGATGGATACACTGCGCAACATGCGAATCTTCGTGCGAGTGGTGGAGTCCGGCAGCTTCACGCGTGCGGCCGCGAGCGAAACGATGACGACGGCGCAGGTTTCGCGCGCGCTCACAGACCTGGAGTCGCGTCTGCGCACACGGCTCCTGAACCGGACCACGCGGCGCATGTCGCTCACCGAAGCCGGCGAGCGCTACCTGCAAAGCTGCAAGCGCATACTCGCCGACATCGAACAGGCCGAGGCCGAGGCCTCCGCCGCGCAGGCGAATCCGGCGGGCAAGCTGCGCGTCTATGGCGGCACGAGTTTGGGGCAGCACTACGTCATGCCGTTGATCGCGGGCTACCAGCAACATGTGCCCGATGTGTCCGTTGATCTGACGATCGCGCAGTCGATGCCCGATATCATCGAGGACGGCTTCGACGTGGCGATGGTCGTGGCCGCCGAACTCGGCGACTCGGCGCTGGTTTCGCAGCGTCTCGGCAGTACGTCAGCAATTCTGTGTGCGTCGCCCGATTATCTGCGCACGCATGGTACGCCGCAGTCGTTCGGCGATCTCGAGGCTCACGCGTGCCTGCATCTGACCGATGCGAGTCTGCCGCAGGGGCAGTGGCTCTGCAAAGGGCCACACGGCGAAACGTTGCGCCATACTGGCGTGACGCCGTTCCAGGTGAACAACCCTGAGGTGCTTGCATTGGCGGTCGTCGAAGGCCTCGGCATTGGACCGCTGCCGCTACCCGTTGCGCTGCCGAGGCTGGCCGATCGTTCTCTCGTGCATGTATTGCGGGGTCTACGTTTGCAGGCGTTGAACATCTACGTGCTGTACGCGTCGCGGCGCTATCTGGACGCGAAAATCCGCACCTTCGTCGAGTTCCTGCGCGAGAAGGTGCCGCTCGTGCTCGCGGCTCAGGAAGCCGCATTGATTGCGTGCGACGAGGCGGGGCCGCCCCAGCGTCATACATTGGGCGCGCATGAGCGCGGCATGTGTGCGCTGGAACGTCTGCGGCTCGTTAACTGACCTCGGATGACAAAGACAACAATGCCGCCCGGCAAAACGGCGCGGCACTCACGGAGAGACGCTCATGAAGGTGTTGGTCATCGAGGATGAGCACAAGGTCGTCGACTATCTGCGCAGCGGTCTGGGCGAGCAGGGCTGGGTCGTCGATGTTGCGATGGACGGCGAGGAGGGCGCGTGGATGGCCGCCGAGTACGATTTCGACGTGATCGTGCTCGATGTGATGCTGCCGAAGCTCGACGGTTTTGGCGTGCTGCGCGCGTTGCGCGCGAAGAAGGACACCCCGGTGATCATGCTGACCGCGCGCGATCGCGTCGATGATCGCGTGCACGGATTGCGTGACGGCGCCGACGATTACCTGACCAAACCGTTTTCGTTCCTCGAACTCGTCGAGCGTCTGCGTGCGCTCACGCGCCGCGCGCGCGTGCAGGAATCGACGTTGATCTCGGTGGGCGACCTGCAGGTGGACCTCGTGAGCCGCCGCGCGACGCGTGCGGGCGGGCGGCTCGATCTCACGGCGAAGGAATTTCAGTTGCTGTCCGTGCTCGCGCGACGGCATGGCGAGATTCTGTCGAAGACGCTCATCACCGAACTCGTCTGGGATGTGAACTTCGAGAGCAACGCGAACGTCGTCGAGACCGCGATCAAACGTCTGCGCGCGAAGCTCGATGGTCCGCACAGCGCGAAGCTGCTGCACACCATTCGCGGCATGGGCTACGTGCTCGAAGTCCGCGAGGATGGAGCGGCCGGGTCATGAAGCGCTCGATTTCGCTGCGGCTTTCGGTGATGTTCGCGGCGGTGTCGCTCGTCGTGTTCACGCTGACGGGCGCGGGTCTTTTTCTGTTGATGAAGAAGCAACTCTTCAACGAGGCGCGCGATACGCTCGACGCGCGCGCACGCATCGCCAGCCTGATCGTTGCGCACGCGCCCGACGTGCAGAAATGGGCGTTCGTGGAGGACAAACTGCACGACCTGTCTCCCGCGGACAGCCGCATGCACTACTACGTCGAGGGCCCTGATCCGCGCTTTCGCTTCGGTACGCCGATCACGGGCAAGGTCGTGGGCACGCTGAGCCCGAATCATCAACTGGTGCGGCCATCGGGGACCAACTCCGATGTGCTCATTACGAGCTTCACCGTGCCGGCCAGCGGCGAGCGGCCCGAGGTCCGCCTCGTGGTTGCGACCGATTGCGAACGCACCGAGCGCATGCTCCGGCGTTTCGGCATCGCGCTCGGTGCGTTGATCGCGATGGCCACGATCGCAGTCGCGTTGCTGAGCCGCGTGGTCACGCGCTTCGGTCTCGCACCGCTCACTCGCCTTTCTCGCGAGGCGGCGCAACTGAGTCCGTCGAATCGCCGGCAGCGCCTGCACTCCGATGCATTGCCCGAGGAACTGCACGAACTGGCGACGTCGTTCAATGGTGCGCTCGAGCGGCTGGAGAAGGCTTATGAGCGTCTCGAGTCGTTCAACGCCGACGTGGCCCACGAGTTGCGCACGCCCGTCAGCATCCTGATCGGACAGACGCAGGTCGCGCTCTCGCGCGACCGTTCGGTCCTGCAATTGCGTCAGACACTGCAATCCAATCTGGAGGAGTTCGAACGATTGCGCGTGATCGTCAACGACATGCTGTTCCTCTCGCGCAGCGATCGCGGCGAACGCGCGACGGCGCTCACCGAAGTCTCGCTGCGCGAGGAAATCGCACGCATGCTCGAATTCCTCGAAATTCCACTCGAAGAAGCGCAGTTACGCGTGGAGGTGCAGGGCGACGCGCGCGCCCCGGTCGACAAATCGCTGATCGGACGCGCCATCAGCAATCTGCTCGTGAACGCAATCCAGCATTCCGCGCCGGGTACGACGCTGCATGCGAGCATCGTGCCGCGCGGCGGTCAGGTGGAAATCGCCGTATCGAATCCCGGCGCGCCACTCGATCCCGTGGTGCGTGAGCATATTTTCGAGCGCTTTTACCGGATTCAGGAAGCCCGTTCGAACAGCAACGAGAATCATGGACTCGGTTTGTCGATCGTGAAGGCAGTGGCGGGGATGCACGGCGGCACGGTATTCGTGCGGAGTGCGAATGGAATCAATACATTCGGATTCTCGGTCGCCGTGTATGGTGCCGCGGAAAACACGCCGCAAACACCGGACAAGCCGCGCCGCAGCCGTGCGGGACTGCCGCAGCACATCTCGCTCTGAGTCGCGGCTCAGCTTGCTTTGTCGCTCGTGTCGGCGTCGCTCTCGTGGCGCAGATCGCGGCGCAGTAAATCCCAGCAACTGATGAAGAGCGCGGCGACGAGCGGACCGATTACGAAGCCGTCGATGCCGATGAGCGCAATGCCGCCGAGCGTCGAGATCAGCACGACCCAGTCCGGCAGACGCGTGTCTTTACCGACGAGGATGGGGCGCAGGATATTGTCGATCGTGCCGATCACGACAACGCCGAAGATCAGAAGTCCGAGTCCCTTCGCGATGTCGCCCGTCGAAAGGAAGTAGATCGCGACGGGCCCCCAGACGAGCGAGGCGCCGACGGCGGGCAACAGCGACAGCACCATCATGACGAAGCCCCACAGCAATGCGCCCTGGATTCCGACGACCCACAGCGCGACGCCGCCGAGCGTGCCCTGCACGAGCGCCACGACCACGTTGCCTTTGACCGTCGCGCGGATCACCGTGGCGAACTTGCGGATCAGGTGTTGCTTGTGGATCGGATCGAGCGGAATGGCGTCGCGTACGATCTGCGAGATCTCACGTCCGTCGCGCACGAGGAAGAAGAACAGATAGACCATCACGCAAAAGCTGATCACGAATCGCAGCGTGAGCTGGCCGACGCCGAGCGCACGCGTCGCGACGAACTGGCTGATCTGTGCGGCACCCGCCGAGAGCCGTTGCTGCAGTCCGGCGAGATCCATCAAACCATGATGTGCGAGCAGATTTTGCGCGGATGGCGGCAACACATCGACGACCTGGCTGAACAGTACGCCGATGTCGAGGTTGCCCGATCGCACCCGCGTATAGGCGGACGTGATTTCCGTGACGAGCGCGCCCGCGAAGAAGGTGAGCGGCAGGATCACGCAGACGATGCACAGTGCGAGCGTGAGCAGCGCGGCGAGATTGCGCCGGCCGCGCAGCCGCGCCACGAGCCAGCGCTGCACCGGCTGGAACAGCAGCGCGAGAATGGCGCCCCACAGGATGGTGCTGAAGAACGGCGCGAGGACGAAACACAGCGCGACCGACACGGCGAGCAGCAGCAGGTAGAACGACGTCTGGTGGAGAGTCTTGGTGCCGTCCATGGGGATGGGTTCCGGTTGAGTCGGCGAGGGTGCCGACGATGCCGTTGCCCATGATAGCGGCTTCGCTACGCGCAGCATTGCGCAAGCGCGGCCGCGTACCGGAAACCGCGCGAGGCGAGCGCCGTGCGCGGCGCGTCAGTCCGCGTTGACGAGCCGTATGCGCGTGATCTCGGACGGCGCGCCGAGCCGCTTGGGCGGCCCCCAATAGCCCGTGCCCCGGCTCGTGTAGATCGACATGGCGCCGAGCTTGTCGAGCCCCGCCGTGAACGGCTGCTGCAGCCGCACGAGGAAATTCCACGGAAAGATCTGGCCGCCGTGCGTATGGCCGGACAACTGCAGCGTGAAGCCCGCCTCGGCGGCCGCGTGGGCCGAGCGTGGCTGGTGCGCAAGCAGCACGCGCGTTTCGACGTCCTCCGGCGCGCCGGCGAGCGCTGCCGCGGGATCGCTGCGCTGCGCGGGATCGAAGTGGGCCGCCGTGTAGTCGGTGACGCCGGCCAGCACGAGACGCGCGCCGCGATGCTCGATCACGACGTGCTCGTTCATGAGCACCGTGAGCCCGATGCGGCGGAATTCGGCGACCCAGGCATCGGCGCCAGAGTAGTACTCGTGATTGCCCGTGACCACGTAGACGCCATGACGGGCCCGCAGTCCGCCGAGCGGCGCGGTGTGGCGCGAGAGCCGCGCGACGCTGCCGTCCACCACGTCGCCGGTGATCGCGACGACATCCGCATCGAGTGGGTTCACGGCGCGCACGATCGCTTCGACGTAGTTGTGTTTGATGGTCGGCCCGACGTGGATGTCGCTCAACTGGACGATCGAAAAGCCGTCGAGCTCGGCAGGCAGGCCGCGAATCGGAACGTCGACGGTCCGCACGGGCGCGCGTCGCCGCGCGTTGAAGAAGCCGAATGCACTCGACAACAGCGCGAGTCCGATCACGCCAATCGAACTTGCGGTGCGCCAGGTCGCGAGATCGACGGTATGCGGCCAGAGCGCGTCGATGCTCATCAGCGAAGCCAGCACGATGTCGCGCACGATCGTGAGGATCAGCAGCGACGAAAACAGGCCCATGGCGAGCATGCCGGACCATGCAAGGCGATCGCCGAGCGGCTGGCGCTTCATCCCGCGCGCGGCCATGCCGGGCGGAATCAGCGCGCACGACAGCACGAGCCACAGCGCGGCGAGCCACCTGACGGCGGCAGGGACGGGCAGATCGGGGATCAGCCGGAAGCCCACGTACACGTGCAACAGCACGCCGATGGCGATGAGGCGGATGAAAAACGAGAGTCGACGATGCATGGCGGGCAGAGAACGCAAAGGCACGGGCGGGCGTGATGGCCCGGCCGGAAAGGGGCTGCGCAGCATTCTACCGGCAAGTGCGCACGCGTGCTGTCGTCACAATCGCAACTAACAGTCAAGCGTGTGAAGCACACGCGACACACACCCAGACAAGGCGGTCGAGCAGAAAGGATCGCCGCGGTATCAGCACTCTGGCACGCTTCTTTCCAGTGAATACATCGGACTATTAACCATTTATTGAATGCGCCCTTTCCATGAGCTATTCTCGAAACGAGGCCCGTGCAGCATTGGGCGTCTGGGGGACAGGTCATGAAAGTCACGAAGCCCGTAGTGGGCGGACATCATGGTCGTCACGTGTGCTACGAGAGCAGTCATGTCATGCTGCCGCTCGTTGTCTTGTCGGTGATGGCGCTGGTGCTCTATGTCGGTGTGAAGCGGGCCGATATCCTGGAGATTGGTCGAAGCGCGCTGTTCGATGTCGTGATGGTCTTCGTCGCGCTTGGCATCGCCGGGTTGTTTGGCTTCGTAGGCGGCTGGTTGCGCTCGCGTACCACCGACGATACGCCCGAGAGCTTTTGTTTCATCGGCGCGGTGGTGGGTGCGGTGGTGTTCTACCTCGCGGTCTTTACCTGACTTCCGCGCTTTTTTGTTTTCTTGCTGTTCCACTGCGCGGTCGTGCTTTACGTTTGCGCTCGTGCGACACTGTCCGGCCTGATTCCGATCGCGCTATTCCTTGATGTTCGATCTCTTTGACGACACGCCTGAACCTGACGTCGACTGGCATCCCGCATGGCTCACGCCCGAGCAGGCTGAGCACCTGTTCGAACGCATCGCTGCCGAAACGCAATGGCGCCAGGAGCGGATCCGCACCCCCGGCGGATGGGTCGATCAGCCGAGGCTGACCGCCTGGCTCGGTGAACCCGACGCCGTCTATGTCTATTCAGGCATCCGTAACGTACCGCAACCGTGGACGCCTGCCGTGGCGGTGCTGCGTGACGCCGTCGGCGAGATCTGCGGCGTGCGCTTCAATAGCGTCCTGCTGAACCGCTACCGGGGCGGTACGGACAGCATGGGCTGGCACGCGGACCACGAACCGGAGCTGGGCCCCGAGCCGGTGATTGCCTCCGTGAGTCTGGGTGCTACGCGGCGCTTCGACCTGCGGCACAGCAAGACCGGTGTCGTGCGCTCGTTCCGGCTGACTGCCGGCAGTTTGCTTGTGATGCGCGGACAGACGCAGGCGCAGTGGCGTCATCGTGTGCCAAAAGAGCCCGCGGTGACAGGGGAGCGGATCAATCTGACGTTTCGGGTGGTGATGCCGGATTTGCGGAGAAGATAGTTTTTATCTGCCAATTGAGATGTGATGCGAGAAGTTGATGCGAATTTGGCGTTTCCATGGAATACGATGGGTGCTCGCGTCTTAAATCGAATAAAAATTTATGCGCATAAACGCGCAACCGCGCGCCGCCGGCTCAGTCGCTTTCGCCGAGCCGTCGACGCATGATCGCGGTCAGTCGGTCGAGCGGCAGCGTCGACGCAGCGAGCGCCGTAGTGTCGGGAAAATGCTCGCGCGCGATGTCGGTGAGTACCTGTCCCGGCGGGGCTTCGACAAATACGCTCGCGCCCGATTCGGCCATCACAGTTAGCGCATCGAACCATCGCACGGTATAGCGCATGTTCGTCGCGAGGTCGAGGCGAATCGCGTCGCCGCTGTGGAGCGGACGGCCGCCGCGGTTGTCGACATAGACACCCTGTGGCGCGTGAAACGGTATCTCGCGCGACCACATTTCAAGCTCGTCCGCCGCTTCGGCCAATAGTTCGCAATGCGAAGGAATGGCAACGTCGAGCCGCTGTGCCTTGCGCGCACCCGCGGCGAGCGCGCGGACGGCGAATGCTTCGAGCGCGGCATCGTCGCCGGCCACGACGATCTGGCGCGGCGCATTGACGTTTCCGATGTACACGCGGCCACCTCCACGGTCTGCCTGCTCGGTGGCGAGCATCTCAAGCTGCGTTTCGCCGAGGCCCGCGACCGCGGTCAGGCCGAATCCGGCGGGGTAGGCCGTTTCCATCAGTTCTGCGCGTTTTTTCACCATGCGTATCGCGTCACCGAACGCGAGCGCGCCGCAGCACACGGCGGCGGGAAAAGCGCCTACCGACAAACCTGCACTGAATTGAGGCACCAGCGCATCACGCGCGAGTGCCCGTGCCAGCGCGACGCCGGCGACAGTCAGTCCGATCTGCACGGCTACCGTGGAGCGTAGCGCGTCCGCGCTGTCGAGGGTCAGCACATCGATGCCGAGCACCGCCGACGCCTCTGCGATCGTCTCGCGTACCGCTTCATGCGCGGGCAGACGGTGGAGGAAGCCGGGGCTTTGTGCGCCCTGTCCGGGAAAGAGGCAGGCAAGCGTCATGATCGGCACCACGGATTTTCGATAAGCCGAGGGCCGTCGTCGGCGCGTGCCAGTACACGCGGCACACCCGCAGCAAGTTCGCTGAGTGCGACGCCGCCTGCCGGCGTTTCGAGTTGTGCATCGACGCGTGTGCCTGCACGCACTGCCGCCTGGGCTAGCGTATCGGCGAGCGCGCGGAGGGTCGCGGCGCCAGGTGGCTCCGGCATGCGAATGAGCAGATCGAGATCGCTTGAACCACTAACCGTGTGAACGCCGGTCGCAAGTTCGAATCCGGCGCTGCCTGTCGGGCCCCAGACATAGTCGTCGAGTGGAGATGACGTTGCGCGCAGCGCGGCTAGTGCCGCGAAGGCGGGCAGGGCGAGTCGATCATGGGATGGCGCGCTCTGCCGCAACGTTTCAGGTTCGCGGATTGATTCGATATCCTTAATGTTTACCCACGTCGCAAACCGCTGCGCGCGCACCTTTCCGCGCATGCCGACCGCAACGAGCCCCCGCGTCGCAACCGCGCGGCGCACGACCACCCATGGCGCCAACGCAAACGCATCGCGTACCCAGTCCGGCTCGTCGTCCGCATGGACAAGTCGGGTCACGCGCAGCAGATCGTGCGCACGCACGCCGTCAATCAGTCCGCGTTCCATTGCTGCGCCAGGCGCCGGCGGACTTCGATCGAAGCGGTGCGTGTGCGCGTCGCCGCGTCGTTGCGCAAGCGGTGCGAAAGATCGCGCGGCTGCGCGCGCGCTTCGCGCACCATGTGTGCAAGCACGTCGCGGACACGGGCCGTCTGTTCGTCGGAGGGCGCATCGGCATCGACGCCTTCGATCAACTGATCCAGTAAGCCGAGCTTGCCGAACGACGTCATCGAATACGACATCGGCACGATCGTTTCGCCGAGCGCGTCGAGGTCCTCCACGCTTCGGCGCGTGACGCGCGCAGCCGCTTCGCGGCCCATCGCGTGCACCATCGTGCCGGCCGCGTCGAGCGCGACGATGCGGCTCGCCTGATACCCATGCGCGAGAAACGCGCCCGACATCGCAGGACCGACGATCAACGCGATCACCGGATGTCCCGCAAGACGCGCGCTCGCGTAAGCGTCCACGGCTGCCGCGCAGGCGAGGTGGATGCCGAGCATTTCCTCGCGATAGCCATAGGCTTGGCTCTTCACGTCGACGATCGCGATGATCGGCCGGCGCGTGGCGCTGCTGGCGTCGGCGGCCATCGCACTGCGCACGGGCTGTGCGAGACGCCAGCCTTGTTCGAGGCCGACGACGTTGTCGCGCGCCTGTGGGAAACGGTTGTCGGGGTCCGGCACGACCGTGATGAAGCGTGACGTCTCGCCGCCCAACTCTGCATCGGCATGGCGCACGGGACCGCTGTCCTGTGCCTCTGCACCGGCCAGCGCATGCAGCCAGCGCGCGCCGCGGCTCACAGTGGTATCGCTCATTTCGTTTCTCCGTGAGTCGTGAGAGGCGAGGCGCCGAAGACCGTGCGCATCGTGTCGGGCTCGATGGTTGCCGGGTCGATCCCCGCGAGCTTCGCGAGATACGTGTCCACCTGTTCGGTGCGGTGCACGGCCGGCACGCCGCGCGAAAACGCTGCGCGCACGGCGGTCTGTACGTCGTCCACGGCATCTTCGACGAGCGCGTCGGCAAAGCCGGTCGTCGTGCGTTGCTCGCCGCCGATCAACTGCCATACGCGTCGCCGGTCGCTTGCATCGAGTTCGTCGATGCCCGCTTCCTGTTCGATGACTTCGGGGCCGTTCATGCCGAGCCGACCCTGCTTCGTCATCACCAGATACGAGCAGAGACCGGCCGCAAGCGACATGCCGCCGAAGCAGCCCACCATGCCCGCGATCACGCCCACGACAGGTGCGTGACGGCGCAGCGCGACGATGGCCGCCTGAATCTCGGAGATCACTGCGAGGCCGAGGTTGGCTTCCTGCAGACGCACGCCGCCGGTCTCGAACAGGATGACCGGGCGCACGATCTTGCCGCGCTCGCAGTCGGCGAGCGCGAGTTCGAGCGCGGCCGCGATCTTGCTGCCCGACACTTCGCCGATGCTGCCGCCCTGAAATGCCGATTCGATTGCGGCGATCACGGCGGGTTGTCCGTCGAGCGTGCCGCGTGCGATCACGGCGCCGTCATCGGCCTGGCAGACGATGTCCTGCAGCGGCAGCCATGGCGATTCCATACGATCGAACGGGCCGAGCAGTTCGCGAAACGAGCCTGCGTCGAGCACGGCGCGCGCACGCTCGCGTGCGGTCAGTTCGATGAAGCTTTCGCGCAGCAGGGCGCCTGGTGTTTCGTTCGCTTTTGCGTTCATGACTGTGCTCCCGATGCAGCGTCTTGCGCCGCTTCGACGGCCTGCGCGAGTCGCAGCGCGACGATGCCCGGCGTCGCGCCGAAGTCGTTGATCTCGATGTTGGCGGCGCCATCGTAGCGTGTGAAAAAGCGGTCGAGTACGCTCTTCCAGATGTGCCCGTAGCCGTCCACGCTCGTGTGCACGACGACGCGCGCGCGCAATGCGCTGGCGGGCTGCAGCAACACTTCGAGATCGCCTGAGCCGACGACGCCCACATGCGCGCGCGTCGTCACGGCGCGTTGCGCCGGGTAGTCGAATGTCAGTTGTTCCATGAGATTCCTTGACCGTTGCGGTGTCGAACCAGTCTGTCGATAAAGAGCGTCGCGGCGAGCAGATCGGCCGCGCCTCCCGGCGATGCATTGAGTGCGAGAAGTGCGCGTTCGAGCGCGTCGAATGCCGCGCGGCCCGCGGGCGTGGCGATGCCGCCCGCGTCGCGTACGCGCTGCGCGCCCGCCTGCGCGGCCACGCGTCCGGCGAGTCCCGCGCGATGCAGCACGCAGGTGTCGTCGAGCGAAGCCATGATTGCGATGAGGGCGTCCACACGCGCCGTGATTTCGTCGCGGCCCAGCGCACGCGCGGCAAGCAGTGCCGGCAGTCCTACGCGCGTCACATGCGGGAAGCCGTGCTGCGCTTCGCCTCGCGCGCCGCCTACGTTGTAGCGCTCGCATACGCGTTCGCCATTGCTGCCGGCGGGCCTGGCGTTGCGGTCGTCGTAGCGTGCGATCCGCGCGGCTGTTTCGCAGATGAGGGCCGCGTGGGAGCTGGGGTCGCCGGGTGTGGGTACGATCGCCGCGCCCGCCACGAGCAAGCCGACGATCCATATCGCGCCGCGATGCGCATTACTGCCGTTCGTCGCGCGCATCATTGCGGTTTCGCCCGCGCGGCCGATGCGTGCAAGTTCCGTGCGTAATGCGGCCCCTGGCGCCGCGCCGCGCGCAGCACGCGCGAGTGCGCAGAATGTCGGTTCGAGCGCGTGCGCCGAGTGCAGCATCGTCGCGAGATCGAGGTCGCGATGCGCGCCGCTGCCGCGCCCATCGACGAGTGCGGGTTTGGGCGTGAGGCGTGCTTCGTCGATCAGCGCATCGCGGGCGAAGCGCGCGAGCAGCGCATCGGAAACATCCGTTTCATTCGATATGCTGAATAAATTCGCTCGCGTTCCCTGCGCGGACGACGCGACGGCTCCCGCCGCGGCCATGTCGAACATGAGCGGGTTGCGCATCGCGCTCACCAGCTACGGAAGCGCGCGGGCGGCGTGTAGAGCCCGCCCGACCACGTCACGAGATCGTCGATGCTGCGCGCCGCGAGCAGCGACCGTTTCGCATCGCCGCGACGGATGCCGATGTCCTCGGGGTACTGCACGATGCCGCGGCGGCGCAGTGCTTCGGTCTGTTCCGGTTTGGCTCGCAGGCCAACGGGCGTCACGCCGGCGACGGCCGCGAGCGCCGCGCGCCGCTCGTCGATGCCTTCGGCGCGATGCAGATGCGCGATGCCTTCTTCGGTCACGACATGGCTCACGTCGTCGCCATAGATCATCACGGGCGCGACGCTCATGCCGCTTTTTTGGCCGACTGCGATGGCGTCGAGTTCGTCGACGAAGGTCGGCTCGCCGCCTTTCTTCCAGGTCTCGGCGAGCTGAACCACGAGCTTCTGGCCCCGCGATACGGGGCCCGTGTCGCGCAGCAGCTTGAGCCATGCCTCGCTCGCATGGCGCCGGCCGCGCGGATCGTGGCCCATGTTCGGCGCGCCGCCGAAGCCCGCGAGCCGCCCGCGCGTGACGGTCGAGGAGTTGGCGTCGGCGTCGATCTGCAGCGTCGAGCCGATGAACAGATCCACCGCATATTGGCCCGCAAGCTGGCATAGCACGCGATTCGAGCGCAGGCTGCCGTCGCTGCCCGTGAAGAACACGTCGGGGCGCGCGGCGATATACGCCTCCATGCCCACTTCGCTGCCGAAACAATGCACGCTTTCGACCCAGCCCGATTCGATGGCCGGAATCAGCGTGGGATGCGGATTGAGCGTCCAGTGGCGGCAGATCTTGCCCTTGAGACCGAGCGATTCGCCGTACGTGGGCAGCAGCAGTTCGATCGCGGCCGTATCGAAGCCGATGCCGTGATTGAGCGCACTGATGCCATACGGCGCATAGATGCCCTTGATGACCATCATCGCGGTCAGCACCTGCAGATCGCCGATGTGACGCGGATCGCGCGTGAACAGCGGTTCGACGGCGAAGGGCCGATCGGCCTGCACGACGACATCGACCCACGAGCCCGGAATATCGACGCGCGGCAGTTCGTCGACGATCTCGTTGACCTGCACGATGACGATGCCCTGGCTGAACGCGGCGGCTTCGGCGATCGTCGGCGTGTCTTCGGTATTCGCGCCCGTGTAGAGATTGCCGTGACGGTCGGCCTTTTCGGCGCACAACAGGGCGACTTGCGGCGTCAGATCCACGAACATGCGCGCGTAAAGTTCGACGTACGTATGAATCGCGCCCACCTCGAGCTTGCCGTCTTCGAGCAACTGTGCCACGCGCAGACTTTGCGGACCGGCAAACGCGAAATCGACGCGATGGGCGATGCCGCGTTCGAACAGCGTCAGGTGCTCGGGCCGGCTGATGCTCGAAATCAGCAGGTGCACGTTATTGAGTTTGGCCGGATCCGCTTTCGCGAGCGAGCGTGACAGGAAGTCGGCCTGCTTCTGGTTGTCGCCTTCGAGCGCGACGCGGTCGCCCGGGCGGATCAGCAACTGCAACGCATCGGTCATGCGCGAGGTCGGCAGCACGCCGTCTTCGAGCCATGCGGCGACGCTGGCGAGGCGGCGGGCTTTTTCGTCGCGGCGTGTGGTCCAGGAGCGGGGCGCGGGACCGGACGAATGTGCGGCGGACGAGGGTGCGGTTTCGGCGGAAGATTTCATCGGCGGTTCAGGTCCGTGTGCGGGAAGACGGCGTGCGCGGTTTCTTGGCAGCAGGCATGAGCGCGGCGCGTTCGGTGAGAAAGCGGTAGAGCAGTTCGCCCGTGCCGAGCAGGTGTGCGGCAACGAGTGCCTGGGCGGCAGGGACGTCGCCACGTTTGACGGCGTCGAGTATTTCGGTGTGCTCAGCGTCAGATTCACCCTTGTATTCGGGGAAATCGAATTTCAGGCGCAGATAGCGTTCGCCGCGACGGTGCAGCGACGCGAGCATCTCCAGCAACTGCGGACGGCCGCACGGCGCGTAGAGGCTCATATGAAAGTCGGCATTGCGCGCCACGTACAGCGACGGATCGCGTTCGCGCCGTGCCGCGGTGGCCAGCGCGCGCGCTTCGCGCAGCGACTGGGCGGTGTGGCGGGGCATGGCGAGGCCGAGCGCGAGGCTCTCCAGCGCGGAGCGGATCTCGTAGATCTCACGCGCCTCTTCGGCCGACAGCGACGCGACGCTCGCGCCCTTGTTGACCTCGATCTTCGCCCAGCCTTCGCTGGCGAGCTGGCGCAATGCTTCACGCACGGGAATGGCGCTGACCGAAAAATGCCGCGCGATGGCGTCCTGGCGCAGCGGCGCGCCGGGCACGAGGGCTCCCGCCACGATGGCGTCGCGCAGGGCGTCCGCGATCATGCGCGAAGCACTGGTACGCGGCGCCGCGACAACCGGCAAAGTGGCGGCGGTGTCGTCGTCCAGGGGAAAACCATCCGTTGCGTCGTTCATGACATCAAATATTATATATAAAACGTGAATGGCGGAAGACCCGTACAACCCCGTGTGCCACGCGCCTGGCGGCATGCAAAAAAGGAGAGAGGAGAGCCATGAATTCGGTAACAGGAGCGGTACGGCCGGCGGGGCGCAAGACGCCGCTGAACCGGTCGCAGATCGCAGGTTTCTGGGGGTCCTGGGCAGGCTGGACGCTCGACGGTATGGATTCGTTCATATACGCGCTGGTGCTCACGCCCGCGCTGGCGGAACTGCTGCCGCGCTCAGGTTATGCGGCCAGCCCGACCAACATCGGGCTCGCGGGTTCGATCCTGTTCGCGCTGTTCCTGGTCGGCTGGGGGCTGTCGTTCATTTGGGGGCCGATTGCGGACCGCTTTGGACGCACGCGCGTGCTGGCGGCCACGATCCTGATGTTCGCCGTATTCACTGGGCTGGCCGCGACCGCCCAGAGCGTGTGGTCGCTTGCGATCTACCGCTTTCTCGCGGGCGTGGGCATCGGCGGCGAGTGGGCGCTGGCCGGTACGTACGTCGCTGAATCATGGCCGGAGGACCGCCGCAAAATGGGCGCGGGCTATCTGCAGACGGGCTATTACGCCGGATTCTTCATTGCCGCCGCGCTCAACTATACGGTGGGCGTGCACTATGGCTGGCGCGCGATGTTCCTGACCGGCGCGGTCCCGGTCATCGTGGCGATCATCGTGTTGCTGCGTGTCGAGGAGCCGGCCAAGTGGCGCAATGCGGAGGCCAGCCACGTGCATCAGGGCAAGCCGCTGCGCGAGATTTTCAGTGGTGCTTATCGCCAGCGAACGATCGTCGCTACCGCGCTGCTGACCATTGCGATCATCGGTCTGTGGGCCGGTGCGGTCTACGAGCCGTCGGCGGTCATTCAACTGGCCACGCGGGCCGGCGCGAACAAGGCGGACGCGATTCGCACGGCGTCGATTGCAACGGGCATCTTGTCGATCGGTACGATCCTCGGCTGCCTCGCGTTGCCGCCGCTGGCCGAGCGCATCGGCCGCAAGTGGACGCTTGCCGTGTATTTCGCGGGCATGGCCGTTTCGATCGCCGCGGCATTCGGCTGGGCCTTCTACCTCGAAAACGGGCTCGTGCCGTTCATTGCGCTGCTGTTCGTTCTGGGTTTCTTCGGCGGCAACTTCGCGCTGTTCAGCCTGTGGCTGCCGGAGCAGTACAGCACGCGCGTGCGGGCGACGGCATTCGCGTTCTGTACCTCGTTCGGACGTTTTCTCGGAGCGGGCGTGAACTTCCTGCTGGGCGCCGCGGTGCTGCACATGCATACGCTCGGCGTGCCGGTCGCGCTGACCGCGATCGTTTTCGTCCTCGGTCTGTTCATCATCCCGTTCGCGCCGGAAACGAAGGGCGAACCGCTGCCGTCGTGACCCACGCCTGCGCTGAAACTCAGCGCGGGTAGACGCTCACTCTGCCACTGACCGCAAGCCGCACGCGCTCGCCGCGGCGCGGCGTGCGGTAGCCCGGCACGCGGGCGCGTACCGTGTCCGGCGAACTGAGCAGATGCAGCGTGAGCGCTGCGTCCTGCCCCTGGAACGTGACGTCGTCCACGAGCGCATCGAGTGCGCCGTCGCGTTCGTCCGTCGGCCGCAGCAGATCGATCTGCTCAGGGCGCAGCATCACATCCACGGGGCCGTCGACGCGATGCGCACCATCGGCGAGCGGCAGCGCGCCGAGTACGCAGTGCGCGCAGCCGTTCTCGACATGTCCTGGCAACAGCACGGCCTCACCGATGAACGCCGCAAGCTCGCGCGTGGCGGGGCGCCGGTAGAGGGTTTGCGGCGTGGCGGTCTGCAACAGCCGCCCGCGCCACAACACCGCCACTTCATGCCCGAGCGACAGCGCCTCGGCCTGGTCGTGCGTGACGAGCACGGCCGTCGCGCCTGCTGCAGCCAGCGCGCGCGCAACGGCTTCGCGCGTCTCGACGCGCAGGGCCGCGTCGAGCGACGAGAACGGCTCGTCGAGCATCACCAGACCCGGCGACGGTGCGAGCGCGCGGGCGAGCGCCACGCGCTGCTGCTGACCGCCCGATAGCTGCTGCGGCGCGCGCATTGCATAGGACTGCGGAAGACCGACGAGTTCGAGCAGTTCCGCCACGCGATGATGCGACCGGCGTTGCGCGCGCGGCAGACCGAACACGATGTTCTGCGCGACCGTGAGATGCGGAAACAGCGCGCCTTCCTGCGGCACATAGCCGATCTGGCGCTGCTCGGCGGGCAGATGCAGATTTGGACCCGCGACGCGGCGTCCGGCGATTTCGACCGTGCCTGCGTCGGCGCGCTCGAAGCCGCACAGCACGCGCAGCAGCGTGGTTTTGCCGCTGCCCGAAGGTCCGAGCAGCGCGACGAGCGAACCCGATTTCACCGTCAGGTCGATGCCGTGAAGCACGGGGTGGCCGTCGAATGCTTTTTGCAGGCCGGAGATATGTAGCGTGCTCATGAGAGAGTACCGATGAGGCGATCAGGGGGCGTCGTGCGGCGCCGCTTCGCGTGCGGCCAGCGCGGACTTGCCCGCGAACGCGAATAGCAGGCCCGAGGCGACGAGCGAGAGCGCGGTGAGCAGCGCGGCGTAGGGGGCAGCCGCCGCGAACGCGAGCGTGGAGGTGTCGCTCCAGACCTGCGTCGCGAGCGTGTGCGTGCCAATGGGCGAGAGCAGCAGCGTCGCGTTCAGTTCGGTCACGACCGAGATGAACACCATCGACGCGGCTGCGCCGAGCCCAGGCCCTGCGAGCGGCAGCACGACCCGCCGCAGCGTCGCGAACCAGCCGAGTCCGAGCGAGCGCGCCGTTTCTTCGAGCCGCGGTTGCGCCTGCACGAGCGCCGCGCGCACGCTCACAAGCGCGAGCGGCAGGAACAGGATCGAGTAGGCGACGATCAAGAGCGTCGTGCCCTGATAGAGCGGCGTGAGCGTGCGCACCGCGAGCGAGACGATCGCGAGCGCGATCACGAGCCCCGGCACGCCCTGCGCGACGAACGTCGTGCGTTCGAGCAGGGTGGCGAGGCGCCCCGGATAGCGCACGAGCAGAAAGCCGAGCGGCAACGCGAGCAGCGTCGTGAAGACGGCGGCGGTGAGGCCGAGGCGCAGCGAGGCGAAGGTGGTCGAGAGGAGCAGTTCGGGCGAGACGTCGGCCGGGGTGATGGCGGCGGCGCCGGGCTGCGTGAGCCAGTAGCCGATCATCGTGAGCGGCACGCCGAGCGTCGCGCCATTGAGCGCGAGAAAACCGGCCGCGACGGGCCAACGCCAGCGGCCGAGCGCGTGGCGCACGGGCGCACGCCGCGCGCCGCGATCGACACGTTCATAGCGCGCGCGTCCACGCACGCGGAATTCGAGCGCGAGGCACACGAGGCACAGCACGATCAGCACGCACGCGAGCAGCGACGCGCCGCCGCCATCGAAACTCGTGCGGTACTCGGCGTAGATCTCGGTTGTGAACGTGCGAAAGCGCAAGAGCTGGAACGCGCCGAACTCGGAGAGCACGCCGAGGGCGACCAGCAGCATCGAACCGAGCAGCGCGGGGCGCAGTTGTGGCAGCACGACGCGAGCGAACGTGGTCCAGCGATTGCAGCCGAGCGAGCGCGCCGTTTCTTCGAGCGCGGGATCGAGCCCGCGCAGCGCGGCGGCCACCGGCAGATAGACGAGCGGAAAATACGCGGTCGTGATGACGATGAACGCGCCGAGAAAGTCTTGCAGATCGAGGCTCAGCGAGACCCATGCGAAGCTCGTGATGAAAGCGGGCATCGCGAGCGGTGCGGCAGCGAGCAGTGCCCACGCACGTCGACCAGGCACGTCGGTGCGTTCAACGAACCACGCGACCGCTGTGCCCAGCACCGCGCACGCGAGCGTGGCCGACACCGTGATCGTCAGCGTGTTGAACAGCAGTTCGCCGACGAGCGGTCTGAAGATCAGATCGACTGCGTCGGCGAACGGGGAAGAGAGCGCGCGCCAGAACGTCAGCGCGAGCGGTAGCAGCACGAGGATTGGACCCGGCAGCGCCGCGGCGAGCAGCGCGCGCGGCACCCGCCGCCGCGCGGCGGCGGGCGGTGGCGTGGCGGCCGGGTCCTGGATGGCTCGCGGTGTGGTGAAGGCTTCGCTCACGATGAAGTTGATATCGCCATAACGTTTAGAGCAGACCCGCTTCGCGCAGCAACTTGCCGGCCTGGCTGTCGTCGCCGAGTTGTTCGATCGTCAGCGCGGGCGGCTTCAACTGGTCGAACGGCTTGTTGATCGGGTCGCTCGCAATACCGGCGCGCAGCGGATATTCGAAGCTGATGTGATCCTGCGCCATCAGCTTCTGCGCACGATCGCTCACGAGATACGCGAGGAATTTCTGCGCGCCTTCCGGGTTGTGCGCGGTCTTCGTCACGGCAGCGCCGGAGACGTTCACGAGCGCGCCGACGTCGCCGTCCGCGAAATGCGCCACCGTGCTGTGCGTTTTCTTGTCGCCGACTTCCGCGTGCAGACGATCCCAGTAGTAGTTGTTGATAATGCCCGTCGCGACCGCGCCGCGGTTCACGGCGGCGACCACGCCTTCATCGTCGTCGAAAATCTGCGAGTTCGTCTTCAGGCCCTTCAGCCACGCGAGCGTTGCGGCTTCGCCCTTCGTCGCGATCACGGCATCGACGAGCGGCAGGAAATCGGCGTCGGACGGCGCAATGCCAACCTTGCCTTTCCACTCGGGCTTCGCGAGGTCGAAGATCGTCGGCGGCAGTTGCGAGGCCTGCACCTTCGTCGTGTTGTACGCGAGTACGTCTTCGCGCGCGGTCACGCCGACCCAGTCGCCGGCCGGCGAGCTGTAGCGCGCGGGGATGGCGGCCAGCGTCGCGGGCTGCACCGGCGCCAGCAGACCTTTTTCCTGCAGCAGCATCAGCTCGGGCGAGTTCTCGGTGAAGTAGACGTCGGCGGGCGTCTTGCCGCCTTCGGCGATCAGTTGCGCGGCGAGTGCGGGGCCTTCGCCGCTGCGGATGTTCACGGCGATGCCGGTCTGCTGTTCGAAGTCCTTCGCAAGCTGGTTCACGACCTGCTCGTGCTGGGCGCTGTACAGCGTGATCGAGGCCGCATGCGCGGCGAGCGGCAACGCGACGGAAGCGGCAACCGTGATGCCGGCGGCGATGGCGCACAGGCGCGCAACGGGAGAAGTGTTTTTCATGATGTTCAGGTATCCGTGATAATCAATAATGTCTCTGTGCAGGCATTCAGGCCGAGAACAGCTCCGCACCAATGAACGAACCGGGCTTCGCACCCGGCGGGCACGCGAAGATCGCGCTGCCGACGTGGGTCGTGAACTGGTTCATCATGTCGAACTTCGAGAGCTTTTCGTTGATCGGAATGAAGCCGGTGCGCGGGTCGCCCTGGTGGGCGATAAAGATCAGGCCCGCGTCGTATTCCGTCTCCTGGCGCCACGGCGGCCAGCGTTCGATGTAGAAATTCGTGCTGTCGTTGTACGAGTACGAGCGGCGCAGAATCTGCGCGCCATTGTTCGACGCGCGATTCGACAGGCGCACGTGCGAGTTCTCAGGAATCAGCGGATTGCCGTCCTTGTCCTGGGCATCGAGATCGACTTCGTCGAATTCCTTCTGCTTGCCGATCGGGGCGCCGCTCATTTTCTGGCGGCCGAACACCTGTTCCTGGAAGCCGCGCTCCATCTTGTCCCAGTGTTCGATCGTGATGCGGATGCGGCGCACGACCGTGTAGGTGCCACCCTGCATCCACGACGCGTCGTCGGCCTTGGCCCAGACGAAGTCGTTCATTAGCTTCGGGTCGGTCGTCGGCGGATTGTTGGTGCCGTCCTTGAAGCCCATCAGGTTGCGCGGCGTCTGCCCGCGCGGACCCGAGAGGAAGCCTGCCTGTCCCCAGCGCATACGTGCGATGCCGTCCGTCTGGCGCGCGAGCTGGCGCACCGCGTGGAAGGCCACCTGGGCGTCGTTCGCGCAGGCCTGCACGAACAGGTCGCCGCCGGTTTTCTCGGGGATCATCTGGTCGCCATTGAAGCGCGGCAGATCGACGAGCGCGGCGGGGCGCTTGTGCGCGATGCCGTAGCGATCCTTGCCGCCGGACATGAAGAGCCCGGGGCCGAAGCCGAACGTGACCGTGAGGCCGGCGGCGCCGAGGCCGAGCACATCGCCGGAGTCGGGCGCGGGCTGATCGTCGCTCGTGCCTTCGAGCGATGCGGCGGGCTTGGCCTGCGTCATGCGGGCGGCCGATTCGGTCCACTGGCGCAGCAGCTTGATCACATCGTCGCGCGAGGTCGTCGTGAGATCGAATGCGGCCACATAGGTGTGCGCCTGCTGCGGCGTGATGATGCCGCCCTGGTGCTCGCCGTAGAACGGCTCGACGGCGAGCATCGGATCCGTGTCGGCGGCGGGCGCGCGAGCCTGCGTGGCCGCCTGGGCGACGCCCGGCGCGGCGAACGTGGCGCCGAGCGCGGCACCGGCGGCCACGGCCGCGCCGCTGGCTCTGAGGAAGCCGCGCCGGGCCGGGCAGCCGGGCATGTCGTCGTGATTGGACATCGTTATTGGGCCAGTACGAGAGTGTTGACGTCGTCTTCCACGTAGTAGAAGCCGTTGCCCGCCGGCGTCATCGCGATGCCGAACAGGTCGCCGCTGCCCGGGGGCTGCTGCGCCTTGTCGGCATCGATCCAGCGTGCGTAGAGCTGCTTGCCCGTGGCCGGGTCGATTTCGACGACCTGACCGTTGAGCGCGTTCGTGACGAGCAGGTGGCCCTGCGGCGTCGTGACCATCGCGAGCGGCCGGTGCAGCAGGCCATCGGCCGTGAGCTGGCGGCCGACACCCGCGCTCGTGTCGCGCGTGAGCGGGTCGTCGATCACGTTGACGCGATTGCCGGTCGCATCGGATACATAGAGCTGCTTATTATCCGCGGACAGCGCGAGGCCGGTCGGCCCGACGAGGAACACGCCTTTGTCGGCCTGAGCGCCGAAGCCGCTTGCCACGACCGCTTCGTGCTTCACCTGCGGCGCCTGGCCGTTCGGGATCTCGAGGTCCAGACGCAGCACCGTGGCCTGCTTGACGACGGGCGGATTGCCGTCCGCGCCGCCCACGCCGAAGCCCGCGTTGCTCACGAACAGCGTCGCGTGGTCGCCGTTGTCCACGACGGCCATGTTGCCCCACGGATCGTTGATGTTCGGACTGCTGATGGTCTGCGCGATCTTGCCTTGATTGTCGAGCACGATCAGGCAGCCGGCGCCCTTGGTGTTGGTCGTGCCGTCATTGCTCGGCGTGCTGCCGACGATCACCCAGCCCGACTTCAGCACGGTCATCGCCGTGGACAGGCCGACGCCGCCCGGACATTCCTTGAGGTCGCGCGGAATCGACGCGAACAGCGTCATCTGCTTCGTGTCCGGGTGGTAATCGACGATCGTGCTGCCGGTGCCTTGCAGGTTCGAGGCGTTGTTGAAGTTGTCGACGAGCACGTCGCCCGCCTTGAGCGCGCCCGAACTGGCCGGAACCACCGCGATCGCGTAGGGGTTCTGGTCGCCGTTATCGGGCACCGTGTTGATCAGCGTGCTCTGGTGGTGAACCGTTTCGAGCAGACCCTCGGGGGCCGCGTGGGCCGTGAGCGGCGCGGCGCTCAGCCATGCGGCGGCGCTCAGTGCGAACGTCGCGCGGACCGCATGGAGCGCGTGCCGGGCGAAAGTGCGCGTAGCGTGTTTCATCGTGACTCTCCGTGTATTTAGAACGTAATGTTCGTGCGCATGCCGACCACGAACGTATTGCGTAGCGCCACTTGCGGGTTCTGCGGGTTCTGGCCGGCGCCTGCGTTGAACGTGTATTGCGCGTCGGCCTGCAACTGCCACCACGGCGTGACCTGGTACTGGTAGGTCGCTTCGAGCGCGGTTTCCTGCGTGCGCACGCCGTACGGCACGTTCAGATAGAAGCCGTGGTCGAGGTCGAGCCCGTTGACCGCGTTGCTGATCTTGATGTAGCTGAGCCCGAGGCCGACGCTGTCGTTGTCGCGGCCCGCGAACGGCGCCTTCATCACGATGCCGGCGTTCGCGGAGAGATCGACGAGATTGCGGTCGCCCGGCGCACCCATCACGCGCGCGAACACGCCGATGCTGCGCGCGCCGTCGGGGTCGGGGCGCCACACCATCTGGTCGGCCACGGCGTAGATGCTGTAATTGCCGTGATGCTGTGCCGGGACGCCGGTCGACGCGGGGTTGGCGAGCGAGAGACCGGTGTTGTCGAAGCGCTGATCGGCGAAGCTGTCGGTGTTGTACCAGAAGCCGAGTTTGTAGGTACCCGGCAGACCGCCGCCGCCGGCGCGCACGAGGTCGCCCTCGGCCGGCTGGTTGACCGCGTACTGCAACTCGCCGATCAGCAGCGAGCCGTTGTGCAGATTGAAGTTAGTACCACTGAGATTCGTCGGATCGTTGCCTTGCGGATCGCCGTCGAACACGCCGAACAGACCGGTGACCGAATGCGAGAGCTGACCGCGCACGCGCACGCCGAGCCCGGCGAGCGGGTAGGCCGGCCCGCCCGACGGCAGGTCGTACGAGGGCAGCGCGGGCCAGCCGAACATCGTGTTGACGAAGAGCGCCGCGTACTGGCTCGTCATGAACTCCTGGTCGAGACTCTGCTGACCGACCTTCACGTCGACTTTCTTGTCGAGGAACGACTGCTGGTACCACATCTCCCACAGGCGCGTGGAGGCCGCGGCTTCGATGCCGCTCGCGGTATTGAGCGTGCCGAGGTGCGATTCGCTGAGGTCGGAGCCGTGAATCTGCAGCGCGCTGATGTTGAACAGGCCGCCCGGCACGCCGAGCGCCTTGCTCGTATCCATCTGCAGCGTGGCCGTCGTGAGGCCGTCGTAGGCGCCGCCGCGGGCGAGGCCGCCGCGCAGGTTCGCGAGATATTCGCTCGTCTCGGTCAGTTGCAGCGAGACGCCGTACTGGCCGAGCCACGGACGCAGGCCGCCCATGTCGCCGAGCAGGTTCTGGCGGCTCCACAGGCCGGTCCAGAATCCGGCCGGCTGGGCCTGGATGGCGAGATCGGCTTCGGCCGCGTCGGACGTGGCGTCCGGATTGGCTTCGGTCTGCGCCTGGGCCGCGCCGCTTGCGAGCGTCGCGAAGGCGACCGATACCGCAAGCCTGCGCAGCATTGGCCAGCGACGCGCGGCCCCGTAACCGCGCAGCGTGGTCGTTTGAGTCGTACGCGAGAACTTCATCGAGATCCTTATTACTTATGTCGATGCTCAAGCCGCGGGCACCGCTACACATGAATTCCCTGCATCGCCGAGCCGGTGAGCGTCAGCGAACGATGCCTATCGTACCGATAGGTTAGTTGATCGTCAATACAAATGAGAATGATTCGCATAAAGATTACGTAAAACTCGACGAAGGATTACGAATGGCTGTCCGGGCGCAGTCGGCCCGCTTTCCGATGTCGCCTATCATCAAAAGATGAAGCCGGTGATCTCAAAGGAGCAAGCGATGATCGGACGCATGATCCTGCTGACCGCGTCCTGGTTCGTCTGGATGGGGGTGCTGCTGTTCGGGTCGGCGGGGACGCTCGCCTGGTTTGCGGCGTGGCTGTGGCTGATCGAATGGGCGGCGTGCGGCATCTGGATCGGCATGTGGCTGCTGCGTTTCGATCCGGGGTTGCTCGCCGAGCGGCTCACGTTGTTCGCGCCGCGTGGCCAGAGTCAGTGGGACCGCGTGTTCATGATGGCCGTCACGGTGCTCTGGTGTCTCTGGTTGTGCCTCATGGGCTTCGATTCAGTGCGTTTCGACTGGTCGCATGTGTCGATCGGATACCGGGTGCTGGGTGCCGTTGGCGTGTTTCTCGGCATTTTCTTCATACGCAGCGTGTTTGCGGCGAACCGCTTCGCTTCGCCCGTCGTCGCGATCCAGCATGAGCGCGGGCACACGCTCATCGATACCGGGCCCTATGCGCACGTGAGGCATCCGATGTATGCCTACGCGATCCTGTTTCTCGTCGGCACGCCGCTCATGCTCGGTTCGTGGTGGGGGCTCGCGTGCGTGCCGTTCATGGTGGCCGGCATCGGCTGGCGTGCCGTGAACGAGGAGCGCACGCTCGTCGAGGGGTTGCCCGGCTATCGCGAGTATCTGCAGCGCGTGCGCTATCGCTTCGTGCCGGGTATCTGGTGACGCGCGCCCCGCATCGTCGGGCTCGCGAGGTCCGTCAGGTTCTGCCGCTCTTGCGCGCCGGGCTCGCCTCGGGCTTCGGCTTTTTCTGCGGCGTACCAGAGGCGTCCGCGAGCGCCTCGGGCGTTGCGCCTTCGGCTGCCGGCGTGGTCGCGAGCAGGCTGCGCGCGGTGGGTTCGTCGACGATCAGTTCCTTGATGAAGCCGCCACGCAGCGCGCCGCGTATGCCGTCCACCTTGTGCAGCCCCGACACCACACAGATCGTCCGCTTCGCGTTGTGCACGAGGTCGAGATCCGGCCCGCTCGCGCGGCGGTTCAGGTCGATGTCGCGCCAGGTGCCGTCCGCGCGGAAAAACACGGTCGCGATATCGCCGACCACTTTCTCGGTGCGCAGCGAATTCAGGTCGTCGCGCTCGAGAAAGCCGCCGCTATAGACGTAGCTCGACACCTGCCGCGACATCGCACCGACGCTGCACAGCAGCACATCGGCACGTTCCTGCAATTGCAGGATTTTGCGCACGCTACGCTCGCGCCACAGGGCGAGCTTCGTTTCCGGGTAGTCGAAAAACGCGGGCACGTGAAACGGATGCGGGCGCGCGTCGTAATTGGTCGCGAACCGCATCACGAGATTGCTGCTGAACGGGTTGCTCACGCCCTGCGCATTGCCGGCGCCGTTGAGCTGCACGACATCGACGTTGGCGGTGGACTTCGGCGTCAGGTAGTCGGATACGGCGGACATCGTCGTGCCCCAGGCGATGCCGACCACCATGTTCGAATCGATCACGGTATTCAGATAGCTGGCCGTGTACATCGCCACCTTGCGCAGCCATTCGGCTTCGCCGGCCGCCTCGGGCACCGGCACGACGCGCGCCGCCGCGAGGCCGAAGCGCTCTTCGAGTTCGCTTTCGATCGTTCTCGGCCGCTCGCTCGGGTCGTTGATGCGGATTTCCACGAGCCCGTTCGCATGCGCCACGCCGAGCAGGCGAGACACCTTCGAGCGCGACAGGTTCATCTCCTGCGCGATCGCCTCGGTGGTCATGCTTTGGTAGTAGTACATCTTCGCGACTTTCACTGCTGCCGCGAACTGACTCGCTTCATCTTTGAAGACGGGGCTGGGCATACGGGACCAATCAGAGAGCGGAGCTGGGAGCTGCGTTTGACCGCACAGCACGAAAAGCGGCTTTCTTTATAACCGCAGTGGCACGAACTTGCAACAGGGTTGACCGGATGTGCAAATAACGCGAACGCCGGATTCCTCCGTCCGGCAAGGCTTTCGCGACGATCGTGGCCGCGGCCGTCATTGCACAAATGATCAATGCTATTGCAATAACGTGCGAATCAATCTATAAATGCGTCCTGGCGCAGACCATGGCGCGATCATGGTTTGGTACGCGGGACAGACGAAAGCGGCGGGTAACGGAGGAAGTAATGACGGGGCAGGTGGACTGGGATGCGCTCGTGGTGGGCGGCGGAGTCAACGGGGCAGGCATTGCCCGCGATCTGGCCGGCCGCGGCGCGCGCGTGCTGCTGGTCGAGCAGGACGATCTGGCCCAGCACACGTCGTCGGCGAGCACGAAGCTGATCCATGGCGGCCTGCGCTACCTCGAATACCGCGAGTTCGGTCTCGTGCGCAAGGCGCTGCAGGAGCGCGAGGTGTTGCTCGCGATGGCGCCGCATCTGATCGCGCCGCTGCGCTTCGTCATGCCTCACGTGCCGGAACTGCGTCCCGCATGGATGATCCGCGCGGGCCTGTTCCTCTATGACCACCTGAGCCGTCGCGCGGTCCTGCCGGGCTCGAAGACGATCAACCTGCGCGAGCACTTCGCGGGCGCGCCGCTCGCCGGCTCGTTCGCGCGCGGCTTCGTGTATTCCGATGCGGCCGTCGACGATGCGCGGCTCGTCGTTCTCAACGCCGTCGATGCCCGCGCGCGCGGCGCGCAGATCGCGACGCGCACGAGCTTCGTGTCGGCTAAGCGCGAGCCGGACCACTGGCGTGTGAACCTCGTCGACAGCCGTGGCCGCGAGTCCACGGTCACGGCCCGCGCGCTCGTGAATGCGGCTGGCCCGTGGGTCAACGCGCTCGCTATCGGTACGGTGGGTACCGCGGTCCACGAGCGGCCGATGCGGCTCGTGAAGGGCAGCCACATCGTGACGCGCAAGCTGTTCGATCACGATCACGCCTACATCTTCCAGAACACGGACCGGCGCATCGTCTTCGCGATCCCCTGGCAGGGCGATTTCACGCTGATCGGCACCACTGACATCGACTATGTCGGCTCGCCCGCCGACGTTCGCATCTCGGAGGACGAAACCACCTATCTGTGCGACGCCGTGAGCCGTTACTTCCGGCAGCCGGTTCATCCCGGCGACGTCGTCTGGTCGTTCGCGGGCGTGCGGCCGCTCATCGAAGACGGCGCAGGCGACGCGGCCGCCGCCACGCGCGACTATCAGCTCGAACTCGATACGGACGGCGCGCCGCTGATGTCCGTGTTCGGCGGCAAGATCACGACCTATCGCAAGCTCGCGGAGCAGGCCGCCGACGACCTGGCGCGCCCGCTCGGACTGACGGGCGGCGCGTGGACGGATCGCGCGCCGTTGCCGGGAGGCGACATTCCCGACGCCGCGAAGGGCGGCTTCGCGCGCTTCGCGGCCGATTTCCAGGCGCGCCACCCGTTCCTGCCCGCCGATCTCGCCAACCGTCTCGCGCGCGCCTACGGCACGCTCGCCGATACGATGCTGGCCGGCATCGGCTCGATGGAGGCGATGGGCGCGTGCCTCGTGCCCGGTCTCTACGAGGTCGAGGCGAACTATCTCGTCAATTACGAATGGGCGCGGACAGCGGACGACATCCTCTGGCGCCGCACGAAGCTGGGGCTCAGGGCGCAGGCCGCGGATCGCGAGCGGCTGCAGGCGTGGCTCGCGAGCCACGTGCCGCAAGGCGCGATGGATGCGCCGTCATCGACTTTTGGCTGACACGCGCCGGACATAGCCGGTCTTTATCCTCGCGTCCCAACGCGATTCGCACGCGCGTGCTGAAACTGGAGGGTGTGCACGAATGTGCAGGCGCTCAAAGCGAAAAAATCGATGGCGTTGCACGGATGATCATCCCGATTGCAACAATGTGCGAAACCCATTATAAAGCGATAGCCTGTTATTACGATTAGCGATTCTTTGCGCTACGGCTTTTTTTGAGACGGAAACAAACCTCACGGGGATGTTATGAAACAGATCGGAAAGTTGACGGACGGACTTGGCGCGAAGCTGCGCGCGGTATCGGTGGTGATGGTGCTGGCAGGCCTGGCACCCGTCGCGCACGCTGCGACGGAAATCCAGCTCTGGCACGCGATGGAAGGCGAACTCGGCACGGATCTCGATCAGATCGCCCAGCAGTTCAACGCATCGCAGACGCAGTACAAGATCGTCCCGGTGTTCAAGGGCACCTATGACCAGACGCTCGCAGCCGGTATCGCGGCGTATCGCAGCGGCAACGCCCCGGCGATCCTGCAGGTCTACGAGGTCGGTACCGCGACCATGATGAACGCGGGCAAGGCAGTCGTGCCGGTCTACAACGTCATGAAGGACGCCGGCGTGCCGCTGCACGAGAAGGACTTCGTGCCGACGATCGCGAGCTACTACAGCGACTCGAAGACGGGCCATCTCGTCTCGATGCCGTTCAACAGCTCGACGCCGATCCTCTACTACAACAAGGATGCGTTCCAGAAGGCCGGTCTGAACCCGGATCAGCCGCCGAAGACGTGGCCCGAACTCGCGGCCGACGCCGCCAAGCTCAAGGCATCGGGCATGTCGTGCGGCTTCACGACGGGCTGGCAGGGCTGGGTGCAAATCGAGAACTACAGCGCATGGCAAGCCGCGCCGATCGCCACGAAGAACAACGGTTTCGACGGCCTCAACGCCGAGCTCGAAATCAACAAGCCGCTGCAGGTCGCGCACATCGCCTTCCTGCAGAAGATGATCAAGGACGGCACGTTCACCTACGTGGGCCGCAAGGACGAAGCCACGCCGAAGTTCTATAGCGGCGACTGCGGCATCCTGATGACGTCGTCGGGCTCGCTTGCGAACATCGGCAAGTACGCGAAGTTCAAGTTCGGCACGGGCATGATGCCGTACGATCCGAGCGTCAAGGGTGCGCCGCAGAACGCGATCATCGGCGGTGCGAGCCTGTGGGTGCTCGGCGGCAAGGATGCCAACGTGTACAAGGGCGTCGCGCAGTTCTTCTCGTATCTGACCTCGCCGCCGGTGGCTGCGAAGTGGCACCAGGAGACGGGCTATCTGCCGGTCACGAAGGCCGCCTTCCAGTTGACGAAGGACCAGGGCTTCTACAAGGCGAACCCGGGTGCCGACACGGCGATGCTGCAGATGCTGAACAAACCGCCCCTGCCGTTCACGCGCGGCCTGCGTCTTGGCAACATGCCGCAGATCCGCACGGTCGTCGACGAGGAACTCGAGCAGGTCTGGAACGGCCAGAAGACGCCGCAACAGGCGCTCGACGAAGCTAACTCGCGCGGTGACGAGTTGCTGCGCCGCTTCCAGAAGACCGTCGGCCAGTAAAGGGCAACGGGTAACAACAGGCACTTAGATGGAACGTCGAACGCATTTTGGGGCGGGTCTGCTGCCCTTCCTGTTGATCGCGCCGCAGCTCGTGATCACGGGAATCTTCTTCCTGTGGCCAGCGGGCGTCGCGCTCTGGCAGTCAACGTCGTCTCAGGATGCGTTTGGCATTTCAACGGTGTTTGTCGGGTTCTCGAACTTCCGGCATTTGTTCGAGGACCCGCTGTACCTCGATTCATTTCGCACGACGCTCATCTTCAGTGGGCTCGTGACGGTGATCGGTCTCGTCGTTTCGCTGTTTCTGGCGGCGATGGCCGATCGCGTCGTGCGCGGCAAACGCGTGTACCAGACGCTCCTCATCTGGCCGTATGCGGTCGCACCCGCTATCGCGGCGGTGCTGTGGGCGTTTCTGTTCAATCCGAGCATCGGTGTGGTGACCTATGTGCTGGCGGAAGTCGGCATTACCTGGAATCACGCGCTCAATGCCGGGCAGGCGATGACGCTGATCGTGATCGCTTCGGTCTGGAAGCAGATCAGCTACAACTTCCTGTTTTTCTATACCGGTCTGCAGGCGATTCCGCGCTCGCTGATCGAGGCGGCCGCCATCGACGGCGCAGGGCCCGTGCGCAGGTTCTTCGACATGGTGCTGCCGTTGCTGTCGCCGACGACCTTCTTCCTCGTGATCGTCAATCTCGTGTATTCGTTCTTCGACACCTTCCCGGTGATCGATGCCGCGACGGGCGGCGGCCCGGCGCAGGCGACCAAAACGCTGGTCTACAAGATTTTTACCGAAGGATTCCAGGGGCTCGACATCGGTAGTTCGGGCGCCCAGTCCGTCGTCGTGATGCTGATTGTCGTGGCCTTGACGGTCGTGCAGTTCCGCTTCGTCGAGCGCAAGGTGAAATACTCATGATCGAGAATCGTCGAGGTTTCGACCTGTTCTGCCACGCCATGCTGATCATCGGCGTGTTCATCATCGTGTTCCCGGTCTACGTCGCGTTCTGTGCCGCGACGATGAACGAGAAGGAAGTGTTCACGGTGCCGTTGCGGCTGATTCCGAGCACGCACCTGATCCAGAACTTCGTGACCGTCTGGACCCAGGGCACCGGAGACGCGGCCGCGCCGTTCGGGCGCATGCTGGCCAACAGCCTCGTGATGGCGCTCGTGATTTCGATCGGCAAGATCGCCGTCTCAATCATTTCCGCGTATGCGATCGTGTTTTTCCGCTTCCCATTTCGCAAAGCGGCGTTCTGGATCATCTTCGTCACGCTGATGCTGCCGGTGGAAGTGCGGATTTTCCCGACCGTGCAGGTCGTGTCGGAACTGCATATGGTCAATAGCTGGGCCGGGCTCACGCTGCCGCTCACGGCCTCGGCCACGGCGACGTTCCTGTTCCGCCAGTTCTTCCTCACGTTGCCCGACGAACTGCTCGAAGCGGCGCGCATCGACGGCGCGAGCGCCATGCGTTTCTTCTGGGACGTGGTGCTGCCGCTGTCGAAGACGAACATCGCCGCGCTCTTCGTCATCACGTTCATTTACGGCTGGAATCAGTATCTGTGGCCGATCCTGATCACGAACTCGCAGCGGATGACTACCGCGGTCATCGGCATCCGCAGCATGATCGCCAGCGGCGACGCCGCCACGCAATGGCAACTGGTGATGGCCGCGACGCTGCTCGCGATGCTGCCGCCGCTTGCCGTCGTGCTCTCGATGCAGCGCTGGTTCGTGAAGGGCCTGGTCGATTCGGAAAAATGATGCTTCAAGAAATTCACTGCAATTCTGTAATTCAAATGACGAAGTTCGAATCGGCGCAGGAGACCGTCTGATGGCGACACTGAAACTCGACCGCGTACGCAAGTCGTATGACGGCAAGGCCACGGTGCTGCACTCGGTCGACCTCGATATCGCCGATGGCGAATTCGTCGTGCTGGTCGGCCCGTCGGGCTGCGGAAAATCGACGCTGCTGCGCATGGTCGCCGGCCTCGAAACCGTGACGGACGGCACGATCGCAATCGGCGATCGCGTGGTCAACACGCTCGAACCGAAGGACCGGGACATCGCGATGGTGTTCCAGAACTACGCGCTCTATCCGCACATGAGCGTCGCGCAGAACATGGCCTATGGCCTGAAGATTCGCGGCGTGGACAAGAATACGATCGACACGCGCGTCGCGGCGGCCGCGAAGATCCTCGAACTCGACAAGCTGCTCGAGCGCCGTCCGCGCGACCTGTCCGGCGGACAGCGTCAGCGCGTGGCGATGGGCCGCGCGATCGTGCGCGAACCGGCCGTGTTTCTGTTCGACGAACCGCTGTCGAACCTCGACGCGAAGCTGCGCGTGCAGATGCGCTTCGAGATCCAGCGCCTGCATCAGCGTCTGCGCACGACGAGCCTGTACGTGACGCACGATCAGATCGAAGCGATGACGCTGGGTCATCGCGTGGTGGTCATGAACGGCGGGCACATCGAACAGGTCGGCGTGCCGAGCGACGTGTATGCCGCGCCGGCGAGCGTATTCGTGGCGAGCTTCATCGGCTCGCCTGCGATGAATCTGCTGCAGGGCCGTGTCTCCGAAGACAAGCGTTTCTTCGAAGTCGCGGGCAACGGGCCGCGTCTGCCGCTCGACGCGGATGCGACCGGTGTGGCGAACCCGGTCGTCGCGCGACTCGACGCGGGCCGCGAGTACACGCTCGGCGTGCGTGCCGAACACGTCGTGACGGGCTTCGGTTCGCGCGCGGTTGCGCTGGAAGTCGAATCGTGCGAGCTGCTCGGCGCGGACAACCTCGTGCATAGCCGCCTCGGCGATCAGGAGATCGTGCTGCGTCTGCCGGCGACGCATCGCCCGGTTGCCGGCGAGCGCATGGAAGTCACGTTGCCCGTGCAACACCTGCATTTCTTCGACTCGAAGACCGGACTGCGCGCATCATGAACGTCACCGACCAGGCCTGGCCGTATCCGCGCATCGTCGCCCATCGCGGCGGCGGGG
>Ga0131853_10001749_pt1 | contig 38756 bp, 46 predicted proteins | sample TergutLab28metaG_FD_92764 | JGI IMG/M metagenome (GOLD analysis project Ga0131853, IMG submission 92764) | Labiotermes labralis P1 segment gut microbial communities from Petit-Saut dam, French Guiana - Lab288 P1 (version 2) (version 2) | ecosystem: Host-associated > Arthropoda: Insects >... | reverse complement strand
CTCAATCAGGGGTAGTCCGTTCGACTTGCATGTGTTAAGCACGCCGCCAGCGTTCATCCTGAGCCAGGATCAAACTCTCTATAATTGGTATCTATAATCTCAGCCGAAGCCAAGCTACAAATCTAACCATAGATTATTAAAATCTAGCTTTTATAATCTCGTTTTTACTCAAAAGTTTCTCAAGGGTCTCCACCGGTGCCGACAAACTTCCGTTCATCGACGCGAGAAGACTCTCAAGTCCTCTCCCGATTTCTGCTCTTACATTGTTTAATTTACAAGGTACATCCCCTGCTAGAACAGGAGCTTTATTGTAACATGTCGACCGATCTCTGTCAACTGCTTTTTTGCAAATTTTGCATTTTCCAGCAACCTTGTCCGGACGAACACGACTTGATTAATATAGCACGTAGCCCCACCCCCTGTCAACACCTTTTTTGACTTTTCTCGACATTTCTTTAAACAGGCTCATGATACATCATAAAGATCACAACTTCAGGTCTTGCAAATATCCTTGGTACTACATAGTAAAGGCCTATGCCGCTGCTTGTAAATACAGGGACTCCGTCTGCTGAGTCGGAAAATCCATGCGCGAAGCGCGTCCCGTACTCTGTTATGCTGCCGCGCAGCAGATACATGGGAAAACCAAAGAATGTGATTTGTCCGCTATGGGTATGGCCTGAAAGGATTAAATCAACTCCGTCTGTAGGCTGCAACATAGAAACGTCTGGATTGTGCGAAAGAAGCAGGATAAAATCGTTTTCCTCTGCGTCACGAATAGCCTCTGCTATATTCGGATTTCTATTCCACAGATCTTGGACACCTGCCAGATAAAAACCGTCCCTTATACGTATTCCGCTATTATCTAACGGCGTGATACCATATTGCTCTTTTGCGCTGAAAAGCCTTCTATAGTCATCATGATTCCCTTCTACGCCGAAAATACCATCTCTTGCGTTTATTTGTGCGATTTCTCTCACAGTCCCTCGGTAGTGGGCATTGTGCATGGAAAAATCTCCGCCTAGCAGGAGCAAGTCTAAATTTCTTTCATTTAACTCTGCCGCTACCCTTCTCATATCTTCATCTGTTATGATATGCATATCTGTCATAAAGGCAATGCGATAGCCGTCTAGTTCCGCTGGCCAACTCTCAGAACGGAACTCGATCTCTACATAGCGAATCATCCTGCCGATGGTGAGTCCATGTGCAATATGGATCATAGGGATGAGTGCGATTATGAGACCAATCATTGCTGCAACTTTGAATTTTCTGCTTTTCGTTTTGTGTCTTGCGAGGCACATACCCAAAAGCGCCCCGATTCCGCCGAGGGCTAGGGTGAAGAAGATCAGGGTTCTTTCGCTTATACGCCATTTGTTCTTTATGGCTTTTCTCTTATCTATTAGGTAGAGAAAGAATGTGAAGACATTCATTAGTATAAAGAAGATGGAAAACAACTCTATGATGCCAAAACGAATAATCAAGTTAATGATGAATTGCAAGTATCTTTACCGCCTTAACTCAAATTTGAGCGTAAGTCAGTTTATCACAAAGATGTTTTAAAAACAAACACCATGCCACTACGAAACGGCATGGTGTTTGTTCATTATTAGAGTATTACTATAATTAACCCTTCGACTTCCGCCGTGTGGACTTTTTCGCGGAATACATCTCAAGGCCAGACATTTTACTGCTTGACTCCTGCATGAACTGTTTGAGCTGATCCTCAAAGGTAACAGGCCCCTTCGGCGCCGGTGCCGCTTGCTGTCTAAACGATCCTCTATCTCGGACTTGGCTTGCCGCCTGTGGGCGCGGGGCACGAGGCGCCGGTGTCGCTCTCTCTGCCGGCTCCTGTGCTTTTTTGATCGATAAGTTAATCCGCCCCGTTTCATCGATACCGATGATCTTTACCTTGACCTCTTGCCCCTCTTCCAGATGGGCAGTAATGTCTTCTACATACGAATTTGCGACCTCTGAAATATGAACCAGGCCGCTTCGCTTGTCTTCTAATGTAACAAAGGCGCCAAATTTTTTGATCCCGCTTACCTTACCTGTCACGATCATTCCCACATCAAAGCCCATATACGGATTTTCGTCCTTCTCTGTTTATTTTAGTCAATATGGGTAACATAATATCGTTCCCATAATCCTATTTAATTTGAGACAGCGTAAAAAGTTCTTTCCCCTGGCATAACAAGGCCAAAACGGTCTCTGGCAATGCGTTCGATGGTTTCCGGGTCATACCGATTTTCAATCTCACGCTCGTAAGCTTCATTGATCCGCTCAAGCTCTGCCACGTTTCGTTCCATCTCTGCTCTTACCGCTTGCGCGCTTACGATCTGGCTGTAGAGACCCATCAGTGTGATCGATGCGTAGACGACGAGACCCACTACGACTAGCTTTGCGAAGATGTTTCCTCTTTTCTTTCTGCGCATTGATCTCACCCCCTTGCCTGTCTTTCTTTTTCTGGTTTTTTATCTTTCGATAAAAATTCACCTTCATTATATAATGTTTAACTTGGTTCTGGAAGCCTTTTTTATGTCTCCCTATCCAGTTTCTACTTTTTGACCATATTATACGGATTGGCTTTGTTAGAAATAGACCAAGCCACACAAGCAAATCTGCTATTCTGCCCAGTATACGGCAGATTTGCTTGCTTAAGGTGATGAAATACACCGCCGCCGAACCAAAATTTATGACCAGCATGAAGATCCGCACGACCCCCTGCCCTGTTGTCATCGTCTGGACAAAGATCGCTATGGCGAGGGCAAACCAGTAGAGAATGTCAAAGAACACCGCCCACCCTGTCCGCTTGATCCGCTGGCGAAAGGTCTTCAAGATGTCATAGAAGACCCCGGCTGCAAATCCAAAGAGCAGCGCTGTGCTTGCTTGATAGAGTTGGAGCGATATGGCTAGTTCCATGGCTTCTCCTGCTTACCTTATAGTATGACGCTGTCTACTTGTTGTCAGCGTACAACAAGTCTTTTGACCCTAGGCTCCTTTTCCAACTGACGCCCCAAGAGCGAAGCGATTGGCTAGGCGGAAGGGGTGCCTGTGGTGCAAAAGAGCTGTCCGCAAAGCGGACTGAGGATTGCCCTTTATGCCCTGTTCAATCCATGTTACTTCCTTGCTAACATATGAAATCCTCCGTCAGGCTTCGCCTGCCACCTCCTTTGGAAAAGGAGGCTTTCGGGTTCGGGACGCCAAGAGCGGCGTCCCCTACTTGAACAACCTTGAGAAGAAACCACCCTTGTCTTTTGTCTCTTCCTCGTAACGCAAACTTTGGACGTGGCCCTCTACCGCTAACTCTCCGCCATCTAGGCTCAGTTTCTCGATGTGCAGATTTTCACCGCGGACGATTAGCATTCCTTTGGTGGTATAGATCACAATAGATTCTTCGTCGAAGCTCTCTACGTCCTCTACACCGGAAATTGAGAGCCGTTCTCTGCCTTCCATGATTAGGTTGTGAGGCAGTTCGATTTTTTGTTTGGTTTCGTATGCCATTTCTCTTTCCTCCTTTTTCCTGCCGGAAGTATTTGTACATATATATGGATGACAGCAAATAATTATGACAAGCCTATCTATTTGTCCTATGTTGAATCTACTGGCTTTGCCGGTTTTCTTGCCGTCGAACCTGATCTATTTCAATCTGATTCACACTAGTTTTGCGTTTTACTTGACAGGAAGAGTTTTACACTGTAGAATACGTTTTGTTTCCACCTTGTTACCATTTTGTTTCTTTTAGATCCAAACTGTTACCAAAATTTTGAAAGGAGGCTAGTATGGACGACTTCCATCAAAAGCCCACTTCCGAAACCAATGATACCACCCAGGAAACGATCACGCTCTCTCCGCCGATCCCCCATTTGCGGAAAATCCAGTTTGAAAGACGCAAGCTCTTGCCAACAGGCGTACTACTTACATTCCTCCTCTGTATCGCAACTTTACTTATTGGACAGCTTACCTTTGTTGTACATGTAAAAGTAGACGGTGAAGTCATCGGTGCCCTATCTGACTCCCAAGAATTCGGAGAATTGTTCGACACCACACAGGAACTCGCGGCTTCTCTCCTAGGTGATACTTCTGATTTGGTGGAGCGGATCAGTTATAGTTACCGCATTGCCTCAGTCGCAGTTCTCGATACCTTAGATGCAGCTCCTGTTGAGCGAGAGATCTTGGAGCGCATTGACGGCATTTCCATATACTACGCAATCACGGTTGACGGCATGTTTGCCGGGCATGTATCCGACCTCTCTACACTCCAAACTGCAAAAGAAGAACGTTTGGATTCCCTGAAATCTCAGGAAGATGTGCTCTCTGTCACGCTGCTTTCCGATCTCACATTTGAAGACAATATTACAGAGCAGGGCGAAGCGCTTACCATTGTAGAGATTTTGGAACTTGTAGATAGCCTCTCTGTTGAAAAAGTGCAGGAGATCAGCTATGTTGAACCGATTCCATTTGAGGTTACCATTATTGAAGACGACACCCTCCTTGAGGGCATGATCGAAATCTTGCAAGAGGGTGTCTATGGCGAGGTGCAGGTTTTTGCACAAGTCACTTCCATAGACGGATCCGAAATTGAGCATGTGATTTTAGATACAAAGGTCGTCTCAGAGGCAGTGGCTGAACTTGTGGTTGTGGGTACATTCGTGCGTCCGCTCACAGCCTCTTGGGGTGAATACATTTGGCCCACCACGGGGAATGTTTCTTCCTTCTTCGGGCCGCGGCGTGTGTCGATTGGATCATCGAACCACCAAGGGATTGATATCACAGCCCCCCACGGGACCCCTGTTTATGCCGCAGATGGCGGCGAAGTTTTCTTTGTCGGCTTCTCCGGCGGCTTTGGAAACTTGATTAAAATCGAGCATGACAATGGTCATGTGACCTATTACGCCCACCTTTCCAGCATGAATGTTCAAGTGGGCGATCGCGTATACCGCGGTCAGCACATTGGCGGCGTCGGTATGACTGGGACTGCCTCCGGGAACCACTTGCACTTTGAAATCCGTATCAACGGTGTTCCCGTTGATCCTATGCCTTGGCTCCCTTAAACTATACGCAAAAACAGGTATCGACCCCGAAATCCAGTGGTCGATGCCTGCTTTTCTCTTGACCTCATACTATATTTTGTAACCGATTTGACATTTTTTGAAATCTCCTGTATACTGTTTTACGGAAAAGGAGACGTTCTATTATGCGAAAATGTTTGTCTATTTTTCTCATATTTGTTTTACTTCTCGGTCTGTTAAGCGCATGCTCTTCCCCGAATCCGCTGGCTGATTTGATGCATCAGCTTTCTGAAATGGAAGGAACTGTGTTTACCGCTGTCGGTGAGGTCACCTTTGCAGACGGTATTCCGGTGTCTCATGGCTTGCCCCATCGCTACGAAATCCAAGGGACACGTACAGCAGCCGGAGATCTTTCTGCTATGATCGCGTATGCAGATGCCGAAGGCGACAGCATTGTGGATATACCGCTGATTCATACGGACAGCGCGAACTATATCGGTTTTATACCGCTGTTTCAGCGTATTATGGATCAAACCTATGCGCCATACACAATACTTCCGCTTCGTGACACCTTTGCGATTGGACCTCCTGAATCAACTGATCCGCCTTATTTGACTGATCCGGCACTTCGTTTGGAGAATTTACCAATCGATTTCCCTGCTTTGATTTCCTCTTTGGACAACCGCTATGTGCAAGAGGCACTGACCTACTATACAGGCCACTATTCCCTCTCTCTTTCTGGCGATCAGCTATCTCCTCATGTTTTAGCTGTAGTCGCAGCGCCCTTTGCGCTTTATTCTGATTTGCTTGCACATGTAGATGAAGATGCTCGTTCTGATTCGGTGTTCACATCTCTGCTTTCTGGAAATATATCTACCTACACGCTGGAACTTATGTTTATGATGGACGAGGAAGCAAGCGAGTTTACGATGTGGCTCACCCTCTACGCACCGGAACTTATGACGATCACGGCGGATGTAATTTATCAAGAGCGTCCCCCTATCTCCCTTGCGCCGCCAGATTTGGTGTTTGATGTGGAAACACTTCATACCTTCCTTACCTATTACCGCGATGCACAAGCTTTGCTTGTTTTGCTTGAGCGGCATGGTCTTGAAGTGATCCCCGACCTCCCGGAGCTCCACATGACCATGCATGAGGCTACGGATCTGCTCGTTCCATTTGATATGGAGATAGGTGAGGAAATTTACTCCGTCAGTGTCATGGTCGGTGCAAGCAATACTTCTGCGAATGGATTTGTCCACAGTTTTACGCCGGCAATGAGCTTGCTCTATACCACCCTAGATACTTCCTCTGCAAGTGCTACAATGGCACCCTTTGTTTTGGAAGACCTAGGTCTTGACGCATATGACGCGGAGAATTTCGAGCGGACTGCCATGCGTGTGAATGCACATGACACGGCTGCGGTGAAAGCACTCTACTTTGACGATAACCTAGTCGGTCGGACACTCCATATCTATGTTCTGCAAAACCTAGACGAGTCTGACTGTGCAATTTTCTTAGCTGTCACCATCATGATTGATCACTTTACCGCACACGCATATGCGGTACTGGAAGAACTTGGGTTCTTGATTGGGATTAATCTTTTAGAGTATGTGGAGCTTGCACAATCGTAACTGCATCGAAAAAAGGGGCTGGTTTTATACAGCCCCCTGATTCGCGGACAGTCTAAAAAGGGGATCTAACGTAGAATATCATAGATTTACGCAAGCTGGAATCGTTTTTCATACGGTGTCAGCTTTGTTTTCAGTTGAATACGCTGGTAATTGTAGAAGTAAATGTAATCGCTAATGCGGTTGACACATTCAGCTTTCAGGATGGAAAAGAAGTTCTCCGCCGGTGCATTGTCGAGCGGCGTTGCTTTCCTTGACATAGACGGCAAAATACCATATTCTGTAGTTAGTTTCATATAGCCGTGCGAGGTATATTGAAACCCTTGGTCGCTGTGGAGGATCAGTCCATCAGCGACCTCTCTTTTTGCTTCTTGAATGGTACGGTACACCAATGCGTTGTCCTGGGTTGTCCCCATGTCATAAGCCACGATAAAATTGTCATAAAGATCTTTTATCACGGAAACAAACAACATACCCTCCTTGGTGCGGACGTAGCTGATATCCGTTACCCATTTGGAATTCGGCTTGTTTGCGCGGAAATTGCAATTTAGTAGGTTTTCATATTTATTGAGAGTTTGCTGTCGCATATACAGCGGTCTTGGCCTTCGGATTTCTGACAGCAGTCCGTATTTGTTCATAATCCGCAACACCGCTTTGTGGTTGATCACAAGCCCATACTCCCGCAACAGCCATATCTTATCCGTATGTTTTATTTGTTTGCTCCTGGCATACGACAATCTGTTTGGCAATAGCCTCATCTTTATCTGACAGATCCATACGCTTGGCGAAATTGTAGTATCCACTTCTGGAAACGCCAAAGAACGTACACATGAATTGGATGGGGTATTTGTCCTTGTGACGGTAGATAATCCGATATTTTACTGATGGCCTCACTTCCTTCCTGTTTCTTTGAGAAAATTCCGCAAAAGTTCGTTTTCCATTTCCAATTGTTTGATCCGGTAATCTTTGCGATTCAGCTTGTAGCGCAGGCCTGCAAGCTTGTCTTGTTCAGATACAGCAATTTCTTTGGGCGGTCGTCCCTTACGCTTTGCCACAATTCCTGCTGCTATTTTCCATTGATTCTTGTTGTGCCGCTCGATTAGTTTGTTTATCTGATTGTGCGCAAAGCCCAGCTCCTTCGCAATTTCTCGGTGGCTAGTGCCCTCTGATTTTAGTGCCAATACTTTCTCAAGTATGAGATGTCCAAATTGTTTCCCCATAAAAATGACTCCTAATGTAGTTTTTCATTCTACATTAGGAGTCCCTTTTTCTCAATGCCCGTTTTTAGGGGGGATGTATATTTTTTAGGTTGAACCTTTTTGTATCTCTTCTTACATTGTCGTCAGCGCACGCTCTAACCAGACTGCCGCTACGTCCATCGCAACGTAGAGACTGTCTTTCTCACTCTTTTTCACCACACGATCTCGGCTTTTCAGATCCGGATCTGTCAGTTGGAGCTGAATGGAGACTTTTTTCGGTAGGTCTAAGTCATCCACTTTTTCTGTGTCCAGAACTTGCAGCATGACAATGTACTTATCCGCCATACTGCCAAAGTAGATTAAGTTATCTTTCCGCCGAAGCGGGTGACCTTTATAGGTTAATGGTTTTTGTTTTTTCGCCATGATGAGGACCTTCCCTTCTAAACGCTCTTTAGAGTTTACTCTGTTTTCGGTGTTTTGTCAACTTGAGAGCTGCCGAACTCTACTAAAGTGTTTGGATCGCTGCAATCAAGGCGTCCACATCCTCTGGCTTTGTTGCCCAACTGGTGCAAAAGCGGATGACGCTGTGGGTGTCGTTTGGCTTCGCCCATAGGGCGAAAGAGAAATTCTCACTGAGCTTGTCTGCCACTGTATCTGGTACACGGGGGAATAGTTGGTTTGCAGTGGTGTCGTATTCCAGCGGAATCCCAGCGTCTAGGATCGCTTGCCGCAGACGCATGGCCTCGTCTACCGCGTGGCGGCTGATGTCGAAGTAGAGACCATCTTCAAACAGACAGACAAATTGGATACCGAGCAAGAAGCCCTTGGCGAGGAGTCCCCCATGGCGTTTGATCAGGTAGCGGAAGTCTTTCTTCAGACTTTCATTTGTAATCACCACTGCCTCACCAAAAAGGGATCCTACTTTGGTGCCGCCGATGTAAAACACATCACAAAGCCGGGTAATATCTTGCAGGGTAACATCTGTCCCCGCCGCGGCTAGGCCATAGCCAAGACGTGCGCCGTCTATGAAAAGAGGCAGCCCGCAAGATTTACAGACCTCATGAATCGCCTCAAGCTCTGCCAGTGTATACACCGTCCCACTCTCAGTGGGATGTGAGATGTAAACCATGCCGGGTTGGACAAGATGTTCATGGTCGCTGGATGCCCAATGCTCCTCATAGGCTTTGGCAATCTGCTCCGCTTTGATTTTCCCATCCTCTCCCGGTAATTCCAGCACCTTATGCCCTGTGGACTCGATCGCACCTGTTTCGTGTACGCTGATATGTCCCGTATCCGCCGCGATTACGCCCTGATGGGGACGCAGGATGGATGAGATCACGGTAGTATTCGCCTGGGTACCGCCAACGATGAAGTGGACATCGGCATGGGGCGCTCCGCAGGCTTCGCGGATGTAGTCTCGGGCTTTGTCGCAGTGGGCGTCTTCTGAATAGCCCGGATGCTGCTCGTGGGCTGTCACAAGCAGTCTCTCCAAAATGCGGGGATGGGCGCTTTGGGTGTAGTCGCAGTCGAATCGAATCATAAACTCTCTCTCCTCTTTTCTTAAATCTCGGAAAAATTTTGCATATTTTCCAGTCTTCGGTAAAGACTATCCCTACTATACTGATTGATCGGAGGTCAAAAACTTGAAATCTAACACACGCACATTCAAATCGACCCTCTTATGTTTGGTACTTCTCCTCGCCATCACCATGCCGGTTTTGGCGGTGGATGCCAGTCCTTCTCCCTCTGTTGAAAACAGGGCGCCGGCGGCGGAAGACTTGGAGCTTTCTACTTTCCGGGATGTCGCCGTCTCCGGTACGCTCCTTGCTCTTGATCCGGAAGGGGACATGTTGGAATTTCAGATCGTCCGCTCACCCCGCCGGGGGGATTTAGAGCTTGATCAAGCCACAGGTCATTTCACCTATACCCCTCATGAAGGCAGGAGAGGCCGGGATGTGTTCACCTATGTCGCTATCGATGCCTTAGGTAATATTTCATCTGAGGCAAGCGTCCGTTTGCGGATCGAGCGCCAGTCACGTCAGGTATACTACGCTGATATGGTGGGACATGAGGCTCATCTTGCGGCAATCGAACTCTCTGAGCGGGATATTTTCGTCGGCGAGCAAATCGGCGGACGTCACTTTTTTAACCCGAACGTCCCGGTTCGACGAGGTGAGTTTTTGGCAATGGCACTGCGCGCCTCTGAGGCGGATATTCTCACCGGTATCGTCCGCACTGGTTTCTCTGATGACAATGAAATTGCAGACTGGCTCAAGCCCTATGTCTCTACTGCGGTATTAGGCGGTGTAGTACAGGGGCTCCCTCAAGATGGCTCCCTTGTGTTTGCGCCCCATGACTATATCAGTGTAAGCGAGGCCTCTGTGATCTTAAACAATGTACTTGGCCTCTATGATGTCCCCGTAATGGGCTACTCCGGCGAAACTTCCACCGTGCCCACTTGGGCAAAGCAGGCAACTTCCAATCTGCGTGCTGAGAGCATTATATCATCCGGCGATCCGGGTGTCTACCAAAGTACACTAAGCCGTGCAGATGCGGCACAAATGCTGCAAGGCACTGTCGCCCTGCTTGAGAGGCGAAGTGTACAGACATCCTCTCTTTTGAATTGGGCGAATTAGATAATGTGTCCGTATCCTCCACCCCTTCAATTGTCCTTATTGTACAAATGCATCTTGTGTTTTTAGTGTAAGATGGCAATGTCTAATCTGTGTAGAATGCGGTATAATGTAGTTGTAGCAATGAATCTTTCTTTCATCCGAACTTTGTATCTGCTTCTCAGTTAGGAGGGTGTGCTATGATTACAAACAAATGGATCAGACGAAGTCTTGCTCTCATTTTGGCAATTTGCCTCTTGCCGATTGCCCCAGTTTTTGCTACGGAGGATTCTGATGTTCCACCGAATACCCTGCCGCTCCCTGTTTGGACGGTGACGTTCCACTGGAATCACCCGGAGGCTATGGATGAGGGTATTTATTCCGTAGTCCAAGTACCGGAGGGGGGACTTGTCTCGCAACCTATGGAACCCCTTGCCGCAGGTTGGGTCTTCCTTGGATGGTTTGAGGCGATAGATATCGTACCTTTAGAGGCAGGCGAGACTCCTCCACTGCTCAGTGTTTCTGATTTCTCCAGCTTCTTTGACTTCGATACCCCAATCACAGCCGATCTCGATCTATATGCCCGATGGAAGCTGGAATCTGCGATTCCGCTGACAGAAAGACACTATGCCTATTTGATCGGGGATGACCGCTCTTATATCCGTCCCTTAGACAACATTACCCGAGCAGAGGTTGCAACTGTTCTCTTCCGCTTGCTTGACAGCACTTACCGCAAGTATAACTGGACAACGGCAAATCCCTTCCCAGATGTTTACAGGGGTGTTTGGTACAATACCGCGGTCTCTACCATCTATGCGATCGGACTCCTCGATGGGCTCCCAGGCGGATCCTTTAATCCCTATGCGTCTATGACCCGGGCGGAGTTTGCATCTCTCGTCGCGGCACTCTTCTCTCTGGATTCCATCGTCACCGAGGATGCATTCCTAGATATCAGAGATAGCTGGGCACGAGATGCAATCAACTTACTTGCTACAGCGCATATCTTACAAGTGCCGGAAGACAGATTGTTCCGCCCACAAGAGTTTATCGCGCGTGGGGAGGTTGCAGCTATTATCAACCGCGCCATGGGGCGTATGCCGGAGAATGCGTGGGACGTAAATCTCCCTCAAGCACGGGTTTGGCGGGATAACGCAAATGAAAGCGCTTGGTATTATCTTGATGTACAAGAAGCTACCAACTCCCATGACTATGAGAAAAAAGCAGATCAAATCCACGAGACTTGGACGGCTCTTCTCCCGCAGCCCAGATGGGCTGCCATGCAACAGGCAGACGCCGTGCCAGGATAAATCAATAAAAAAAGGCCGCTGCGGTATCCTCCGCAACGGCCTTTTTTATTGATTCATTTATCTCGCTGACATGCCGAGTCTGGTATAGCTATATTGCGTACCCGAAACTTGTCTGCTTGTGAGCGTCAGGGCATCAACATCAATGTCATAGTCCCATCTTTCAGCCATTTCTTCTGTTTCAATCACAAGATAGAGCGCTTCTGTGATGAACCATGTGAACTCTATGACATCCTCAAGAAGCGGAACACCGCGGTTGCCGGTGCCGTCTGCAAAGAAATTGTACTCATACGCACCATGCTCATCCCATAGCCAAACGCCGACCAAGCGAGGATCGAGCATTGGGCCTGCTTCTTCTGGATCATACTCCTCTTCGCCTTCTTCTGGTTCTCCGGGGATTGTTTCAACTTCAGGGGCTTCTGTTTCTTCAACCTCCGGCTCTGCTGTCTCTGCCGGCGTGTCATCTCCACCGCCGCAGCCTGCTAAGAGACCTGTTAATAGGAGCATTGCTAATAGGAATGCGAGTATCTTTTTCATTCTTTGTTTCCTTTCTTGAGAAATTGATCTGTTTGCTTGATCTTTTGTATTTTAACACAAGATGTTGTGGGACACAAGGGCGCATTTGGATTGATTAGGGCAGAATTCGCCCCTCTGCGAGCAGTCTTGCGGTGATACGTTCCGTAAGTTGCTGCTCCAGATCAGTCATGCGCGGGAATGGTGTAACTGTTACATCCGGCATAATGGGAATCGGCACAGGCGTCATGTCACCCTTGCCATGTAACCATTCCCACGGAAAGAACAGAGCGTCTTCCTGTTCTATCTCGGACAAAAAGCCCCGCTCACCTGTGATGGATTCGTCCACAAAAAGGTTGAGCCGCATCTCTTCCCCTCCTTCTGATCCCCACTCAAACCTAATGTTGAAGAAAGGCGCAAGTCTTACACCTCCATCGGTCATGTGCAATATATGCGCCCAAGTTCCAAATCCGCCCGCGCCGCCGATACCCAGTATGATCGTCCGCCCTTCAGAATCTCTCGCAAGCAGCTCAGAGCCGCCAGAGAACAGAGCCGTCTCGAAAAGGAATGGGGTTTCTATAACTTCGTCCAGATTCCAAAAATGTCTCATTGATATGTCCATTGGCGTATACCTGCCGTTGATATAGCGAAACATCTGCACACTCTCAAAATCTCCACCCGGTGGGTACCAACGGATTAGCAGTGCAGGAATACCGCCACCGTCAATGTCGTGTAGATAAAAGCTGGTAGCAATAAAGGTTGCTGTCCACACTTCGTGTTCAAATTCGTATTGCCACATCAAAACATATGGTGTATCCGCATCGGCTCGTTCCCCTGTCACTGGGTCAGCGATGTAAAAACCTGTATGTTCCCATCCCTGTTCATCCGTAAACATATAGCTGTGCACAAAAGGCAGCCATCTACCGGCTTCCCATTCGCGCCATTCGTTCATGATCCCCGGCGTGAAGATCGGCAGGAGTTCACTCAAAAATTCTTCCAATGCAATTTCCCACGATGGCGCATCCAGTGTGGATTCGACTGGCACAGGCATGGCTGATACATCAGGTGAGGGTGCAGTTGACGGGACGATGTGGGCATCGCCCCCTACAGGGGCTGGTGGTGCATTGCCGTTGCAAGCTGAAAGTATGACAAGAAAAAGTGCCAGTATACACAATCTTATGACTCGCTTCATTCATGTTCTCCCATACTCTTTTTACAAAAAGCCCTCTGCAAAAGAGGGCTTTTCATCACGCTTTATTAATCATTTCCTCGAACACTTCTTTCGGATGAACCCCAATCCGCTTATCGAGTTCCTCGCCGTCTTTGAACAAGATCACAGTGGGAATTGTCATCACGCCGAATCTGGCTGCTAGGTCACCTGCCTCATCTACATTTACCTTGCAGATTTTGTGTGTGCCCTCGTATACTCTTGCAAGCTCGTCCATCACAGGGCCGAGCATTCTACAGGGGCCGCACCATTCTGCCCAGAAGTCTACCAAACTGATGCCTTCTTTGATCGTTTCATCGAAATTCTCGTTCGTCAAGTGTAATGTTGCCATATCTTATACCCTCCTTTATTTCTTATTCTTACCTTCGTCTAAATATTCCACAGCAGAGAGTGCCGCTACGAGCCCCTCACCTGTGGCTTTTGACACTTGATATGGTCTGCCTGTGCAGTCCCCAGCGGCGTATACACCGGGGATGTTTGTCTCCATCTTCCGCCCCACTTGGATATGCCCACCCTCTTGGATAAGATTCGGCAGAAGGCTGTCCATGGAGACAGTATTCCGGAGAATAAACACACCTTGGCAGGGGATCTTTGTATCTCCGACTTGCAGTGCTTCTACGCTTTGTTCACCAAGGATTGTGATCTTCTTGCCTTCTACAACCTGAATGTCTTCTCTCAAACCCTCTAAGCTCCGACCATCTGAGATCACAGTTACCGTGCAGCCGATCTCCCCTAGATAGTTTGCCTCATGGATCCCTTCTGATGCGCGGATTACAACGCATACCGTTTTGCCTCTGTATAGCATTCCGTCACAGGTGGCGCAGTAGCTGACACCTTTTCCTAAAAGTTCTTTCTCCCCGGGGAAAGCCGCTTTTTGCGTGACACCGGTGGCTAAGATTACAGCGTTTGCTGTGTAGAAATCCGCACCGACTGATACAGCGAACTGCTCGCCCATTGGCATGATACTCAGTACACGGCCTGGGGTAGTCTCCACTTCTTTTGCTTCTGCTTGACGGCGACAAAGTTCCAGATAGTCTTTTCCTGTCATGCCCTCTGTGCCGAGAATGTTCTCCAGCCACTCCGCTTTATAGAGCCCGGTCTCTCGATAGTCACCGGAGAACAGGCGGACACTTTTGTTGCGCACCCTTGCATTCAAAGCGGCAGAAAGCCCTGCGGGGCCTGCACCGATGATGATGATATCTGTGTGTTCCATAAGAAAAGACCTCCTCTCTATAGTTATAGTGTACCAGAGTTGGACAAGTATGTAAATATTGTGGTATACTCTTTCTTGCGCTATTTGTCTTTGCAGCGGGGACATAGAAAATTTAGGGGATTCACAAGCGAACTTTTCAACAATACTGCTTGGCGTTAAATACACTTATTTTAGGAGAATAACTGATGAGCTTATTTAAAAAGTTTGGTAAAAAAGAAGGAAATGTAACTGATTTTGAAAGTAGAACGGAAGAAGCAAAAGCCGATTTCGAAGATAGAAAAGAAGAAGCAGTGGCTAACTTTGAAGAAAAAAAGCAGCAAGTAGATGATGTGATGGCCAAAGCAGATAAAGCAAAAAAAGTAGCAGGCTTTGCAGCGGGCGTTGGAAAATTTGCCGGAGCGGCTAAGGATAGCAATAAGATTTGGAGATCAGGGGACAAGCTGCGCGGAAAATAGTAAAAAACTATAAGGTAACTACGAAACCTCGTTTCCAAAAGGTGAAGTTGAAAAGTTCGTTTGTGAATCCTCTTAAATTTCACACAGCTTGATATATTACATACTGAGAAAATGGAGAGATAGAAGATGGGACTGTTTGCCAAAAAATCATGTGACATTTGCAATGGGAAGATTGGGATGCTCGGAAACCGAAAGTTGGAAGACGGCAACTGCTGCAAAGATTGTGTGAAGCAGCTTTCGCCGTTTTTCAGTGAACGCAGAAGAAGTACGGTCGCGGACATCAACGCACAGCTCACATACCGCGAGGAGAATAAAGCGGCAGTTGCGGCATTCCGCACCACGCGGACATTGGGTCAAGGGACAAAGGTTCTGCTGGATGAAGACGACGGAAAATTCATTGTGTCCGGCGCACGCAGGCTTGAAGACGAGAACCCTGATGTACTGGATTTTTCGCAGGTCACGGGCTGCGACATAGAAGTAAGCGAGCAAAGCCGTGAACTAACGCAGAGAGACAAGGATGGTAAAAGCGTAAGCTATATTCCGCCGCGCTTTGAGTGTAATTACGATTTTGAGTGTATCATTCACGTGCACCACCCATGGTTTAACGAAATTCGCTTCAGGATCAACGACAGGACGATAACGGTGCAAACCAAAACCGCCAGCGTCCGCACGGGTATTGCTGCAATATTGACGACAGGCAGTTCCGCTTCCGCTGGAAGTACAAGCCGTGAGTACCGGCAAACCGAAGATCTTGGAAATGAAATCAAGACTGCATTGACGAAGGTACGTCTGGCTGCACGCGATGACCTTGCAGCCGCTAGCAAACCAAAGGTAGCACAAACCTGTCGGCAGTGTGCTGCCACGTGCATCCCGGATGCACAAGGATGTTGTGAGTATTGTGGTAGCGCGATGTAGCAAGGAATCAAATATGCAGGAATGCAATTAATCCTATAAGGCTAACAACAACTTAAACTTTGCACAGCCATAACGATCGGCACTACTGATTGTTATGGCTTTTCACATCTTCATTACCCGATAGATCTTACGAAGGAGCACTTATGGCATCCACCTGATTTGATGCTTCGCCGCTACCGTTGCTCTGTAACAAAAATCGTGATATAATCGATCAACTGAATCACAATTAGGAGTTGATTACCCATGTCAGACGTCTTAAAACCCATCGAGCAAGCCGAGAGCTCGAATAACTTTATCCACACCTTCATTGAGGAAGACATCGCCCCCGGCGGGCGGTTTGCCGGGCGTACTGTCCATACACGTTTCCCGCCTGAGCCGAATGGGTACCTGCATATCGGCCACTCGAAGGCTCTATGCATTGATTTTGGCGCCGCGGCGAAGTATGGCGGTGTATGTAATTTGCGTATGGACGACACCAACCCGACAAAGGAAGATGTGGAATATGTGGAAGCCATCAAAGAGGATGTCCGCTGGCTAGGCTTTGACTGGGGTGACAACTTCTTTTATGGGTCGGATTTCTTTGAAGAGCAGTTCCAATTGGCTGTCGGCCTAATTGAGCGAGGACTTGCCTATGTCTGCGAACTCACCCCGGAAGAGTTCAAAGCCAACCGGGGTTCCGTTGGTGTACCGGCTGTGAGTCCCTACCGAGATCGCCCGATTGCGGAGAGCCTTGACCTCTTCCATCGGATGCGCGCCGGAGAGTTTCCGGCTGGCGCTATGACACTCCGGGCAAAAATTGACCTAGCTTCCGGCAACTTCAATATGCGTGATCCGGCACTTTATCGCATTATTCATGAACACCATCACCGCACAGGTGACAAGTGGTGTATCTATCCCATGTACGACTATGCCCATCCCCTACAAGACGCGCTGGAGGGAATTACCCACTCCCTTTGCTCCCTTGAGTTTGAGGATCATCGTCCGCTATATGAGTGGGTAACCCAGAACACAGGTACGGAAAATCAGCCCCGGCAAATTGAGTTTGCGCGTCTCTTTATCAACTACACCGTCCTCTCCAAGCGGAAACTCCGAGCTCTCGTGGAAAACGGCATTGTTTCCGGCTGGGACGATCCACGTATGCCAACCTTAGCTGCCATGCGCCGTCGGGGCTATACACCGAAAAGCATTCGCAACTTTGCAGAACGTATTGGGGTCAGCAAAGCCGCCAGTGTGGTGGAATATTCCTTCCTTGAGCACTGTCTGCGTGAAGATCTAAACGCCACGGCACAACGGGCGATGGCTGTTCTGCGTCCCCTTGAGCTTGTGATTACCAACTATCCCGAGGGGCAAACAGAGGCCTTTGAGGTGGAGAATAATCCGGAAGACGAATCAGCCGGCACACGGACTGTTCAGTTCTCTCGGAATCTTTGGATTGAACAAGACGATTTCATGGAAGAGCCGCCGAAGAAGTATAACCGTCTCTTTGTGGGCAATGAAGTGCGCCTCAAATCCACTTATATTGTCCGCTGTACCGGTTTTGAAAAGGATGATGCGGGCAATGTGATCCGTGTCTTTGCGGAATATGATCCTGAAACCCGGGGCGGCACCACACCAGACGGCAGAAAAGTCCGGGGTACAATCCACTGGGTGGATCAAGCCACCGGGGCAGACGCTACTGTGCGGCTCTATGATAACCTCTTCTCTGACCCGGATCCGGATGGGGCGGATAAGGACTTTATGGCTTGTCTGAATCCGAATTCTTTAGAGGTGCTTACAGGCTGCAAAGTAGAAGCAGGCCTTGCTGATCAAATAGCACCTGCCAACTTCCAATTCATGCGGACAGGGTATTTCTGCATAGATAGTAAGGACTCTGCACCCGGCAATCTTGTGTTTAACCGCAGCGTCGCCCTCAAGGATAGCTTCAAACCTGCAACCTAGGAGGTTTTCTAAGTGGATCGAGAGAAAAAAATCGTCCCGGAATATGAGGGGATGCTCCGCAGTCACATGATCCAAGTCCCCACATGTATCGCAGACTGTAGCGGGATTCGCATTTTCGGGCGGCGGATTAAAAGTTTTGTCTTCTCTACCGATGTTGCGATCATCAAGAACATCAACGCAGACGCTGTGATCGCGGTCTATCCCTTCACGCCCCAACCTACGATCTCCCGGGCTGTCCTCACGGCAGCGGATATGCCGGTCTTCACCGGCATCGGAGGCGGCACCACAAACGGTCCCCGAGTGATTCGCCTCGGATGTGACGCAGAGGATCAAGGCGCATCGGGTGTTGTGGTGAACTCCCCCATTTCCAATGAGATCATCCGGCAATTGAAAGAACAATTGGATATCCCGATTGTGGCAACTGTTGTCTCTGACCAGACAGACATTGAGGCACGGATCGAAGCGGGGGCGAGTATCATGAACGTATCAGGTGCCGCCGACACGGCACGGATTGTGTCGGTGATCCGAAAGCGTTTCCCTCACCTTCCCATCATCGCCACAGGCGGCCCTACAGAAGAGAGCATACAGCGCACGATTGATGCCGGGGCAAATGCCATTACATACACGCCGCCCACAACGGCAGAGCTCTTCGGGGAGCTCATGGCAAAGTATCGCCGTGTTATGGAAGAAAATAGCACAACATAGCATTTTCAGAGCACACTCACCTTTCATTTTATTCTTATTTTGAGTGTGCTCTTTATTTTTCTACAAGTATCCCTATAGAGAGAAGTGTTTGAATTTGAACGGACAAAATCGCTTTTTCGGACATGCAGCTGCACTCTTTACAGTCTTTGTGTGGGGCTTTGCCTTTGTCACAGTTGTGGTCTTGCTGCGGAGTTTTTCACCTGTTGAGATCCTATTCTACCGCTTCACTTTGGCAACCCTTGCACTCTACGTGATCTATCCGCGGAAGATGAAACGAAACACACTCAAGCAGGAGCTTCTCTTTGCCTTCGCCGGACTCTTTGGTGTAACGTCATACTTCCTTTTGCAGGACACCGCACTTCTCCACACTGCCGCGTCTAACGCAAGTGTGATTGTCTCCTTTGCGCCTATTTTGACAGGTCTCTTGGTTTGGCTCTTTGTGACAAAAGAGCGGCCGAACGGCTCCTTTTTCCTTGGCGCTGTCTGTGCAGTTATGGGTGTCGCATTAATCAGCTTTGCAGGGATCCAATTAGAACTGCATCCCTTGGGTGATTTTCTTGTGTTTGTATCCGCCCTCTCTTGGGCGATCTATTCTGTGCTCCTCAAGAAAATTGGAGAGCTTGGTCATCATCCGATCCAAGTCATACGGCGTGTTTTCATTTATGGACTCCTTTTCTTGATCCCTTTCATGATTGCAACAGGCTTCCAGTTCGAATTCCAGTGCTTTACAGAGCCTGTAAACCTGCTCTCTATGCTATATTTGGCTTTCCTATCCTCCGCTACCGGCTTTGTGCTTTGGAATTTCGCTCTAGGTCGCCTAGGCCCCGTGCGGGTGAGTGGGTATCTCTACCTCATTCCGATTATCACGGTAGTGGCCTCTGTGCTTGTTTTGGATCAGACAGTTACGTTGCTGAAGGCCTCTGGGATTGGCTTGGTTCTGATTGGCTTGGTGTTGTCGAATCGGAGAACGCGGGCGAAAGAACCACCTGAAAGGGAACGCCCAATGAAATACGATTGCCTTATTGTCGATGACGAACAAGCGTTGTCAGAGAGCACCTGTGAATATTTCAATCTCTTTGACGTCAAGACCGCATGGGTTGCAGATGAACTGTCCTGCCTTGACTTCTTCCGCAATAACGAAGCTGATTTGATCTTACTCGACATCAATCTCGGTGAGGCTTCCGGCTTTGACTTGTGTAAGCATTTACGGAAGACAATGGATATCCCCATCCTGTTTATTAGTGCCCGGACTAGTGATGATGATATGCTCCTCGCACTGAATATCGGCGGGGATGACTATATTCAAAAGCCCTATTCCCTCTCCGTCTTGCTTGCAAAGGTGAAGGCTGTGCTCAAACGCTATCAAGGCACCGTATCGGAGGCGGATGTGTTTGCCTTCGGGGATGTGCGCATTGACTTTACAACGAACAGTGTGTTTCGAGAGGAAGAAAAGCTTGAGCTCAAAGCGATGGAGTATAAGCTACTCTCTTATCTTGTGAGAAATAGAAACCGCGTCCTTTCAAAAGATGAACTGTTCAAAGAGGTCTGGGAAGACTCCTTTGTGGGGGATAACACCTTGAACGTGCATGTGCGTCATCTGCGGGAGAAGATTGAGGAAAATCCGAAAGAGCCGCGCTATATCAAAACGATCTGGGGAACCGGTTATGTATTTGAGGTGAATGAAACTTGAAGAAAATCCTCTTTGCCGCAGTCCTCTTAGTTGTCATCGGTTTCGGCACAATCTTTCTGGCCTTTCGGGAGAGCGCACCGCCGCCGGATGCGGTTTTCATCAACGATGCCATTCACACTACCATGGAGAGTGATAATCCGGCAGAGTCTGCGCAGGTATTAAGCAGCGAGCTCACACAGGCCTTTGCAGAGATGGATGCAGCACGGCAAAATCGAGACCGTGCCTTGCAAGTGTTTTTATATCTGTTCGTCCTCGCCTTTATCGCCCTCGGTGTATGGTTCTATCTCTATTGTGATCGGCGCATTCTTTCCCCTTTTCGTAAACTACAGGGCTTTGCCGGACGGGTCGCCGCCGGAGACCTGGAAGCCTCCTTAGAAATGGACAGGCATAACTTATTTGGCGCATTTACGGAAAGCTTTGATCTCATGCGGGAAGAGCTCCACGAAGCAAGGGAAAATGAACGCCGTGCAAATCAGAGTAAAAAAGAACTGGTCGCCTCTCTGAGCCATGATATCAAGACGCCAGTTGCATCCATCAAAGCAGTGACGGAATTGATGCTGGTGAAGGCGGAGGATGAAAAAGAGATCGAGCGGCTCCGCACCATCGCCGCAAAGGCGGAGCAGATCAATGCGCTCATTACAAACATGTTCCACGCCACTTTAGAAGAACTGCAAGCCCTCCCCGTATCCCCTGCCGAAGTACAAAATATCCAGCTACCTGATCTGATCCGAGAAGCAGATTACAAGGGGCGGATCAGGCCGTTTTCCATCCCGAACTGTATCGTATCTGCTGACCTCCTACGCCTGCAGCAGGTATTTGACAACCTCATCAGCAACGCCTACAAGTATGCTGATACAGAGATGGAGCTTACAGCCGCTTTTGAGGGGCAGTATCTGGTGATCTCCCTCAAAGACTTCGGCTCAGGCGTACCAGAGGAGGAGCTTCCCCTCTTGATGCATAAGTTTTACCGGGGCAAGCAGGCAGAACAGTCCAGCGGCTATGGTTTGGGGCTGTTTATCTCAGCATATTTCATGGAGCAAATGACAGGTAATCTCTCTTATGAAAATCAGCCAGATGGATTTGTTGCCAGAATTTCACTCCCTTTGGTATGATCCTAATTTTCAATTTGTATGGAACAATACAATACGATGTGCCGTCTACATGATCAGGCAACTCTTTATCAAGCAAAAAAAGAGGATTGAACATGAAAAAGTTGTTGACTATACTGATCGCTTTGCTGCTTATTCTTACATTAGCGGGATGTAGCGAGCAAACAGATAGCCCCGTTGAACCAGAGGAAACACCGCAAGTAGTGGACCTTACACCAGAGCCAAGGGAGCAAGTAAGCCCGACACCTACAAGCGCAGAAGCAGGCGTAATTGTTGGAGATGTTCATTTCCACGACATCCCAATCAGCCAGCTCTTTACAGAGCCATTCCTTGATGTTTTAGACGAGCCTATCTACCAACACGGTGCGTTCTTCTCCTACAAAGGCTTGGAGATTATGGGAGATCGTGGTGACTTAATCGGATACGACCACATAGCAATTCAGTTCAATGCATTTGAGCCGTATTTGAACCTATTTGAACTAAACGGCGTTTCACTGGACAGGACACGAGCGGAGCTAATCCGTGCATTTGGTGTTCCACATCCCGAATCTGACAACTTTGCGCTCATATACCATGTATCTGGCTCTACAATTGCATATGAGCTGAGGTTCTGGTTTGGAGAACCGGGCAATGATGTGCCTGTGTCGCGCATCAGCATGTTTCGCCTAGCGCAGGATGGAAGATGGGATGATGACACAGTTGTCGTCAGTGAAACCACACCGGAGCAACTTGTAGGAACGTGGAAAAACGACATGGGTGAAATCTATGTGATTTCGTATGAAATCCCACAAGGGGAGCACTGGGTCATGACCCGGCTACCAAATGGCTCATACAGAATACTGGTGGAGAATGATTCTCCGGCACACTCCGAAAAGTGGTTTTTCCCTGTTGGCGCTGAGATGGTCAGATATGGAACAAATTGGTCTCTCGTTCCAAGCGACATATCGAGAGCTCGTTTGTTTGTGGGTACATTTTCAATTACCGCCTGTTGCCCTGACGAAGAAATTTTGCTAGAAGTTTTTTATCGTACTACTGAATAAGCGAATCCCATGGGGCAATTTTACAAGCCTTGTGGGATTTTTTCATTTTATGGACATTTACCCTTGACAAAAGGCATTTGATAATTAAGAATTAATTAAGGAATAGATAAAGACTGGCTAAGAATTAAAGGTGTAGAATGGGATTATAAAAACGATCCTATTCTACATTTTTTCAAGGAAGTGACTACTATGCAAAATACGATTTTAGAGACAAATAAGCTGTGTAAGACCTTTTCTAGCGGCGGCATACAACAGCATGTATTAAAAAACCTCGACCTGGAAATCTACGAGGGTGACTTCACTGTCATTATGGGGCCATCTGGCGCTGGGAAATCCACACTCCTGTATGCCTTGGCTGGGATGGATAAACCGACACTGGGAACAATTCAATTCTCAGGGCGGGAGATCAGCGCATTATCTAACGACAAGCTGGCTGTTTTTCGGCGGGATCACTGCGGTTTTGTGTTCCAGCAGATTTATTTGCTCGACAATATGAGTGTCTTAGACAATGTTTTGGCTTCTGGGCTACTGGTTAATAAAGATCGAAAAGCTGTCACCAAACGAGCGAAGCAGCTTTTTGAGCAGTTGAATCTGGATAAAACCATCTGGCGGAAATTCCCCACACAAGTTTCCGGCGGAGAGGCGCAGCGTGCCGCCATCGTGCGGGCATTGATCAATGATCCTGAAATTGTATTTGCTGACGAACCCACCGGCGCCTTAAACTCTGTAAACGGAAACGCCGTGCTAGAGGCGCTCACTGCTGTCAATAGCCACGGCCAGAGTATTGTCATGGTCACTCATGATGTCACATCTGCGCTGCGAGGCAACCGTGTCATCTACCTGCGTGATGGTGGCATCCGCGGGGAGTGTCTCTTGGGTGCTTATGCAGGCGACGATACGGAGCGACGCGGAAAACTGAACGGTTTTCTGGCAGAGATGGGGTGGTAAGGATGCGCAATATTTGGATGCTTACTGCCGCGAACCTGCGGAAGAACAAAGGACAGACCTGTAGTATGCTCGCCCTGATTTTGATCGTTGCCATGCTTTTAAACATCGGACTTGTGATGAACTTTGGTATAGGCAGCTTCTTTGATGAGCGAGCGGAGACCTTGCACACGCCCCATTTCGTAGCGTTTCAATTTGAAAGTGACCACTTCACGGCATTTGAATTTGAAGAGGGAGCCAACCGCGCCACGATTGAGTTCCTAGAGCAATATCCCGGCGTAAGCGAAGTCGCATATGAAAGCGTCATTTTGGGCGCTGGAAACTTCTTTGTAGACGATGTTCCCAATTTTGGTACTATGGTAATCGCTAGGGGTTCCACCACAGAGCAAATGACCGCACCATCCTTAATTGGTGATTCCCTACCTCTTGTGGGCGATGCCATCTATGTACCTTACTTTATGCTCTTAGAAGGTGGGTATGAGATCGGCAACGTGTTCCCCTTTGAGTTTTGGGACAGTGTATATGAGCTTACACTTGCAGGCGTTACAGAAGAACTCCTATTTGGCGCAAGAATACCGAACACGTGGCGCGTCTACGTATCAGATGCGATCTTTTCTCAACTGCAAGTCCAATATCCGGATAATCTGTTTACGATGATATCGACTCGGATGGAAAATGGAGATGATGCGGTATTTCTTGCCTCTGACTTTATGAATGAATTCTTAGAAACAGGTATGATTGATGGGATCGCGTCGAGAACGTATCAATCAGCACGGGATAATCGCCTCAACGGTCCTACACTCATGGCTGTGATTATGGTGGCCTTTTCCATGATCTTACTCGCTGTCGGTGCGATTGTAATACGGTTTCGTATCATCAATACCATTGAAGAGGGCATGGTCAACATCGGCGCCTTAAAAGCCCTTGGATTCCAAAATCATCAAATCATCTTATCTATTGTACTACAATTCTGTTTAATCGCACTTTTTGGCAGCCTCCTTGGCATTGCCTTATCCCAAGTGACGCTTCCGATCGTAGCGAACATATTGAAACCTATGCTTAGTCTGCCTTGGAGTCCCGCCTTTGATGTGTCTATGATGCTCTTAGCCCTTTCTCTGATTCTGCTGGTCGTACTGCTATTCTCTTTTGCATCAGCGCGGCGAATCGGCAAGCTTCATCCGCTCATCGCCTTACGTGGCGGCTTAACCACGCATAGTTTCCGGAGAAATAGCTTACCCCTTGACAAAACACGTGGTCCTCTCGCTTTGCTCCTTGCGGTCAAACAATTGTTGCAGAACAAGAAACAGGCTATTATGCTACTCCTGATTATAGGCGGCCTCACCTTTACCGCAGCAGCAGGACTTGCTACGCACTACAATATAAACGTAAACTCCGATGCCTTTAAAGATGTCTTAGGAGGCGAAGTTTCAGATCTGATGGTTTTTCTAGATGACGCCGAAGATGGCCCGGCCTTTGTGGAAAATATGCGTCAGAATACTGAGGTTGAAGCGGCATTCGGATATCAAAATCTCATGCTACTCATCGATGACGTATCGATTTGGACGGCGATTATAGCGGATACTGCCTACCTATCAGGGCAATCTGTAGTAGAGGGACGCCTTCCAATCCATGACAATGAACTTGCGCTGGGCGCACCGGCACTCACTGTAATGGAGAAAAACATAGGAGATTGGGTCACAATTCGCAGTGGTGACTACGAAGAGGAATACTTGGTAACAGGCATCGTGCAGTCTTGGAATTTTAACGGCCTATTAGGTATCATAGGCCTTGACGCCGTTGCTAGAGTACTACCGGATTTTACTTTCAATGCATTTAGTGTCAACCTAGCAGGAGAAACGGATGTCAACACCTTCATAGACGCTGTGCGGGAGAGAGAAGGCAATATATTTGCAAACATTCTTTCTGTTCAAGAAATCTTTGACGGTCAGCTCAACACTATGGGTAATATCTTCGCCCTGATTACCGTCATCATCCTATTCGTTGTAGCTGCCGTGGTGATTTTGGTGCTCTACTTGGTTCTCAAAACGACCATTCTGCGCAGAAGACGAGAGCTTGGCATCCAAAAAGCCTTGGGCTTCACAACGCTCCAGCTTATGAACCAAATTGCTTTGAGTCTGACTCCAACGATCCTGTTTGGAGTAATCATCGGGGCGCTCGGCGGCTACTTTGGCTTTAATTCCATCTTTGCCGCTCTTGCGCGGGGCCAAGGCATTGTGCGAGTGAACTTGCCCTCCCCTCTTGTTTGGACAATTCTCTTGAGCGCGGCACTTGTTCTGCTCGCCTATGCCGTGTCTATGCTGATCGCATGGCGGATCCGAAAGATTTCAGCTTATGCCTTGGTAAGTGAGTAAGGGCTATGCTATGCAAAACGCCCACTATTCTGTACGAATAGTGGGCGTTTCTGATATGCTTTCAAGAGATGATATTTTTGTTGACCTATCAGATCAATTCGTGTATAATCAATTTACCTAATAGGTCAATTCAGGAGGAAATCACTTATGGCTGTAAAACTATTCGAATTAGAACCGATAAGGCGTAATGCGATCTTGAATGCCGCATTAAAAGAATTTGCGACTAAGGGCTATGACGAGGCTTCCACAAATGTGATTGCAAAGGAAGCGGGTATTTCCAAAAGCTTAATGTTTCACTATGTGAGCAGTAAGGAAAGCCTCTTCTTCCTTGTGTATGATTACTTTGCAGACATCATGGACAAAGAATATTTTGAGTTGATGAATTTCAATGTAACAGACATTTTTGAAAGATTGCGGCAATCCTATCTTTTACAGCTTGAACTCGTAAGAAAATACCCTTGGATTTTTGAATTAAATAAGCTATCTGCCGCTTCTAATCCTGATGAAATAAAAGAAAAATTGAAAAAAAGAGCGGCTCAAAAGCTGTCTTCTTGCAACATATTTGAACTGATAGATGTGTCCAAATTTAGAGCAGATTTGGACATTGAAAAGTGCAAACAATTTATACTGTGGTCGAATATCGGCTTTACGAACCAAATACTCGAAGAAGCACGAAATACGAAGTTTGACGATTTAGACTATGACGCTATTGTTGCACAAATTGATGACAATCTACAAGAATTAAAAAAAGTATTCTATCAATCAGAGGAGTAAAACCAATGAAAAATGTTTTCTATTTCATCGCCGGAGCATTGTTTATTTTACTAGCCGCTACTCACACTTGGTTTGGATTAGAAACCGCCTTGCCTGTTTTGTATGACTCCGGGATTGAAAACAGTCTTATCACTATTTTCACCTTTCAACTGCATATGATCGGCATACAAGATTTTATTTACGGAATTGCGGCAATCATCATGGCATTTCAAAAAGATATGTCAAAAGTAAAGTTTGCAGCTTGGCTGCTGATTGCAATATTGCTTGCACGTTGGGCTATCATGACACTTATTACATTTATGTATGATTTAAACAATGTAATAGACTTATTGACATCATCAATCGCGTTTTTCATCTTGATTGCCTTGCTGCTATTGGGAGCTAGAGTAAAGGATAAATCGTAAAAGCCCTAGCATGAAACGCTGTCACGCTAAGGCTTCTTCTACAGAATGATCACTTTACATAATATCTCCCGGCACAGAATCCGGCCGCTCTAAGACTGCCCAGTTGCGGACTGGGATAATCGCAATCCAACGCTCATGAATGCCGTCTGCCTTTATCTCGTAGGTGTAAGAGTTTGAGGCAGACTGGAGATATAGATAATACCAAGCACTCGTATTTGCATTGTCCGGCCAGGTGTTCATATCCGGTAAGAGATCCGCCGGTGATTCCGGTAAGCGGCCGAACATGCGGTTGAGTATCGCCGCAGTTTCCGCCCGGGTAATCAGATGATCCGGATAAAATGCGCCGCCTTGTCCATAAGGCCCCTGCACCCAATTCTGCGCCGCAAGCGTATTGATATATGCATTCGCCCAGTGCCTATAGATGTCATTAAACAAGTCTTCCTCGGTGCCTAGAAGTCCGATTACATCCGCAAAGCGGGCAACTGCGGCTGCAAGCTCTGCCCGGGTGATCGCTTGGTTTGGTCCAAATGTGCCGTCTGGTCTACCTTGGAAGATGCCCATCTGGGTGGTGGTGGATATCCCATTGTTGAACCAATTTTCCAGTATCACATCAGAAAATGGGTTTGTTTGCGTCCAGTTTGCTGTGCGATCTGTATCGTCGATCAAGCGGAAGAAGATAGTTGCAACCTCTGCCCGTGTAATGTTTGCATTCGGGCGTATCTGTCCGTCTGTCCCGATTAGATACGCCTGGCGGGATGGGACGGTCTGCGGCGGTCGTGCGCCGCCTCCGACTCCGCCGCCTGTGCTTGGCTCCCAATGGGCGGTGAACATTGTGTCTGTATTGATGAATAGAGCCATCACTTCTGCTGTGTAATACAAGGTAGCGCCGCCATCACGGCTCCAGCCGATAAATTGGAAGCCGTTGTCTGCAATCGGCGTTGGCACTTGGGCTGGATAGTCGCCGGTGGCGATTAGTAGCTCTGTTGCACTGGTTGCGCCGCCTGCAAATGTCCCGTTTGTGCCGGACAGATAGGTTATCGTAATTGGGTCCAATGGCTCCCACTGGGCGACAAAAGTCTTGCTCCCTGTGATTGGCATATTCTCGATGTCTTCTGCTGAAAGGATTGTCCCAGTTTCGTCACCAAGCAGAATCCAGCCGATCAGCTCGTAGAACGGTTTCTCTGGTTCGGGAACTTCAAGCTCCTCTGTCAGAGGAATGATATCTATGATGCTCGCCGGACTGCCGTTTACATATCCGCCATTTAACATGAAGGCGATTAAGGCGACTTGGGTCTGGCCTATATAGTTGATGTCGTAGTTGTTGAGTAAGTCTCCAAAGGGACGATTGAAGGCATTTGCAGGAGGTGCAAACTTCCCGCCGCCTGCGGAATTGCCGGAGAATGTGACTGCGAAGGGAGCAGTCGCTAGAATGTTCGGATAGTGAGTTGCAAGCAACGACGCGGGGTAACTATTATTCGCAACGGTAAAAATCCCGCCGCCATTTCCGTATGTGGCAGTGTTATTGGAGATGATACCTATGTTCGTATTCAGATTGAGCTGTGCCGCTGTATTGAGCCAGACCCCGCCGCCATCGTTTGCCGCGGTGTTGCCGGTAATTGTACCATAGATGATTGTGCCGTCATCCAATGTACCGGAAGCCATGGTGAAGACACCGTTGGTCATCCGCACACCACCGCCGGTGTTGGCAGCGGTATTGTCGCGAATCGTACCACCGGTCATATTGAACTGGTTGGCCGCAGTGATTGACATAACACCGCCGCCATGTGTATAGGAATGATTGCTGTGGATTGTGCCGTCGGACATGTTAAATATACCATTGTTCTGTATAAACACCCCGCCGCCGCCGCGCGTGGCGACAAGGGTAGTAATAGCTACATCGTTATTGCGAGCCGACACGCTATTGTTACGGATTATGCCGTCTGTCATGGTGAGAGCACCCCGTTCAATGTTCACAGCACCGCCAAAGAACGCTGTATTGCCGTATATCTCACCACCATGCATATACATCCGCGTGGTATTGACTACACCAGTTGGAGTGCCAACCGCTACACCCCCGCCGAAGCGCCCCCAGTTGTTGCGGATTACACCGCTGTTCATGGTGAATGTAGCTGTATTGCCGACAAACACACCACCCACTATGCCGGTCGTATTGCCGGTAGCCGGGATGTTGATTCCGCTATTCAGACTGATCTCCCCACTGTTCATGGTGAAGCTGCCACCTAGACTGACGGAATCAGCAGGCGGACTAATCAAGGTTACGCCGCCGCCTTGACCGGCACCTGCAAAACGATTTCTCGTAATCACACTACCCGCTTCCATATACAAGCTTCCGCCGGCATTTACCTGTATCCCACCATGATTGGTGGGGGTATCCGGATAGTTTCCGCTTAAAGTAACATTCTCCAAACGCAGGGTGCTCCCATCGCTCACAATAAAGTGCCTGCCTGCATTGGCCCGCGTAAGCGCAAATGGCCCGCCCATACCGCTTGTGATGGTAACATCAAGTTCCCGCCCTATAGCACCTATGGTGATGGCTGCATGACCTTGTGTCGGAATATTGTCCGCAAGTGCAATGATTATCGTACTTCCGTCCGGAGCATTCGCCGCATTTAGCTCCGTCGCTATGCCAGCCCAAGAGTTTACCGGTATCGCGCTCAAAGGCATAATCCCCGCTTCCGTAGGTTCTGGCTCTACGGATGGCTCCATTGGTACATTTTCAGGATATCCAGAAGCAAAGGCCTGCATCGGCACAAATGAGAACAACAGAATAAGGGCAAGCAGTAAGGCTAGACCTCGCTTTGCGCTTGTATGCAAACTTTTTGCGTCCATCTCAGGATGCTCCTTTCTTTGCATGGGCGGATTTCCCTCAGATTGTCATGTTCGTGTTACTTTCCCCTATATCCCTAGGATTACGCTAATTTTTTGTTATTGCAAATTATACCACATGAATGGTAGATCCTCAAGGGCTGTGGTAGTGGGCAATGCTTTAAAACGAAAACCCCTGCAATCTCAATTGCAAGGGGTTTTCTATTTTGTACACCTAGTGCGATTTGAACGTGTGACCTACTGGAATGCATGAGTATATAAATCATCAAACACACTGAACTCTAGGGGGTATTGAGGACAGTGTTCCCAATCTCTATAGTTACCAATAATGAGCTTATCTTTTCCAAGTAGATTTTCCATAGTTCTTATCTGATTATCATCTGGAATTTTTTTGCGTTTACTTGCTATCATAAACACATTAATATCTAACTGATAAAGAATTTCAGGTATAACCTTTAAAAAGTCCATATATCCGTTATAAGTATTATCAGCATTCCAAATATAGTCAGGGAAGAAATTGTTTATATCTAGTGGATAAAGGATTTTATCTGCTACTTCCCGAATAGATTCCCAATGTTTGGAGATAATTTTTTCTTTACTTTGAATTTTGTTCTGGACTTTTATGCGAGAAGTACCATAGTCAATTATTTTATAATCACAATGATTTCTAATCAATATATTCTTCGTATGTATATCCCCATGGTATATCCCTTCACATTCTTGATCAAAAAATTCACGCAACAAACTATTGAATCAGAAAAACATCTTTCGCTCATTTTGTAGTGATTTGTTTTCAACCACTTTTCTAATGTAGTTCCATCAAAATATTCCAAAACCGCATAAAAAACACTGTCTATTTCACCAACATGATATATCTCTATCACTCGGCCTGATAATTGACCAGCATCCAAAAGTTTACGTGTTTCATTTATTCCTTGTTTTAGCTTATCTCTATCATCCCAGTGTTTTAATGTCATCCAAATTTTGAGAGCACCTTTTCTCTTGAGCATATCTTCTACCAAATATACTATACCATTTGCACCTTTCCCAATATCACCCAAATAACGATAATGAGGTATGGGCTTATTATTTATTATTACTTTTTCGCCATCAATAATAATCATAACTATCGCCTCCTAGCACATCTTTTTATTACTCATAATTATACTGCAACCATATCAAAAAAGCAAAAACTCTGTAACCATTACGATTACAGAGTCTTTCTTTGGCACGCCTGGCACGATTCGAACGTGCGACCTACTGGTTCGTAGTTGCCTCTCGGACGGTTCAGCCTGTCTTACTCAGTCACACCTTAACCTTTCACTCCCTTTTGCATCAATGATTTCGTCCATCCCCGCTTAGTCTAATCATTTCTTGAATAATCCTATAAAGGGTATTTTAAAGGGTAAATTGAAGGGTACAGCAACAAGTAAAGCAGTTAACAAGCTCCGCCCTACACGATACAATATATGCGGCGTTGCCAATACGGTATGCGGTTAGCTGATCCTCCGAAGGGAGGTGATGCTCATGTCGGTGCTCGAGGCTATGACTTTAATGTTCGCATTTGCGATGTTAATCATAAAGCTGATGGACTACATAGACAGAAAATAGCCGCCCTGTCTGCAAAACAAGCGGCTATTTTCTAATAGCTAATCTGTTTTAAAGGCTAACCGTTTACCGGCAACGCCTTTTTGTACTTATAGTATACCATAGGATGTTTAATGCGTCAATCCCGTTCCGCAAGTATCCTCTCTAGTTCTAAAAGTTTTTGCTCGTAGTCTACGGTCTTTATCGCCCCTAGTATCGTGTTGCAGCCATATATGAGCGTATTCGCCTCTTTGGGCGCAAGCTCGCCGTTTAACACCATGTTATTGATCCGTGCCAGCGCCCGGCGCACCTCTTCGGGGGTGGACAACCTGAGGCGCTTTTTCTTCGCCATGCCATCACCGCCTAATCTTCAAGGTCTCCAAAATCATCTACAATGATATATTGCGTTGCAACCGGAAATGGAAATGCCTGTACAGCCTGTTCTATGGCATCCAGTGCCTCGTCAGCAGTATTATGCATAGAGCTGCCCGGATACTTCTCGCCGCTGCGTGGTACGCCATCCCAGAAGCTGTAGTGTGCTTTAAAATATCCGTCACCACAGTCATTCACAAAGGCCATCATGTGCCATTTCCCTTTGCCACGTGCTATGTGTAATAATCTATCTATTCGTTTCATAATAACCTCCAAAAATGAGGAGAGGGCGCGTGGGCAATAGTCCACGCGCCCTCTCCCCAGTCTAGGCCGTAGCCTGATATAGAACCGCTTTGGCTTTGTTGTTCAGAATATGGCAGTCATAGGCAATGCGCCCCTCTACCAGATCACCGTTAATCCCCGGCGGGTTTTGATGGATCGTATAGTCCTCTAGTTTGGTAGGTGCAACGGTAGCCACCGGATGGGCAATCATAAAACCGAAATCATCCGGTAAACGAGTTGCGGGTACCTTGATAACTGTAAGACCATCCAACAGGGCAATTACGCCCCTGATCCGCATTTCAGCGGTGATATCAGTCTCCATGATGATGTTTCTGTCTTTCTTCATCAACAGATATGTATCAGGCGTGACCAATAGCACACGTCCGGTCTCCGGCACCTCGGCATCGTCCAGTAGCTTGTTATTGCCTATGATTACCTCGTAGATGTTAGCCTCTGTCAATGCGATTGCCGCCGGCGCCTGCCCTGCATGTTGGCACATCTCGGCGTACACATAGCGGTCAACCTCTGGTATGACCACCTCTCGGATCTGTCGAGCAAGTGCAGAGGCCGCCTGTAGTGCCATCTTGGTCTCGTCTGTGTCTAATTTATCCACCGCAAAGGTAAATGACCTATCTTTGCGCAAGCGCATTTCTTGTGTCGTAGCATCTAGGTCGTTTACTTCCCCATATCGGGACCAGTTTCCATCTTCTGGACCGTTTCTGCCATAGTCGTTCATCTGTGCTGTAGATACCGAGTACACCTTGATATTATGTGCACCAACCCAGCTAAAGTCTTCATTGGTCAAAAGGGACTTTTTGCTCTCCGTTGTGAAAAGCTCGTCTACAGCCCCCAGAAATTGTGTTGCAAGTTGTATGTTTGCCATTTAATATACCTCCAAATTATTTAAGTCCCATAGCAGCCCTGTAATCAGCGTCATTAATTGTGGGCATTCCGTCCCAGCCACTGTTCCCCGGTTTCATGCCGACAAACGTCTGATTACTTTTCATTTGGCTTAGGACTTCCTCAAACTTTGTTATGCTTTGCTCTAACGTTTTTTTGTCTGTGTAGCGTAGAATATCCAGCAGCTCCACAGGCAATTTCTTTTCGGTCAATATTTCCTTGCCCTCAAACATAAGTTCACGCTGGACAAGTTCGCTCTCCCGATCCGCAAGTGCGGCGTCGGTCTTGGCCTTCTCCTTGGCTAGGCGATCCCCTACAATTCGGTTCACGTCATCCTGAGAAAAAGTACGGTCATCCCCCGGCTCCGGGGTAGTGGTGTTCCCGCTCTGAGCGGTAGTATCTATGTAATTTGATTTAGTCATAATTAAAAACTCCTTTAGTATTGATTCCGGCTCTGACCGGTCTAAATGCGTATATTTGCCCCGCATAGGGGGTGGGTATGGTCAACTGACATGATTCGTGTGACAGCCTCCGTTTTACGCCCGGAGTGGGCTAATGACAAGCAAAAAGGCGCAGGTCAACGGTTTAAACCGCTTTCCCGCGCCCATTTAGGCTTCCCTACCAAATGCAGAGGATACTCTTGCTTGTGTCTACAGAATAACACAAAATGCAGTTTTTGTCAAACCAAAACAGGCTAGGCAAGGGAGTATACAGAGCCATTTCATGCCGTTTCCGGGGGTGTAAACTGGCTCTTTTGTGGCATTTTCATCCAGTAGTGACAGCGTAGACGCTCCCCTGTAGATTCATAGGGCTTGCTTTTCTTGCATATGTAGCACTGGTTGACTGCCTCGAACCGCTTTAGTTCATCCGGAGTGCCGATAAGCGTGACCTTAAGCACTGTCGTTACCCTTTTCTGAGAAATGGCACACCTTTATATCCTCTGCACCATAAGCATATTCGGTGTTATAGTATCGGGTTCCATCAATTTGTAGCCACAGAACACGGTTTAGTTTTTCTGGAAATGCTACCGCCTCAATTTCAATCATACTTGCAAAATCCTTTCCGTTCCCCTATAATAGGGGTGTATTGGTTTTCAGCCGTTCAGGCTGTACTTCCGCTCTTAGACTGCGATTCTAAGAGCGGTCTTCTTTTTTGCAGCTACACCGCACTGCATCGGATGGTACCTTCGCTTCACAGTCTGGACAGATGCGGATATTGTCGGTGAAGCTGTACCCTGTCTCATTTGAATAAAGACACTTTTCCCCGCAAACATTGAAATAAGTACATTTTGCTCCAATTGACAAGCATTTTCTATAGCAACTCATTTGGTTTGCTCCTCTCTTCGATTTAGTAAAATTCTTCGTAATACCGCATGGCTCGTATGTCTCCGCTGAAAAAATGATTGACATTGTAGTCGCAACGGTATTGCGTCCGGAAATGCTTGTCGATCAGCGCCGGGTAGTCATCCGGGTCAAGATCTATCTCGTGTGTTGATCCGCATGTATCCGACATCCGCATGATAATACTTTCGATCTGGGAAAGCCGGATATTTGGATGTACTGCCCTGAAGGTATCCTCGTACCGCTGGAAATAGTATCTAAACACCTCCAAGACGTCCTCCAAAGGATATAGCGAGAAGTTGCCATACTGGCTATACTTGACCTCGACGTTTATGTATGCACTTTCGACTAGCATACTGAACAGCTTGAAATTGAAATACAGAACCTCACCTCTTTTCTTTGAAGACACACGGTGCAAGCTTTCGACAGAAAGTTGCATCCCTTGTTCCTTTTTACCTTTTAAAAATCCATTTACAGTAACAGTATCATGGTCAGTCTCACCACCAGTGTCATTCTCAATATCAGTATCGGGTTTTCTGGGTTCCGTTGGGTTCCCAAAATAACCAGTTGGGTTTTTACTATGGCGGTTCATCTTGCTTCGATGGGCGGCCGCCTTTAGCCCCATTGATCCGATTGCGCTCACAGATATTCTCATACTTCTCTGCATCGCGGTCAAGCTGCGCCCGGATGAAGGAAAATGCCATCTTCGTAGCACCATCAATCTCGGGCAGGACACCAGTCCTGACATAATCGAAAATAGCAGTTGTCAGCCTACCAAGTTCTTCGGTTGTCAGATTTTCAAGGTGCTGCCAGTAATCCACATAAAGGACAAAGCTTTTCTTCGCCAATTACCCCACCGTCCCAGCCTCTTTATTCAACCAAATTTCCAATGCCTCACGAGGGATTATCACCCTCCGGCCTACTTCGATAGCCGGAAATCCCGGCGTTTTACAGAGGGCGTAGACGGCATTTTTGTTTAGGCCAATCAGTTTACTTGCCTCTGAAACGGTCAGAGTTAGTTTTTCTTCCATTTATGCATTCTCCTTTTCAATTAGCTGCTCAATGGGCATATTAAGCGCATTAGCGATTTTTTGTGCTGTGCTGGGGGAAATGGTCTTGCCTCCCTTGATAGCAGAAATCGTGGCACGTGATATGCCAGACAGCTCTACAAGCTTTTTATCTCGCCACTCGCGCCGGGCAAGCTCGGCAGCTAGGGTCACTCTATTGATTCGCATTGTCTCACCTCCACACATTTTTCGTTCCAAATCAGAACCATTTCTTTTATGATGGCACCATTTCGGAACTGCGTCAAGCATATTTTTTAGACATATGAAAATAAAATGTTCCAATTTGGTTTCATATGTGGTATGCTATTTATCGAGGTGATTATTGTGACCGTTGGTGGAAATATAAAGAAGACACGAAAGGCTAAGAAGTTAACCCAGCAGCAACTAGCTGACAAGCTTGACTTGTCTCTTATGAGTGTTCGTCGCTATGAATCTGGTGAGCGCGAATTAAAGCTAGATATGATTAAGCGTATAGCCGATGCTCTTGATATCAGTGTCAACGATCTGCTCTTGGATGTAGTGATAAGTAAAAGTGGGTACAACCCTTTTGCAAATAATGATGATTATTGGTGGAAAAGAGAGCAAGGCACTATAAAAAAATTAGACGAAGATTTATTTAAAACACTCGATTCCCTTACACCAAAGACACGCATCGGACTTTTGTATTCCTTCACCTCAGCTATTTCTAGCTTTAACAAACTTGATACACCAGAAGGCAAAGACGAGGCGATTGCTCGATTGTCAGATGTCATAAGCTACATGGGGCAAATGGCAGATCGTAGCTTTGGAATGCGCCTTGCGTCAGAGGAAAGGCCAGACGGATATATGGCTTTTTTGCAGAGGTTTGAACGCGCCGTGATATCCTTAGGAGACCATAAGGAAGCATTGATTCAGTTGATCCTGAATTGGAATGATGAGCAAGGCAATACCAAGTTGCGAGAGTTGATATACGGAAACGATACCGAGTAACACCTTACCGCACCAGACAGCATAATAGTTTTAGGCGGAGATAGAAACCATGGAAAGCACAGGCATTATTTACAAATTCAATAACTACATAGATGACTGGACAAGGCTAAAAGGTAACATAGTCGGTGATGTTGCAAAATATAAAACACTCACATCTATAAATTTCGAGCTTGCAGACGGAGCACACGCAACAATTCAAATCACCAAAAAAGGGCAGCAAATCTTTTCCACTCGAAAGATTTTGATGTCGGACTACAAGGATTAATTTTGCCAAGACTCCAAAAGTGTACATAATGACGTACATTTTACTTGACAATTCTTTTTGCGTACGCTATAATGTACATATAGGAGGTGCTTAAAATGCTAAACACAAACATCACAAATTTTCGCAAAGATATCTTTGGATTGCTAGAGCAAACAATCAAGTACAACGAACCTATAAACATCAGCACAAAAGATGGAAACGCTGTTGTTCTCAGCGAGGAAGATTATAGGGGTTTGATGGAAACTCTACACCTCTCTTCTCTCCCTGGGATGAAAGAAAAGATCATTCATGGGCTATCCACCCCGCTTGAAGAGTGTGTGCCGGAAGATGAGGTAGATTGGTAATGTATGAAATCTACTACACAAAATCAGCTACCAAAGATATCCCCAAGCTGAAAGCGGCAAAGCTGGACACAAAAGCAAAGGCGCTGATTGACCTCATTAGAAAAACTCCCTACCAGACACCGCCGCCATATGAAAAACTGCAAGGTGATTTACAGGGTGCGTATTCTAGGCGCATTAACATCAAGCATCGTTTAGTCTACAAAGTATCTGAAAATCCAAAAGCAGTCACAATTATAAGCCTTTGGACGCATTACGAATTCTAGTTACAGTTACCCCCTCCAGCTACAAGGCTAGAGGGGGTATAGTTGAAAGGAAGATGCCCATGCCAAACCGTAAAACCACCCGGAATGCCCAAGGCGGCGGATCCATCCGACAACGCCCGGACGGACGCTGGGAGGCTCGATACACCGTAGGGCGGGATCCCGGCACCGGGAAGCAGGTGCAGAAGTCTGTGTATGGAGATACAGAGCGGGAAGTTCGCAAAAAGCTCACACAGGCAACGGCAGCCATAGACGAAGGTACCTACATGGAGCCGTCAAAGCTTACTGTAGGGGCGTGGTTGGATATTTGGCTCAAAGAGTACACAGGACACATAAAAGACGCTACACTGCGCTCCTACAAGGACAGTGTGCGCCTATACCTGAAACCAGCCATCGGTGCAGTCCAGCTCCAAAAGCTGAATTCCCACACCATACAAAAGCTCTACAATGACCTATCAACCAAAGGCAGCCTTAAAAAGAAGGATACTGGCCTTTCGCCTAAGACCGTGCGCATCATACATGGGATATTGCACAAGGCTCTAAAACAGGCCGTTCTGATCGGATACATGAAGCACAATCCTTCAATCGCGTGTACTTTGCCTCGGATGGAGAAAAAGAAAATGAATATTCTTCCCGCTGATGAACTCTCAAAGTTCATAGAGGCCTCAGAGGATCACAAATATCATGCCCTATTTATGGTCTACCTGTTCACCGGCATGAGGCGTGGGAAAGCCCTAGGACTTAAATGGGAGGATGTTGACTCGCACCGTGGAGTTATACACATACGTCAACAGATGCAGCGTGAGCGTGTGGAGAATGGACAACTCCGGCTTGTCTCTCTGAAAAATGACCGACAGAGGCAAATCACCCCGGCACAAACAATCTTCCAGATACTGCACAAGCACAAGGTAAAGCAGAGCGAAACTCGTCTGATGGTCGGTCAGGCATGGGCAGATCATGGTCTCGTGTTCTGCAATGACTTGGGCAATTTTCTGGATGCTGATGCCATCTACAAGTCGTACAAGAGGTTCTTATCGAATAATGGACTAACTGAGATGCGCCTACACGATCTGCGGCATACAGCGGCCACACTCATGCTAGAGAATGGTGCTCACATAAAATCAGTGCAAGAAGCGTTAGGCCATCACTCAGCAGCGTTCACCTTAGACGTTTATGGGCATGTTACTCCTGAAATGAAGCGGGAAGATGCCGACCGCATGGAGCGATTAATACAGAGCTTAAAAAGCGGATAATTATTCTGTAAAGGGTAATTTAAAGGGTATTTCATCTCGACTTTGATATGCTCAAAATAGATAAATCCCTGTAACTATTACAGTTACAGGGATTTTTGGCACGCCTGGCACGATTCGAACGTGCGACCTACTGGTTCGTAGCCAGGTACTCTATCCAGCTGAGCTACAGGCGCATGTTTTACGTACTTGAGTATATTAGCATGGACTGGCAGAAAAT
>Ga0131853_10001748_pt1 | contig 38758 bp, 11 predicted proteins | sample TergutLab28metaG_FD_92764 | JGI IMG/M metagenome (GOLD analysis project Ga0131853, IMG submission 92764) | Labiotermes labralis P1 segment gut microbial communities from Petit-Saut dam, French Guiana - Lab288 P1 (version 2) (version 2) | ecosystem: Host-associated > Arthropoda: Insects >... | reverse complement strand
TTGCGCTGACCACGTGACACCCCTCTATCCGCAAAAGTTGGCACTAGTTTCGCCGACCGGCGGCGGCCGCTCTGTCGGTATAGTTCGCGTGCGGACTAAGGCCACGGAGTTTAGTTTAGTTTAGAAGAACATGGACCAAAAATTTGAATATGGAATAAGATAAGATGTTTTAGTGTTATACTAATGAAGGAACAAAAAGAGATAAAGTACGAAACAATACCATAAGGAAATACTTTGAAATAGAAATACAAGAGAATGAAATTGAGCATATGGCCATTTGTGCATGTTTTAAACATTGGTATCAGCAAGGATTGAGTGTGTAACAATACGCTAAATACATTAGTATACATGTATTGAAGACCTAAGAATTTGTACAGTACATTTAACAACTGAGAAGAGAAAGTATTTAAATGAACAGGATGGTATGGTTTTGCTACAGTGATGAACTATTTTATTTGTAAAGCATACCAAAAAAAATGGTACTTAAACTGGGACCAATATAAGCCATCAAAATTGTTCTGGAATATATATATATAAGTAAATTGTTTCATTTGCAACAAAATTTTATTGAATTTCTCTGTGTCAGACATGGAGTTTCAACAGCATATTAAGGTTACAGATTTATGGGTTGCGACATAGTGTAGTTGGATAGACAGGCAGCAATGATTCACAGGAACCAAAACCCTCAGACCATTCTTCTGCCCTCAAAATAGTAACAGCAAGTACCTCCAGAACTTGGTACCCATCTACTGAACTACGCAGTATCAGATTCCAGAAAACCATAATCTTTAATTCTTCTGGTGGTAGGCCTACCACTTAAGCTTGTCACTAAATTATATAGAACTTGAGTCTTTCTTTTCTGAATGGGGGGAGGTAAGAATTACGGAACTTAAAAATCATGTGTTAATTTTTTAGGTCAGAATTTTTTAGTATTATTTATTTAAATGTCAATTAAACGATCATAAACCATGAGCAGACATTTTCTTGAAGACAACCTTATTTAGAAAAGCAGGTGAATGTTAACAACATGAAACAACAGTAATTCCTCTTGGGACAAATTTTATGATTGCCAGAAAGTTGCCCAAAATTATGAAAATTTTAAATAGGATACTGTCAAGTGATGCTGGTAGTATTAAACTCTTGTGTAAGTAAACTGTGGTTGTAAGGTACTCTTCTTCCATGTTTGTCCTTTCATTGACTTGCACAAACAGCAGTATGTGCCAACTGTACACAAAATATGATGTATACCTGGACTTTGATGTTTCCCTGCTCATTTCTTCCCCTTGTTTTTCTCTCTCTCATTGCTGCTTGGATGAGTGAACAGTAGCTTCCTGTATCTCCCAGAATATTGTAATATATTGTTGTAGGTTTGTAAAATCGCCATCTTCAGTCACCTGCTGCACATGTATGTGGAAGATGCCAATATTATATACATACATACATGCATTCATACATATATTTTTAAGTACATGTGGAATAGTGTTGAAAATGACTCTGGAAATTTTATAAGAAAATTTATAAAAAATAACTGAAAGATAATAGCTAATAGCTGTCTGTGAGTGCTTGATTTATTACATGGTAATGTGATATACAAGGAGCATTATACCCATTAGTAACAAATCTGTTGGCATTCCAAATGTTGGAGGCCATGTTGTTAAACAGTATACTATATAAACTGTTAACACTTAACGTGCAGTTTATATATTTAAAGCAGCAGATTTATAAAAAAAAAGTACTGTACACAAAAATGGCCTATTCATAAGTAGCGTATCTTCCAGTAACTGGGGGGTAAGAATGCCTGTAATACATGAAATTGGATTGGTTTTTAACAAAATCACATATCTTGGAATCTCTTGTATTATATCTTAGATTATGATGAATTGTAGAATTTACTTACTCAGGTATAAAAATTTTGAACGAGATTGTTAAGTGCATATGGATGTCAACTGGTTCTTCTTGTGAGGAAATTAAAGAAAGGATGTTAAGGTACAGTGAAACCCAGTTAGGGTAGCACTGGTGGCCGAGTCAGAGTTCAGACTTCAAATAACAAAAGTAGAGTAAAAGACAGCAGTAAAGTGATATTTTATTGTTGAACCCTTGTTAAGGAATGTAACATTTGAAACTTGCAGGAGTTTAATCCTAAAAATAAATATTCCAAATTGGTTTGGCATTACTTCAAGGGTGAAGAAACCGGGCATGAATAGTGATACCAAATCTTTATTTGTTGTTATGTAACAACAGTTTTACATTTTTAGGTGAGAATTGAACATAAGAATAGTTAGTGAAATGTATATACACAAAGATGCATTCACATCAGGCAAAGAGCCTGACAAATATAAAACTGGAAATCTTCAAGTTCTTATACACCTATTACATTCCTGTAATATAAAAAACAAAACTGTTCCTTTCAAGTGTTTTCATGACAAGCATAGTAGATTACAACAGTGAAATTATCCCTTTTAAATAAAATAATAACAAACCTTCTAACCCTTATGGTAGAATGTTCACCTTCCCTTCTGTATATTTACCCAACTATGTAGCATCATATCCCAAAAGATCATAATCTTTATGTTCACCAGTCTGAGAATCTTAAATCTCAAATGATAATGTCCTGCACCATGTCCCTTCTAAATGAATCATGGCCATTCATGGTTTCTGTAAATTGTTATTTATACCCACTGTATTTCCATTTCTGTCCACTATCCATGAGATTCAGAATATCTGATCAGTAGTTAATCTGTTATATCAAAATCCACATTGATTATACACAACTAATAAAACTGTTATTTTAATGTAACATGTTATGCCCAGAAATTTAAAAACAATTTTACTCTCAAAATGAATATGTAATCTCTAAGGGATTTTTATGATATAACATCAAAGGGTGTGATAAACTCGCATTTATTAATTCAACATAAATGTCCAATACATCGAATTATAATGGACAGAAGCCTGTAGTTCTCCATGTCTGCACCATTGACACAGTTTGACCTTTATCTCTTCATGATAGCAGAAGTGTTTTCCTTTGCTGTTGTCGTATAGTCCAGGAACTGCAGAAGGAAATTTCCTGTGCATGCCATGAAGACATCATATACTGTGAACCGTTGTATATATGATACACATCACTATTCAGCCTGGATCTTGTGACTAGCACTTTTCTCTTCTGCATATCACTGAGGAAGCACTTTGAAAGAAATCATGCCTGACATAATGATGCAGTGAAATTTGATTCTATCCATCCCATTGTGTATAGAGAAATACATAAACACCACCACATATTCCATCCAACACAGCTCTTATTTATCATTTCCTCCAACACCATGTTTCAATCAAGCCAGTCATCGTCAGGTGTTTATTTTATACAAAAACTTAAAACTGAGGGTAAAATGTAAACTTTTATGACATTTCAATTGTAATTTATATTTTACATCATTTGTGAGTGCTTGCAAAAATTTACATTTTGTACCTTTTTTAAGTTTTTGTACACAGTAAACACCTGATGATGATGATGATCAGCTAGATTGAAACATGGTGTTGAAGGAAATTATAATGAAGGGTTTTGTCAGACAGAATATGTTGTGTTAATTATGATACAGTGAAAGCTGTAATGTACTGATAAATACTCACATTGAGCTGCCAGTTCTTTTCCATGTGAATCAAACATGTGCTGAATCACTGGAACCAATACCTAAATTGCTGTGGTGGTCATGTACAGAACTAGAGAGTCTGTCCATTGTTGCTTGTTGTTTTGGATGTCAATATTGGGTGACTTTAATATACCTACAGGGGATATGTATTACAGAGCCTATCTGAAAGGAATTGTTATGCAACATAAAAAGCAGTTTTATTTGATAGATTGAGCCAGTTGAAAGTAAATTTGGAAGACATTCCCCTTCACACTTGGAAGTTTTCATAATTTATTTGAAAAATTAGATATGAAAAGAAAGTTCATTCACTTTTACAAGACTTCTGGACATGTGTTCTTATATACTGTGTTGTAACCTACCATAAGACGTGTATTGGTGGAAATATTTTGCTTTGTTACATGAACGGTGTCAACAACTATGGATTCTCTCCTGTTCTTTCTACAAAGTGATATTCATAGCCACAACTTTACTGTGAAAGGAACTATAACAATAGAGAATATGAAAAAGATACCTTTTAACAGAACATATGAGGTATGCACCTCTAAAACTATCCAAGTACAGTGTAAGGTGATTTAACCTAGCCATTAAAACAGTGTTCTCTACAATGGACCAGCTAGCACATCTCAAGCAGTGTAGTGATTAGGCTGAAGGTTACATAGTCAGGGAGTTGGGGCTTCACTGACCAGCAGGGGCAGAGAATTTCTCTTCTTCACAATGTCCAGGTCATTTGTGGGGCCTACCCACCTCCTATCTGGTGGGTAAAAGTGGTATAGCAACCAGAGCATGAAGCTGACCACCTTCATCTAACATCAAGATTATGAATGCATGGAGCTCAGGTGCCACCCTTCGATTCATGTTTAATTAAGCAAAGGTACAACTTTACCTTTACCTTGATCTACACAGTGCAGTATGCAAGCAATGAACCTTATCAAAGGTAACTATGAGGGTGCCAAAAATACAAAGGGCTACATGTATCTAGAATTATTACGAGTTAAGAGGGCTGACATTAACTTTAGACATGGAAGTGTTTCTTCATCATTAATTTAGTATATGGAATAAGCAAAACTATATTTTCCTGCAAAAGATGCTGTGCATTACAGATGCATTCATTGAAAGAAAACGTGCTGTGTTAAGATGCAGCTTACATCACAAAAGAAAGCACACACATTTAAATCATGTCAGTTTTAATACAAAGGGCCTCCACATAGCAAGGACAGGGGTTAATTATTCCATGCATCCATTGACATTGTCATAATCATCATCATCATCATCTCTTCCTCCTCTTATTTAGCCACCTCCTCCTCAGTGAATTTTTTTTTTCCATTTCATACAGGCCAGTGGACAAGAAGTCTCCAGTCTCTTTCCTTTTCTGTATCTTGCCCGCTCTTGCCTCTCTTCTCAGTATGTTCCACTACCAGGCTGAACAGTTTTGTTTTTGGTTGTCCCACAGGCCTCTCTCATTTCATTTTGCATTCTGATACCCTTCATGGTATCCTTTGTCCATCCATTATTTTTACATGTACATGGCCAAACTGTTGAAGTCATTGTCCTAACTCTACTGGGAAATTTTAAATTCAAACTCCTTTTCTCAAAATGTTAATAATACTTCTGTCACAATTTATTTCACCCTTATATAAATCTAACACACTTCAGAACTTCACTTCTGTGCCACATCGTCTTCAGTGGCTGGGCACTATCAAGATATCTATAAAACTGACATCTGAAATACTTGTTACATAACTGAGTAACTCCTTCAGACAGATTCCTTCTTGAGAAGTCAGCAGTTACTCTGCTGGTCAGCAAGATGCCTCTGTCTCACGGAACCCAAGTGCTTATTACTGTGTTTACAGCATCCTACATAAAAATTCTTATATCAATTAGTGTGAGACAATGAAGATGTAAGTTAAGTAAGTGCATGATATCAAGTACAGAAATGTTATACCATGGAGAGCTTGTAGAATCTGTGTTGACATTTCAAGAGTTTCTTCACTGTGTACAGATAAAAATGACACAAGTCATGTAACAAAGTATGTGTTATACAACTTGCAGGTAGAATTATTGATGGAAGTAAATATGTTTCAGAACTTTAACTTAAGACTTAAACTGTAGTGTGACACTTCTACATTATTGAATCAAACATATTCTTTCCCCCCTGTTTAAATGAACTGAAAAAATTACATATTCTTTTGTCTTTGTTTTCAATCTTATAGGAGGTTTGTGCAAGTATAGACTGTATACTCTAAATCTAGGTTCTGTATTTTCATACAGTGTTTCCACAGGGTGTTGATTTATGCGCATTGTGGAACGTTTTGTGTGGTGTCAAGTAAGGTCTGGGTTGTGCAGAACCAGTAAAACCCTACAGCAGGAAGGTGGTTCTAAATTTTAAGAATTTAGAAATCATAGTAACAATTTTATACAGATGACACTGGTCAGTTTTAAATCACATACTTTAAACATCCAAATTATTTGTTAAAGTTCTTAATATTTGATGAAACCATTTATAACAAAACTATCTTTTTGATGTGAAAAATCAGAATGATTTCCAAATTATATTCAGCAGTAGGTCATGACATCACGCAATTTTAAATTTGTTTGGGAAAAATTGTCTATACTGTGCATGAAACACTATTTTATCATATGCTGTCAGTTAATTGGTTAATTACAGAACATAAGAGTTGGTGTAGCTCTGTCAGTATAGTGACTAGGCTATGCACTAGGCAACTAGATTAATTTCCAGGTAGGGGCACATATTTTGCTCACTGATACTTTGTCCAAAACTGAGGTCCATCCAGTGGGTACTGGGGGCTTGTTCTCTCAGGCTAAGTGTGTCGGACATGAAGCTGACCAATTACCATCTACTGCCAACATTAAGAAGGCATGGAGATGTAACTCCATTCCCCTATAGCATGGTGTTTAATAAGCACAAAGACAACTAATTTAAAAGCTGATATAATTTTGTCACAATGATCATTTCAAACAGGCAAAAAATCTGTGTAACATAGACATGAAGAAAACTGTGATTTGGAAGAAAAGGAAAGTACTCAGTCCTGTAGGCTGGTAAAAGAAGAGTAACATGGCTAAGTTTGTCTCATATCCTGTGACATTTAAAACACAAGAATCTAAACTCAAACTAACAACGCAAATATTTTGGCAACAAATTGTCACCCTCCAGTAAATGTATTGGTGGCATATACAATGATACTGCACTAATTAAATTTTGTGTTGTAAGCCAGTAATCAGTTATGTTTGATAATATTGTAGGGAGGGCAGGAGGGCTAGCCATGCTGTCCCTTCACTTTATTATTCATCCATTCCAGTCCAGTGACACAGTACTCATCAGTTTCAATCGGTCACAGTTGACATTCACAAATATATAACTAAACACTACAATTTAAAAATTACATAAATACATTTTTGTTAAAACCCTACCAATTTACTTAAAATAAACTGAACATATACTATTTCACCTTTAAATCGTGTATGTAATATATTTTTATCATCACAATTTTTTTTCAGTTCTTAAAATACTGCGTAGTGAAAACATTATATAAAAAGGAGAGAAACTGTATTTCTAACTACAGGCCAGTATGTCTACTGACTTCATTTTTAGAAGTCTTTGAGAGGTTATGTATAATAGACTTCTTGGACACTTAAATAATAACAACATATTATTTGAAGAAAAATTTGGATTTAGGCAAAATCTGACGACCAAAAAAGGAACCTGTGAATTTTGCATGCTTTCTTCTGGGTAATTCCCTGGCGTCCGAATTTTATGTGCCGACGTTTCGGAACACTCTGTCCCATCTTCATAGGCAGGTAGGTATGAAGTATATACTTCATACCTACCTGCCTATGAAGATGGAACAGTGTTCTGAAACGCCTGCACATAAAATTCAGACACCGGGGAATTATCCAGAAGAAAGCATACAACACTCAGAACACAGCGAAAGTTTGAAATCAAGAACCTATAAATTAATGAAACTTCATGTTTTTAATGACAAATTAATTGTGGGAAGGATTTTCTGTGATTCAGCAAAAGCCTTTGATTATGTTAACCATGATACTTTACTGTACAAATTAAATTTCTATGGAATAACTGGCAAAGTTTATGCATGGATCAAATCATACTTTCGAGACACGTATCAAAGAGTAGAGATAAAAATAAACATTCCAATAATGCATATTCAAACTGGGGAGTTGTAAAACATGGTGTTCCACTAGGAACAATTTAATGTCCTTTAGTCTTCCTTCACTATGTAAATGATTTACCAAAAAATTTATGGAAAATGTTAACCAATTTTATTTACTAGTTCCAATCTAGATGATGATCAAAATGATACAGATTGAAAATGAGTCCTTAAGTAAATGGTTCAAAGCCAGTAGACTCTTATTACATTTTGACAAAACTCATTTTGCACAGTTCACAAATACAAATAGTCTTCAAATTGATCTGATTATTAGTTATGTTAAATTAATTTCTGAAGCATATGATACAAAATTTCTTGGAATATATGTAGACAGTACACTGTCTTGGTGAATTCATACCTAACAGATTACACACAAATTAAGAGTAGACAGCTAAGCAATAAGATCAGTTACACCCTTTTTGTCACTGGAAACAATGAGGATGGTTTACTATGCCTGTTTCATTCCATTATGGACTGTGGATCAGTATGTTTTGGGAACTCTTCACATAGTGCAGGAATTTTAAAAATACAAAAGAATATAATTATAACTATTATATGATGCAGAAGTAGAGATTCATGTAGAGATTTCTATAAGCATTTAAAAATTCTACCTCTTCATATACCCTCATCACTTCTTTTATCAGTGGTTAACAACAAAAATAAATTCAAATTAAATTTTGATGTTTATACCATAAATACTAAACAAAAATATAACTTTCACAAACCCTTAATCAAATTTATCAGTATATAATAAAGGAGTCTCCTCATCTGAAATAAGGTGTTTCATAACAGTCTACCACAAAGTTTCAAAACTTCAAGTGATAACTCCAAACAATTTAAATCAGCCCTAAATAATTATTTACAGGCTCATTCCTTCTGCTCTACAGAATGATAAACTAAGCTAAACCAATTTTAAGTTAATTGTATCAACTACTGTATGTATGTCATATTTTCTTAACTTGTTCTATACCGAAGGTATTAACCTGTTTGTAATTGAGAGGGAGTGAATAAATTCAAATTCACAGAACATATATCCCTCAGCCATGTAAAATGTATGTTGTAACAGAAAAGATCTGATATCTGTCTTTAAGAAAAGGTTCTCTTCTCATTTTTATAGGTTTTGTAATTTATTATACAATTCAATTCCTGTTATGAAGTTGACTATGGAGATACAATTTTTATTATGTACTGTAATTGTGAATTCTTACATTCTGCTTCAAAATCACTTTATTACCATTGCCTTTTGTAATTTCAATCACTGTATCTCCGAGTAATTTGCTACAAGCTGGAAGGTCTGTCCAATTCCTGTGGGGAAAAATTAGAACACCACTGACTATATGTGGATTCCAGAGACAAAGTTCTTCATTTTTCAAGGAAAAAATAATAAATGAACTTGAAACATTTGATAACATACTTAATTTACTTTCTTTCTCATTATTTCAAATGAACACAATTTCACTTGTGTGTGAGACATTTATTTATAAAGAAAGGGAACACTGCATTCCACAGTAACAGACGTGGATCTGCTATTCAGCTTATTCCTGCTGTAGGGTTAAGTACACATAATCTTAAGTTTATTCCTCCTGTTAGTGGCAACTCTGTTTAACATTCTATTATATAAGAAGCACTAGTTGACACTGGGTTAGTCTGTTGTCTGGATTGTTTATAAAATTTTTTGGTACATATTGCAATTTTTTGTTACATAATTTTGTTACAGACACTTCCTGCCTTCTGCAATTTCAAATTGTGAAATTTCATTCTTATTCAATTTTATAAAAGTACAAAAAGTGAAATAGAAACATTGTTGAAATGCATGCCAAATTTTTGCTTCAGGGAGGAAAAGCAGAATGAGTTGAAGGTGAAGGAAGAATACTGCTTGGTGATAACATAGATGGCAGGGTGGTCCCACTGCAGCCAGTAAGGTTCCAGTGTGTTGGAGTTTGGATATCAGCTGGTCTGTCTTGTGTATGCATGTATAGCAGACTATCTGAGTTCTCAATTCCAACTAGCCCTGGATCTTCTAGAGCATAACTGTTGCTTAAGGGAGTGCATCTGTATTTCAATATGTTATTAGTAAGGTGAACCACATTTTCAAACCACAAAAAATGAGTGATGTGGCTATTATATAATCATAAAAGCATATGCAACCTGTCACCCCATTTCTTTAATGTAAATATTAAGTTTATTCTTATCAGTACCAAGATCTCCTATGTCTCTATTCTACACTCTTTTATATCTGCCATATTTGCTCATAATATGTTTATCTCAACAACCATTTCATCATCCTAATACATATTTGCAGAAGAGTATAAATGATGCTACTCCGTCAGATGTTAATTTGCTCAATGTTCCTGTCACTTCCTCTTCGTTCCAAACGTTCTCTTCAGCATCCTTTTCTCAAATATCATCCATTTATATTATCTTAGTGTGACAGACAGTTTCACACCCATGCAGAATAATAAGTAAAATTTTAATCTTCACACTTTTGGCAGCAGCTGGGAATATAAAATGTTATGAACTGAATTGCAGCAAACATTCCCCAGATTTGAGTGTGCTGTTAACATGTGTATGAATGCAGTTTTGATTTGCAACCATCAGGTCTTATCCTTATATTTTTACTTTGCCATATCTGTCTTTCATTCTGATGACAAGACCCCAAACTAATGCCATCATGAAAAGATTACTGATTAAGTAATAAAATAACAACTTACATTAAAGATCAAAAAGTATCATTACTTATAATACCAAAATGTAACTTGTAATTTTTCATTTTGTTTTATAAGTCTATATAAATATACAATAGTGTATTGTATAATCAGACATAAATTGATATGGTTAAATTGTGTGTTTCTTCTCTGAATACTGGACAAAAGTATGAACAAGGGATCTGTCCCCAAAAAATAAGAATTCATTACAGGCTATGGTGTAAATGTGTATGTTACAATAACAAGACATGGAAGAGTTGGGTATCTTGGCAGACTAACTTTGTGTAGGGCAATTTTTCTTACTCAAAAGCAACAAAATAGATATAATGACATGATAACTAAGTGTCTTAAACAGAGAATGAGAGGCACACACTGTCCTGTTGTTGTTGTTGTTGTTGCTGTTGTTGTTGTTGTTGTTTATCTCTGTGCAGATGTATGTAGCCTGTTATCTTCTGCATTGGAACAACAAACTTTTCTACAAATCAAAGTGAATCATAAGTCTTTGTATTGCATACTTTTTCTATACTGCAATATCCACATGAAAATTGCTTAAAAAAAATAAAAGCATATAATTGCATAAGCATGGTCACACAGTAGCTGTAGAACCAGATGTGTGTGCATGTTGGGGGGAGTTATTGTGTGATTGTTTTGATGTGTCGATGAGAATTAAAATTTATTTAGATAAAAAGGGTCTGATACTTGTGTATTCTAACCCACAATTGTTATACTTCAGTCCTCTTTTCCTTTCATTTTGTTACTTCTCTCTTTAACTTGCTTAAAAGTGAAGCTGTATATAACATCTAGATGGGGTGCCTACAATTTTAACAAGTCTTTGCAAATTAATGAAAGAGGGTAAGAGGTGTAGATGATAGACTTGGTGTTATGCTACCTATCTCTTATCAGCTGCTGTACTCAAAGACATTTTGTATTCTTGTTGCAAACTTTAAAGTATGAGACAAAGAATAGGTTTCTTACAATGAGGTGAGCTTCTTTCTTGGCTTGTTTTCATTGAGATAAGATATATTAACATACCAAAAACTAAGAACTCACATATTGGCTTATGTAAGTATTGTATAATGGCATCCAATCTTTTTACACACCAATTAAAATCACCAGAAGTTACTCTGTACAAGCTTAACCTTTAGATGCCTAATGTCAACTATAGTGGTCGTACCACACCGCTAACCTCTAAAGTTGCATTTTATATATTTATTCAACAAATATAGGTACTGAATATTTTGAACATGGTATATACTCTCCGTTTTTTTCTCCTCAAAATGCAGTTTGATTCTAACATATTTGGTTACTGTATTATTCACATTTTATGTACAGGGTGTGCTAAAATTAAAAAAATAATTCCGGCGCCAAAAGGTTAATATAGTTAAGGAAGATGCTTTGGTTTTGAATTGAACCGCAAAAGTTAACAATTCCTCTTTATGAGTGCATAACCCTTCACATGCCTTGAGAAAGGTGTAGGCCAGGGTTTTGTGTATATTCCCTCAAAACAGAGGCAGTGTCAGTGACACATTAATTGGAACATTCTTTCTGAGGGAGTCAAGCTTCCTCTCAAGTCACATATTGTGTTTCTTGTAGTAAGTAATGGGCTCAGAAGTTTAGAAACACAGTACTGTTACTGTATGGATTAAAACATCAAATTTCTTTCCCACCCACTCTTATGGTTCTGGACTCTATAGACTTTCAAGGTATGTAAAGAATTTGAAATACCTGCAAAAAGGCCAGTTTTTACACAATTTATTGCACAACTCATCATAGGGTGGAAGTTCTCTATATGTACACTTTGTTGCACTGTCCAAAAGTTATAAGTGTGGATTCAAGAACTTGTAATTCACCCACTATACCTTTCTCAGTAAGGCAAGGTTTTAAATTCCATTTTACACATTTCTGTGTCTAGGGAGAAGGTGATGAACTAATGTGTCGAAGATTTCAGACTGAAGACTTGCTAGATCAAGTGCAGATTTTTTTCTAGGCCCTTCCCTTTCCTCACCTCATCAGGATACCATGAGCACCTCACCTGTGTTCACACTTCAGAAATGGGCTCTTCTACCATTAGCAAGGTGAGTAGAAGCCAGGGAAGTTCAATAAACCACACTCAAAAGCACCAAAATAATTTTCTGCTTAATTATAGATAATTTCCAGACAATATCACAACAGTAGTACTGGTTATGTACATAATTCTCAACACTTTTGTGAAACCCGTTTGAAACGGAACAATTTTTATTTCTGTTGGGATATCAGTACATGGTTTCACTGTTCTTGGCTTCTTAACAATAGCTTAAGTTCATAGTATGCACAAATTAAAATAGGTCTCTGGTACTGGAATAATAGATCAGAAGAATGGAATTCGAAAGGGATGGATTTTAATGCCCCAACTTTGTGAAAGAAGGTGTTAAAATAATGTAGATTAACATACTGCCTTCTCTCTTCAGGACACATCCATGTTATGAGTGGGCTAAACTCTGTAGTTCCTTACTAACATAAGTCACTGAATTAAATGCTGCATTTTTAATACTGGACACCTGACATCACTATGTAATAAAATCTCAAAGTTTTAACTTAAAGTTGCTTTATTAAATGTGTTATGTAATGGTGCTGTTAATTACTGCAATTATATAGCTAGTGTCGGTTAAAGACAAATGAACAAGTATGGAGCAATGGTGGAATGAAACTGGCACAAAAAGCAAAGCATTCAGAGAAAAACCTGCCACTGTCCACCGCAAATCCCACACAGCCTGGCCTGGAATTGAGCCTGGGCCACTGTGGTGACACACTGACAACCAACCACCTAAGCTGTGGCATCACCTTAAAAGTTTTCACATTCTATCATACAGACTGCACATATTTAAAATAAACATCAATTCTTCCAGCATTGTGTTCAGTAATCATTACACTGACATTACATTTTGACCATAATATTTACAGACATAATGAATGTGCACTAATGTCTTGGTTTACGTTAGAAAGCAGTTTCCATAGCATCAAATAAGAAACAAGAGAAGGAAGTAGTCACAACCTATTATGAGGCACCATCATGTCTGCTTGGCAAAACTAAAGAAAACAAGAAAGAACTTTGTTAAAGTAGTAGATCTGCCAGCAAAAAAATTAAAAAACTGGAATAAAAGAACAGCAAGTCCACATAAAATTTTACTGTACATTGGGGGGAAAAGCTACAGGAACTTTCAAAATGTTTAAAGTAGCTTCTGGAGAGCAGAGAATGTGAAAAGCATACTTTTTAGAAGTTCTCCAAGTTCAAAAGCAGTGTGATCTCTGTGAAGATACTGAATGCTTGGAACATCCATCCATGAGCAACAGAGATGAAAGTGTGGATGGAGTGAAGGAAGTTGGTGTCAAAAACAGAAGAATCACTATTCATTAAAATGCTAACATTTTGGGAATTCATTATGGTCATTTCAGAGCATTATGGAAGAAAATCTGAGTATGTCTCAGACTGCCCCAATTCCATGCCCTGCACCTCCTCTGTTTTGTCTGTGCATGAATTTCTGGCTAGAACCAAAATTACTGCCATTCCACACCACCCCTACTCACCAGATTTTGTGCCACATGACCACTCTCTTTTCCAAAAACCCAATATGGCATTAAAGAGAAAGAGATTTAATGACATCATAATGATTCAAGCAAAACTATGGGCAGCAACTGCCAAGTTGAAAACAATGCACTTCAGTACATTTCTTAAACAATGGCAGATTTTCTGTGCTTACTCTATTATGCTCCAAGGAGACTAATCTAAAGGGGACAACATTGATTAGATTGTTGTTGTCAATGAGAAATAAATTCAGTCCAGAAACTATATGATCACAGCATATAACAAAAAATGCATGAAACATAATGCTACTGAAAGAAAACACTACAGTACAATGAAATATTCTACCTCAGATGCTACCACTCCTATATCAAAATTCACGTTTAGTGTACAGTTTATGAATGATCCAGTAGTACAAAACAGGAGGTAAATTTATTCTTATCAATAAGTTAGCATGAACAATCACTCTGTGATTCTTTACAGAACTACATATAAACATTGTAATACAGCTGTGTTTCTATGTTATCCTTTGTCAGAGCCATCACAATTCATCAGAAACTGCTTAACTTGTGATTTGGTGACTGAATAATTTGTAATAACATCAATTCTGTACTTGCCTGATTTCTTGTTATTTCCTTCCCCATTCTGTGGCCCATTCTTTACTACTACAAAAGTTTTGGGTTGTGTCTGACCACCTTGTTTGTCCAGTTCATTTCCTCTCCCTCTTTCAACTAATGTTTTATTCCATGGGTACTTTCCAGTAATTGCTCGTATGGTCTCTTGCATGTGTTCATGTTTTCCACTTCTTACTTTTATTGTCTTTCCCTCTCCCTGCATAATCCTCTTTTTCATACCTTTCTGAATAGGTTCATTGCCAGGATCTGTTTCACATATTGTATTTAATGTTACTTGCTCTGCTACAGGGTTTTTTATATTCTGTCTGTCTTGTTTGTCAGTAAGTTGTGTGTCTGTAATTATCACTTTCACTGGTTGCTGTTCTTCAGGGATATTATTTGCTTTTCTCTTCGTGTTTCCCTTCGTTAGGGTTGTCTTTTCTTTTAAATTCTTTTGAGCATCTTTAAATGATTTATCCCATGACTTTATAGTTGCTGGTTTTTTAATCCCAACATGGACATGAAGGTCATGATAAAACAAATCACATTTTGTTCCAAAACACTCCCCACAAACTTGGCACTTATATGGTAAAGGTATCCCTTTGGATGGAGAGGTCACTTCAGGCAAGATCACCATTTCTGACACATTTTTGGCCCCTCGCCAAGTGACAGTGGATTCACAATGCCTACCACTTTGCTGTCCAAGCTCAGCCTCTTTGTTGTGGTCTTGAACTTCACACACAAACTGCTGTCTATCTAAAATAAAAGATTCTTTAAGCATACTGTACGTGTTCTGGTCAAAAAGGCCACCATCATAATTCCTTTTTTCATGTGTGGAACCCTCAAACTCTGAACTGCACACCTCCACAGTGTGCCTTTCCTGTTCAGTGTTCATATTCTGGGTATCCACTTCCGATTCACAGTCATGCATTTTAATTTTATGCCGATGTACACTGTCTGATGACTTTGCTATTCCTGAAACTTCAGTCTGTGGATACCCATCTTGAATCTGTGAGTTTGGTCGCAAGTTGCAAATGTCTGTCTGTTGATTCCCATCTTGCTGCTGTGACTTTCTGCCCAAGTTCCAAGCGTCTTTCTGTTGATTCCCATCTTGCTTCTGCGGCTTTCTTCCCTTGTTCCCAGTGTCCATCTGCTGATCCCCATCTTGCTTCTCTGATTTTCTTCTCAAGTTGCCAGTGTCTGTCTCCTGATCCCCATCTTGCTTCTGGGACTTTCTTCCCATGTTGCAAGTGTCTGTGTGTTGATCCCTGTCTTGATTCTCTGACTTTCTTCTCGTGTTGCATGTGTTTGTGTGTTGCTCCCCATCTTGCTTCTGTGACTTTCTTCCCATGTTCTTAGTGTCCATCTGCTGATCCCCATCTTGCTTCTCTGCTTTTCTTCCCATGTTGCCAGTGTCTGTCCCCTGATCCCCATCTTGCTTCTGTGATTCCCTTCCCATGCTGCAAGTGTCTGTCTGTTGATTCCCACCTTGCTTCTGTGATTTTCTTCCTATGTTACAAGTGTATCTCTGTTCATCCCTATTTTGTTCCTGTAACTTTCTTCCCATGCTGCAAATGTCTGTCTGTTGATTCCCATCTTGCTTCTGTGATTTTCCTCCCATGTTGCAAGTGTGTGTTTGTTGATTCCTATCTTGTTTCTGTGGTTTTCCTCTAATGTCAGACGATTCTGATTGTAGTTCCCCATCTTGGGGCTGTAATTTTCCCCCCAGATTGGACGTATGTGTTTGGTTACTTATGTCTTGATTTTGTAATGTTCCTCTCCTAACAGATGGTTCTACTTGTGGAATCTCTTCAAGCTGGGAATTTTTCAAGTTAGTAGACTCCTTCCACAGATTCCTATCATGCATGTTGGTCACATGCACACCATTTTCAGAACTGGAAACCTTCTCACACTGATTATATTTTGGTAATACTTGTTTCTTAGTGTCATCAATCTGCAATATTCCAACATGCTCATGGTCTCTTAGCTCATGTGAAAACAACTGATGGGCACTGAGGAATATCTTATTGCACACTTGGCACCTGTATGACTTAGTTTTGCCACACTGTGAGTCAACAGATGTGGTATCCTTAAGCAACTGTTGCTTGCACTGTGCCGGTTCCTGTATCTGTTCACCACAGCCATCCACCGCTGTAGCTCCATTCTGAATCCTTAAATAATTAAGAAATATTTAATATTCTCTACAACTAGATACTGGTCCTATACTGTGGTATACACATGATAGTAAGGGGTCACAACCTTGCCCAGGTCCCGTGCCTCAGCCTTCTCCCTTCACATTGCCCATATTTAACTGTAAATACAAACGGTATTAAAACACCACCATAATGTCAATCATAAAAATAAAGTGCAAATGAAAATAATACAAAATAAATCACTGTAAGACCGTGGCAGCCAGGAAAGCAGAATCAATATAGTGACTAGGCTACGGCTGAACAATCCAGGGTTTGAATCTGAGTGGGAGCATGAGATACTTTCTTCTCCAAAACATCCAAACCAGCTCTGCAGCCCACCCAGCCTCCTATTCAGTGGGTAATGGGGGGTTCTTTCCCTGAAGAAAAACCTTGCTAAATTCAATCCTTAAACATCTACCCAAACACAGTTTTGCTCCCCAAATAACTAACTGTCACATGAGGGCCATTTCCACAGTAACAAGAGTTCATAAGCCATCACCCTAGACATCCAAACTTTTAACATATGCCCCCATCCTTCCCCATTACAATTTATATATCAGGGATGCACAACTCCCTGGTGCCAGGTCACCTGGGCAAATAAATTTTGTACCACGTTGCCTAATATTTGTGGGACCCACTTCATTTCACCAATCTGGTACCCAGAATTTCAAGGTGGCTCCTAGGTTTTTAAGAAATTTCTGCACCCCTGTTATAAGGTGATGGTTGTGCATTCCAGCTATTCATTCTGTATGCAGGAATGGTTTAACCTAACAAGGGACAACCATTTACACTTCACAGAAGTCCCCACCTGTAGTTAAACTTTTTAGTGGATTAGTTGATGAGAAGCATGAACAGCAGGTGGAGGCTAGAGTTAACAGCCCTTGAAACTGGGAAAGGCCCTTGGAAATGACAGCATTCGAAATTAATTCCTTACACACTTTGCAAGAAGACCACTGATACACTGTATTCATTAGCATAACCAGCAGCTTAGATTCAATAATTTCCCAGTACCTTGGAAAGAAGCAACCATAATAACCTTACTTATGGCCAGTAAGGAAACAAAATTACATCCGATAAGCCTGCTGTCAAAGACAGACAAACTATTTGAAGTTTTTCTAAAAACGGGTTAAATGTATATTAGAGACCTGCTTTATACTATACAATACCATCTCTGCATATTAAAGAATGACATTTCAATGGATGAGGTGCATGGACCAAGTGACCTTAAATTTCAACATGTCCTACAACTGTGGTATTCTTAGATATCAAGAAAGCCTTTCGTACAGTATGTACCCTTGCTTGTTACATAAATTGTAAAAAATCATAGTTCTTTGTCACCATTATCAAGTGTTTCAATTTATTCCTCACAAAGAGAAAATTCAATGTATCAGTTCAAGTGCATGCCAGAGTTTCACCAGGTTCCATCCAGTCCCCTGCCTTGAAAAGTCTATATAAATGATACCCATTAAACACTCCATGTCCACCTAGCCCCCTTTGTGTGTGTGTGTGTGTGTGTGAGACAGATAGCAATGTAGGTGTAATGTGGTCTTGCTTCACTAGACTTGCAGTACAACCACTGGAAGATAAATTCAATGGAGATAAGACTCTGCCCATCAATTTTGTGTGTGCGTGATATCTATGTTACACTGAATGAATGGCACATCCACTCTGTGGATCACAAAGAATAAAGCATAAGCAAATTGGGACACAGCACCTGTTTTACAAAGCCTAGACTGATGGACGCCTCACAGTAGTGTGTATACCAAGTGAGAGCTAAATTTCTGGCAGAGGCAAGTGAATTTTCTCTTCTTCAAAACATCCATACCATCTGTGGGGCATACATAGCATCCTATTCAAGAGTACCAGGGGTAAAGTCCCCAGGGACTCTATCTAGTGCCAGGGTTAAGAATGAGCATAGCTATGCCAATATACCCTCATGGCGTGCAGAGGGACAACTTCATCTTACCTTTTACCAAGTTAGTATGTGCTATGTATAATTATTCATGCTATGAAGATATATACAGATTACACAATTACCAAGAATTCTGACAACAAGGCCACCCTATGTCAAGCAAGATTTTCTTCCAACACAATTAAACCCTGAAGAAAGAGGTGAAGTGTGCCTTTAAAATGGCAACACAGCTCAATTCCACACAGTGTCAAAACCCAAAAACACATTCATTAACAGTGAGTCATTATGAAATCATAAACCAGGTGAAAGTTTGTTTGTGAAGTACTGTAACCTACCCCACCACTTCCCTCCTTTACTAAAATCTAAGATCAGGGAGCAAGTCCTGGAGTTTCAAATAACCCAGTTTACACCAAGCATAATTTCTCAATCTAACAACTCCCAAAATATGTTGCACTTGTTAATATCACTACCTGTTTAAAGCTTCCAGTATAACAGGAACATCAACATCATGTGAACAATGATTAAAAATGGTTGGCACAGCATTATACACCAGTTTTCTTCTCTGTTCATCCGTAAAGTAATGTCTTTCAAAATGCTCTGCGCAAACTGCGTATGATTTCCATAATTCATTCTTGTCTTTGCTCAACAGATCTACTCTACCTAAGTTTACAACCCATTCCCATGACCTGAAAAATAAAGGGGACGATATTACAGAGAATTACTACATAAATTAACGTACAAAGTAAGATGAATGCTGTACCTGAAGATACAAGTCTTCTGGGACATGACGATGGGTCGCTATGAATGTAGTCCCCAACGTTTCGAAGACACTACGATCCTTCATAACCGTGTCACATATTAGACCAACGCCCCGAAAGACCTGTACCTTCAGCAACACCGCCGTGATAATCTCAAGTTTTGCAATACTGTATTGTACAAAATGCCACTTCTGTATCAAAGTACAGTACAGTACAGTAGTATAAGGTTAGGAGTACTCCTTACAAACCTTTCCGAACTGTAACATGGAAAATGGAAAAAAATCAAATCTGGCCTATTGGTATCATTATTTTCGCAATTAATAGCACAGCAGCTGTAAAAAATCATTATTTGGTGACGAAACCCACGTCAACACCCAGGTGCAAAACAAAAAACCGCACCAACCACACTACAGTTTGCAAACCTTGTTTTGTTTTTTCCTGACATGATGACCAACATAACGTTACAAAAGTATAGTAAACGCAGCGGTACCAGAATTTCAATTGGCGGTATTGCGGTGAATCACCAGAATGGACGCCAAAAAAGGGGTTGTACTGATATTAGAGCACTGTTACACACATCTAGGAAACCGGTTTTGTAATCACACTTTGCAAGTTGTAGCTTTAAGTGTCCGTGCCACGAAAGTATACGGGCGTTGCCTTTTTCCTGCTTTGTGTGGTATTCGCAAACTAAATCTCACTTCACATATTCTGTATGAGATAGTTTATGTAAGAGATGTTGATTGATTGGCTGCTTTGTAATGAATTGCGATTTATATAACGCTCAGTACTGAATTAGTGATATAATTTCCCCACTTGAGGCTCGAACTCTCAACCCTGGCATTTCTCGGACTGTCATAAATACCGTGCGCTAACGGACTGCGACACTGTGTAAAATATTGCGTTGAGCTGAACTGTGCTGCCCATACATAGGTTTTTGCTTTTTGAACCTGAATTTTTTTATGCCTGATTGCAGTGAACGTTAAACACGTTCATTTTCTGTGTGGAATAATATTTTTGTCTCTACAAATGTTGTCCGGCAACCACGAATTGCGTAGCAAAAGCTTTAAAAAAAAAAAAAAAAGTGCGCAAGGTCCCACCGAGATTTGAACTCGGATCGCTGGATTCAAAGTCCAGAGTGCTAACCATTACACCATGGGACCAATGGGCACGAAAGTTTCTTCGGGCAAATTACAAATCCACGATATGTTGTTAAACAATGCTTGATTGACGTATTTAATGAAATGGTTATTGGTGATTGATACTGAATCGTAAGAGACTTCACATTCAGTATTTATTTTCTTAATACACCTTCGAGCTAGCGTTGCACGCCATTTGCCTCCAGGTGGTGTAGCCTAGGTTTGCCAACATTGACATTATACACCGGCAAGGCTGTTAGGAACAATGTGTGTTATTTATCGTAAAATTTTATTCTTACAGGTCTTAATTGTAAATTTTGTTTCTACGCATATCCATGGTAGGTCGTCAGTAATAATTTTGAAGGTGTGGAGGGCGTAAGTACGAGACTGCTTTGATGTAAGGACATATGAGTAACATTTAACGTAATATGCTGTTAAGACAGGTATTACATGTTCAATTCTTATAAATTTTCTAAACGTATTTGTATTCGAACATTAAGATATACTTCTCATGTGTCTTCGTTAGGTTGTCAATAAGTGTCACGCAACCTGCATGTCTCGTAGCACTGAAATGGGCACGCATGAAGTCCTATCTGCTGGTGTATGGGTGGCCAGTGGGGTCGTGGTAGTTGGTAGTAATTTCGGTGAGTAAGTGACATGAGTTTAATTTTTGTGTATTAATTCACACAGGTAATGTAGTTGAAATTGTTTTATGCGCGACTGCCTTTAGAATACGTTGACAGGTGCTTGGTCTGAAATGCAACAACCCTTATTGTAATTAACTGATGCATTCTGTTGTGCCATTCTTAAAGATCAACGCCGTACACGGAAAAGAAAACGAAACTGAAATTGGTGCTGCATTTCAAAACAACGTCATAAGTGAACTTGTTACCGCATTTTTTGAAGGTTAGCTCATTTCTTTTTTGCGATACGCGGTACTGGCACGGAAGGACAGTCTTCACAAACGTGTCTGAAATTTGTTTTGCTTCCCGACTAACCCCACTTTTTTTTTTAAATCAGAAGTAAGCATGGGTTACCGGAGTATTGTTCTTTTCTGCTTCAACTTAACAGAGATTAAGCTCACTGGCTTGTGATAAATTCATTCCGTACTATAGATACTTGATTTTAATTACCTCGTGTTAATTGCCATTTTATTTTATATTTATATTCGTTGTTTGTGTTGAACAGATTATATTTATTAGTAACATTATTTCAGATAAAGGTTGATGACTAAAAATTTGCAGTCAACGAATGTCCAGTGATTACGTTACACAAGAAGTGTCATGTCAGCCTTGTCATCTGCGTTGTACAGTTTTACTGACCAGATGACCTTAAATGAGATGACTGTTGAAAGAAAAATAAGTCATATATGGAAAGTTCTGCAGGTTGGTGCAAAATTTTTATCATTTGTTACATCTTCCAGGAATGTTATTGATGGAATACATTGATTTAAAAAATGGCAGGTAAATAGATAAGATTAGGAGAAACTTCTTAAAAATTGGGCACAATTTATATACAGTTATTTAGACATGTGGAATAGTAAATATACTATATAATAGAAGTAAATGTTATAAAGTGTTTGGAATTATTAACAGTGCTGATGCTTGTCTCACCACTAAACCTGTCAGAGTAATTTGACAGTGGAGATTGCACTTTGACAGCAAAATATATTTTTTTGGAGTGTAATGATTTCTTGTGATATGGTATGTTAAAGAACATTGTTTTATCTGACAACATTTATTACTCTTCTGAATTTTTTCATAACAGCAGGCCACACAATTCCCACTACAATCCAATTTTTAATGAGTTGGGACTCATGTGTTTTAGTCCAATTCATTGCGGTTAATATTAGGCTTTTATTGACCATATTTGTAGAATGTCCTGGAAACATTTTCTTGTTGCTTGCAGACTTGTGCTCTATGTAGCAAACACATTCTTTATTGCATTATAGCTGTGGTGCTGTTTAAAATGTTCACTGCCCTTGTAGCCACCAGTGTCCACTGCAGATAATTTATCTCCACCATTCTGGTTTTTAATGTCTGCTACAGCTCTCAACTCAGAACCACTGTGGTCACCACTGTCTGCTACAGATGCTTTACTTCACACTGTCAGTCACCAGTATCCACTCAGTTATGCATGATAATGTTTTATGTCAGTGCCATGTGTACAGTGGTCACTTGCAAGCTGTAAGGGAGGTGTCCACCATGGCTTGAGGGTATTGCAGCACATCATCATCTCTGATCATTTACACTGTTATAAAATTGACATATATATCATAATTTTACTGTGGACAAGCAATATAAAATTCATGGTGGCAATCAGTATTTTAAAACACTTAAATCACTGTCTTTATCTTCACAACCCACTTGACAGTAACTAGGCATAATATCCTTTCCAGTTGTGTATGATTCTCTTATACCTTTCCATCAGATGTTATCCTTATATAGAGATGGTATGTAAGTTTTGCCACAGATTGGAAGCTATAACAGTGACATACAGACATCTTTCTTGCTGTGTTAAATTAATTAGCACTTTACTAGCTATACACCTTTTTTGCAACCAGGAGACAAACAATAATTTGAATGCCTGTGAGCAGTTGCTGGAACGTTATTCAAGCAGGGGGCAAGTCAGTGAACATACTAATCTGCAGGATGTATCAACTCAGACAGCCCCATGGGTGGAGTCATTGATGCATATGACAACACAGACAATGTCTGAACAGAATGAAGGTAATATCATAAGAATACAAAGTTGTGAGTCCAAAGACAGTGCCACACAGACAAATTCACAGCCAGAAGTTCATAATGTGGGAATGCAGACTTATAGCTGTGCATGTTCAGTACTGAACATGGAGTTGGGAGACCAAGAGCGCTGTTTCCAGCACAGAGGACAAAGTTTCAGATTGCTGAGCAGTTGTGAGTCTGCAGAGCTTGGAGCCAATAAGATAACGCAGACAGCTGAATGGATTGGTACGAAGGTTTGTACTCCTTATTAAGAGTTTTGCAAGTGCTGTAAAGTACTGTGGTGTGCCTCAGTGTATGAATTTTTTCTCTGCCCATAAAAGTTTTGAGTTACTTTCATTCCTTGCACAGAAGATGTAGATTACGATCTTATAAAATTAATTTTGTAATGTAGTTTATATGCATTTAATGTTCTGTTTCTTTCACTGCTTCAAGATAACATTAATTCTGTTGTTAAAGTTTTCTACAGCTGTGGAGCTGCATATTTGCAGAATTATTTTTTCTTGCAGATGTTACAAGGACAGCAGAAGATTGTAGACTGCTTTTCAAGTTTAGAACAGCACTGCCAAGATATGGATATAAGATTCAGGGTGAGTTTTATTGCTGCTTATGTGTTCATCTGAGTGTTATTGCATGTCACAAAACTTGTGTTACATTGTACAATCTTGTAGTTCACACTCTCTGTCAGATTTTATTGTGGTAATTTTAAAAAAAACCAAGTCCTGCTCTTTTTGTATTCTACCATTAAAATAAAATGTGTGCTTGACACAGAACAAATTAAGTTCTTGCTGGAAGATTTTGCCATCTTGGCATGTATTTGGTTGCTGAACCGTTGTAGTGAGACCTTTCAATTATAAACTGTGCTTGAACATCGAGGTAAATGATAGCTGATATCATTTGTGTATATGGGATTTAGTTTCAGGGGGTTTTTTAAACCCCAGTTACAAAAATATGATATCATTACATAAAATCGGATATGCTGGTGATATAGATACAGTCCCTTCATCATAAAGCTTTCCTATTGTAACTAAATGTTGGCACAAAAAGCGAAAGGAAGACAATTCAGACGAACTGTGTTGTGTGGTTTACAAGAACTGTCTACACATATGACTAAGAGCACGTACCCCTCATTCTTGGAGAAAACCTAGTTTGCCACTGGTAGGATATGTTTGTATATTTAATCATTTTTCTACTGTTGCTAGGGTACTGGGAGACAAATTACAGTAGGACAGACAAATAAAAGGAATGGGGAAAGAATACAGGAGAAAAGAGGGAGAAAGTTAAAAGTGCATGAGGAATGAAGGAATAGCCATGAGGGAACTGTTTTTAGATGATGGAGAAAGTGGGAGGAAGAGGGAGAGGAATTTTGATGGGATCTACAAAGAATGGGAAAGCAGTAGGAGGTAGGAGTGGATGTGAAGATAAGAACAGAACAAAGAAAGGGAGAAGGAAATAATTTTTCCTGTTGTCTTTGTTTCGCCATTTGCTTGTAACTGAATAATATGATGCACTCTTATGTGGAGCATGCAGTTTAGCACTCATTTGTGTCTCATGCTGAGGCTGACAGTCAGTGCAATGAATGTTTATGCCTCCCTGTAATAACTTCATGATAGTCTGTACAGAAGACTTAACTTTTACCTTTATGATGTAGATGGATATTGTTTCTGAGTTTGAATTCTGAGGTGAAAAGTGTTTATGTTATTTTCTGTAATATTGCACCACAGTGGTAATTAGAAACAAGGACTGATATCTTAAGAGTGGGGCTGCATGTTTGTTTCAGAACTTGAAGTTGTTTATTCAGTTACATAAATACATCATGATAAATACAATGATAAGTATGAAGAAGATAATAAAATAATGTTCTCTTTTTTTATATATATATTTTTACAAAGAGTCAGAAATCAAGGTATGAAGTCATTTTGGTACAGCTTAGCTTTGTTTGTACTGATTATGATCTATATTGTAATGAGATGCTATGTACAAAGTTGAGATATTTTCGTGTATAAGTTGATGGTTTATGATGAATCTAATGCTTCTCCGTGGAACACAAACCATTTAATGACCCTGCTTTTTTCTGAATCACCTCACCGTTAGGGAGATCCAGTTCAGTCAAAAAAAAAACAGCTCTCTGAAGTTAAAATTCTCAACTTTGAACATGATGGGAGATTTCCACATTTATCAAAGTGTACTAATTACTGTAGCTAGATCTGTAATTTTTCTGTCATTGGAAAATAGTAGCTGTATCAGTGTTATAGTTCTAAATTATTTAAACACCCTGACATTAACAGAAATGTTATGACTTACTAGTACTTGACTAATTATTTTTTATGTCCCACTGTTGCTCACTCTTCATGGCCTTTTAAAGTTATTTTCTTATTTCTTACTTATGTTATTTAATATTTAAAGTAATTTCCAACCAACATTTTAAGTTAAAAATTGCTTAAGTTTCATCATTATTATTTGTAAATGTGGTACAGAATGAAGTATTACAGAGAGCTGCTAAAATTTATTTCTTATTTGTCGCAGAACATTTGAATTGCTGTCATTACCAGTAAGGCAGCGGAGCTGCATACTTGGTATAGGTAATAGGAGCTGCATATGCAACCTTTGCTATTGGTGCTGCATATGCGAGTTTGGTTATGGGAGCGGAGTAGGCAACCTTAGCAACTGGGAGAGCAGAGAGGGACAGGGGTGCATGGTAAGATGCGAGTGGTTCATGGTATGCAAGTGAAGCAGCGTAACTCAGAGGGAGGCTGGGGGCAGCATGTAGACCGTAGTCATAGCCATAGCCATAGCCATAGCCAAGACCAAGTATGCCACGTTTCTGCTTGGTGGGCACTGGCTCCTCAGTTGCAAGCACTGCAGTTACAACCAGGATAGTAAGAGTCACCTGAAAGACAGCTGTATTTTAGATCTACATCGCAGTAGATTGTTTTTGTATTATCAGGTTTGGGTTTTCCAGCTTTTTCATTTGTGCATAACTTGATAAAGTTGATTGTGTATTATTTAATGACATATAGTCAACCACAAAAAAGGACAAAACAGTGATGACAGAGACTGAATTTGGAAGGATTGAAGGATTATGGTAGAAATTATAATGGCCTGGCATTAGTGTGAAATGATGGAGGAAATATTACAAGAACCTCAGTCATGTTAGCAAGAGATTTCAGCCATCTTCTTCTCAGCACATGAATTGGAATAGTGCAGATCTAAGTTTCTCATAGTATGAAGAAATCCTTATGGGCAAGGCTTAAGAAACATATTGAATTTAATCCCCTAGGTACTTCACAATATCCATTTTCATATAGCACATCATGTTTATTATAATGTTCTTTGGCTAGAATAACAAACGAGACTTTGACTGTGGTAGTAAATACAACTCTGGTTCATGTAAGGTCTTTCAATAGCAACGGAATGTAGACATGTTTACTCTTTGTGTTTAGTTCACATTTGAAATGTTTAGGAAGTAACATAATTTAAGCTGGCAAACCATGATGGATCACTAAAGCACAAGATGGAAAATTAAGATCATGATTGTCTGCGATATAATGCTATGTAGTTTGTTAGATATGTATCTGTGTTTCAGAGGAACCTGCTGCCTTTACTGACATGGTATCACTTTCCAGAAAAACATAATCAAAATTATCCTTGCCATGAAACTTGGAACTTCCAGTCTTACAATATGGTGAACGTACTCTTTGGATGAATGATATTATTTTACAGTTTTGGGCTTCATAGTGGAAACCGGTGATTCAGAAATGTGTTTATTGGATTTTTGGCATATTTAGACAGAACTGAAACCTTTGCACCTCCAGATTTTTTAAACTCACCTGCGCAATTTGGATGTGGAGCCCTGTTTACTGTGTTTGTAATTGTCCAGTGATAGGTTTCAATTTCTAACCACTAAAAGATTTTCTGTTGGATTTATGCACTAATTATCGTAGAGAAACCGTACTTTTGGGCCGTTTTTGTCTTTTACAATTTTCAGTTTCCTTCTCAGTTTTTATTAAATTTAAAGTACATCATCTTTCATGTCTGCTGAGTTGAAAATTTAAATAATTTGGAGAAGTTACAGACCTAAAATTAAATTAATTTTTTCTATCATCACAACATGATAAGTATCTAGAGAAGATGCAGGTTTATTTCTTGGGAAATTAATGAGGTAGAAATGAAGAACCAGAAAAAAGTGTCTCAGTGGTCACGGCACCAAATACAATGACTTTTTTTACAGTTTGTCTCTGTCTATTGAGACAGGTGCTGGGGTAGTGCCTTAATCTTTGGCCATTTCCTTGTCCTTTCAAATTCATTATTCCCTGTCATCCAGTCATTCAGCAGTGTATGATACAAGTTACTGACAACAACCCTTAATGAATGACAGATAAACAAATGGTAGAATAAGGAGGACCAGTGTTTACTGCTAAGTGTGAAAGTGTGCACATCATCAACAAAATCACTGTTATTGTTGTTTGAACCTAACTATCACATTTGGCTGTGACATGATGTGTAGGTTCTGCCAAACCTGTCTCCATCAAGTGTTTTGATAAAAGAGCATTTCATAGTTAATATTTGTACCAGTCTGTAGTAATTCAACCTGTTCTCCATGTATTTCATTCATCTACTGTTGATGCTGCATAAGCTTAGCAGTTGACAGCATTTTTAAATGAACAACTTACATTGTTAGACTTTTTTATTGATACCTGTCATATTCACTCTTGGTGATTGCTTTTTGAACTTCTGGATAACAGTAGGAAAATAACACAAGATTTAACCTTCCACTCCTGCCTGATGAGAGTTAGGTTTTGCATATGTCACTGAGATTGGGATTCAGGATTGCAAACACGGATATAATAAAGTGTAAGTAAAAGTTAAAGTTGTTCCTGTGTATGTCATGTAGGCTTAGAGGGGGAGCAGAAGAATTTCCACTCATTCTTAACCTCAGCTCTAGATAGAGAGGAATGGTCACCTTCATACCCCAATCAATTTGTCTTCAGGCAAAGAGCCGTTGTTACCCACTAAATAGGAGACTGGGTGGACCCCAGAGCCAATCTCGATGCCTCTTAGAGAAGAGGAAATCTCTTGCTATGTCAGGAGTCAAACCCTGTATTGTCGTGTCCATGGCCTAGTTACTATGCAGACTACACTGGCCTGACTCCTTATGCAGCCCAAATTCCAAATTACGTGTGGATTAATGTTTCTGTGGTATGATGTCATTGCTGTGCAGCCAGTTGTCATTATTGTTTAGTTCCTGCATGTCTTCATTTGTCCCTAACAACATGGAACTGAGTAGCCCAAACATTAATAGCTGCTGTGCCAGTCAATGTGTTCTTGGATTTTATGGTACTCCTAGGTTCATTACTGTGTTCACAAGACCTCAATCCTGTTCTCTGTCATGAAATAGATAAATCCAGTCCTTGTGCTTACATCATAATTCTTTAAGGTCCCTTATACTCTCATCATGTCTTCACATAGTAATTATCCTCCACTTTTTTCTACCAAAACTTTTGTGCACAAGCCCCACCTATGTCATCCTACTCACTTAACAATTGTGATAATATTTGTTAGGAGTACAATTTATGAAGCTTGTCACCAAGCAGTTTTCTTGAGCCCCTTGTGACCTCCTCCAACATGAAAGGATGTGTAAATGCATTCTTTAATTACAGAATGTTTGTTGCTGTGACATTTCTTGAAATAAATAGAAAATTCATGTTATACAGAGCACTGTATTTGTTTTAACAGTTTAATGCTAATGTATTGTATGCTTCTAGCATGGTGGACCTGCCCCACCCTTAAAAATGAACATAAATAATTATATATTTATTCAAATTAGATATCAAATTTACCATTGTAATATAAGCCAAGTTTTATTCATGATTTCTTATAAATATTTGAGTGTGACATTTCATGCTGTTTCATCAAAACATATGGGAGGTGAAAGATGCAGGCATCAGTCATAATGTTCTTTGGACAGATCAGACACTGCTTTTATGATACTTTTACATACATAATTAGACTATGTATCAGTAGAATTATGATAAATACATGCATAGGAGAAGTGCTTCAGTATTAATTTGTGTACCAAACATGTTAGTGTAATAGTAACACCATAAATTTAGTAACCAGAAATTGGTTTTTAGTTCATCAAAAAGTCATCTTTTGATGGAGTTAGCCAGTTATTTTTGTTATCACCCATTTCATTTTAAAATGTATGTAGCCTAGAAGTGATTTGGTAATGTAAAGCTTACAGGTTTTATTTTGAGTTTGTATTTGCCATCTTCTGAACTTATGAAAGGTTGAACTTTGTGGTATAATATTTTGAAAGTGCAGTATTAGAAAGAATGTAATAGGAATACGGAGTTTATTGTTAGTCAGGATAACAGCCAGTGTTGGGTCTTTTTTATTATTGCCCAAGCGCATAACTGCTTTAACAGTTTCTGAACCAATAAACTTATAACTTAAAAGTATATATTACAACTTGGCCTATGTATATATATGTGTGTTTGTGTGTGTGTGTGTGTATATATATATATATATGTATAATTTATCAGTGTTACTGGCAATGCAGAGACAAGAAACTCACCAGAACCTTCATGATGAGACTTGTGTGAGACTTGGAACCTTACTGTGTTGTTCTTGCTGATGCTGCAGAGACTGATATACACCTTTTATACCTAAGTTGCAGCCCCCACCCAACAATGGCAGTGCTTGTGAATTCTCAAATCACATTTCCCCCATATGAGAGGTTTCCACATGCCTCACCTTGCTCTCATTTTGTTAGTGCTACAGTGTCACATGTCATCTGCAGCACTTTCCAATGTTGACTGTTACTGGGCAAGCATTTGGCTTTGTCTTGTCATGCAGTGAATAATCTTGGTTCAGTTTAATGTTTCTTTACTCTTCTGTCCCATTCGTATAGAATGTTACACATGTTATTGTGGTCTGCAGCCCAGTTGCAAAAAATTATTACATGTCCTGTACAATTTTATTATTAAACTTACACTGTCTTCTTTTCCTACTCCATCTTGTTTGTCTACTCCTGTTTCTTCATCTCACATCATTTTCGTATCTATATAGGTAGAGCAGTGAAATGTCTGTAGTCATTATTATGTCTTTTCACAATCATTCCTTTCAGTTTCCTGCATGTTCTTTCATCGCTCTTTTTGAAGTCATCTATAATCTGGCTGAACCTATTTGTTTTTGGTTTTCTTTGCCTTAAAATTTAAGCCTAGTGCTCTTTTTTGCTGTGTCATGTTTCTGTCCATTCTTTTGTCATAGCCAAACTGTAAAAGGCATTTATTTCCCAGCGGTGTTTGTGTTCTACCTACGCAATTTCTTTTTTAAATTTTTTTCTTCAGTACTATTCCGACATTATGTCCATTACTTGAATTCTGCTTTTGTTTCTGTTTGTAAGAACCCATGTTTCAGCATTTAATGATACACGTTTTATATATACATATATGTGTGTGTATGTATGTATGTGTATATTACACACACAGGCACACGCAAATACTGACGTATTCCAGAGATCTTCGCCTATCTGGGATATTATATAACCTAGATAGCTAGTTAACTACCGACGTTTCGGGACATCCTATCGGTCCCATTTTCAAGGGTCCAGCAGTTCTCGGACTGCTGGACCCGTAAAGCTGGGACCCATGGTTTGTCCCGAAACGTCGGTAACAATCTACTATTCTATGCTGCATAAAATCTCAGAAGGGCGAAGATCGCATTTACACAGCGGCCTTAGCGCGAAATCACGCTTATGTATATGTACATATACTTTATACAGTGTTGTTTTTCGTTGTTTTAGGATATTTCTGTTCCTGATTATGCATGCTATAACTTGAGAGGACCCATGTTACTAATCTTGTTGACTTATCCCCTTGTTGGGGGATATCTTTGGTTACAATTCCCGTTAAACTGGGTGGCAATGTGTTTTCATATGAACTGTTGATTGATTATTGAGGTTGTAGCAGTGTTGGAATGATAATAAATTAGTAAGGATTCAAACTACAAAGGTATCAGTGCCTTTGAAGTACTGATTTCTAAACGTTTCCAGGAAACAGAAAACTCTAAACTCTGGTGTGGATAGCCATTGACCACTTACATGTAAACCAAAAATTGTTACTTTTTGGAGGGGAAAAATAGTGAGGATTCGTAAGGAGGTGTTCGAGTATTATTTAGGATATTTCCTTTGTTATGTAGTAAGTAGTTTATTATTATTATTATTATTATTATTATTTTGTTGACAGAGCCCTGAAATTTGCTCTGATGTGGTATGGAACTTGTAACTACCTTTTATCACCTTGAGTCCCAATTTATAATTATGTAAAGTAAAAATACGGTGAAATAAAATGCTATCAATTAATTTTAATTATCTTCCTAATGAACTAATTATGTACACATGCCTTCATGAAGCAATGTAGCATTTAGATCGCCGGTTCGAACCCACATTCGGCTATGCATGTAGGAGGTCATGGAATGTTGAGCTTGTGTGGTTATCACACTATCGTAATCGTGAGGCACCGGGGTCGAATGTCGGTCCGGAGGCAATCTGCCCTACCCGGTATTTTTATGGTTTTCCTCAGTTGCCCCAGGCAAATACCTGGATAGTGTTGTAAATTAGGCCACGATTGCTTCAATTCATTACCGATTCGTCATATCATTTGACGGTATACGGTATAATGTGAGCAATTGAAGGCGAGCCTGATGAAGTAAATAAAAAGGTTCCGTGTCGTCCTTTGTAGGATATACATCGTCTCGTGATGCGTCGTTGCAGTGAGTTCTGTCAGCTCTCAAAGATGCATGGGTCCCGGTTCCGAATCGCAGATCAGATGGCTTTATCAATGGGAGTCGCAGAAGAAACGACACCAAACTGAGAAACGTTCGTTGTTTGTGTGATCATTCATTTTCTGGTTTTACTGCAGCAGACTCTTTTCATATAATTGATAAATGCCATAATAATTTGCAATTGAACTTCTTGTGGCAGGTGTTGTAGAGTTCCAGTCTTTTGAAACTTAACGCCTTGTCGTTGGGTAAGTGGTTTCTGGCGTTTCGGAAGAATGTGTGGCCTTCATCTTGAAGGGGTCAGTGGCCCTTTAAGAATCACACCTTTGTGAAGACCACGAAACTCTCATAAAGCTGTGTAGTCTGGTAGTATGTACCAGCAGTGTGAAGTAACGTCCGTACCATTGACATCTACCTACTAAACCAGGCGGCATCAGATTCCGCGAAAGCGGAATCTTTAATTTCCCTCGAGGGTGGCTTTTCTATGTCGTAATTTACGACGCTTGCAAAATGTCAGACTGGTGTCGATGGTAGGATGACTGCTGAGCGATGAGTTGCAAAAGATTACGAAGGAAGCTGTCGTGGCCAAATTGTGCGCGCTGTCTCTGGATTGACGTGGAAGGACTTAAAAGAATTCACTAACAACTTCAGCCGGGATAGTCCGTGCTTCGGCCGAGATTCGAACAGGACATTTCCCGACTACAAGAAAAGCGTTGCCTCGACACCAGCTTCCTTGGTCGGGGATTAGTTACGGTCTCCGGACCGTTAAACACGGAAGTGATGAAGATAGCCAGTTGCTGTATTCTAGATCCCCAGACTTTGACGCACGTGCCGTCCTCGAAGCTGCTTGTGTCGTTGTTGTCCTGTGCGGCACCTGCCGTCCACTTTCCCTCGAGTAGCAGCATTAGCAGCAATGTGCGATTCAACTAACGCAATAATGTCCCAGTGGCGGCTGTGGTCGGAACCAACACCTGTATGGAGGTTTGCGAGAAACATTCTACGCGCTTGTCTGTATGTAGTATTGAGGAAGTCTCATTTCATCTTCTCACCAGAGCACTCTATCCTGACTACGGTTTATCGTGTTATAATCGAGTATGTTAATTCAGTGGCAGTCCTTGACTCATCTTTGTATGTAGAGGTACTCGCTTCACCATTATTATAACAGGTTTTATGCGATTTGTTGCTCCTTTCAGACGAATTTTGGGTTTATGATTAACATTCTTTTCATTTCTTTATTTCGCCTTACAAATCTTCTCGTCCCCTTCCGGATACAGGCTGTCGTAGTGTAACAGTTGATATAGTGATGTTAAATAACAGACTGTACAGAGCAGCTCTTTACTTAACTGCTTTAAGAATTAGGCCCATAAGAACATCTTTCGTTACAACCTCGAGCGTCCAACTTGCGCTGCGTAACGAATTAGCTATCCCATTAACCGTCTCCGTAGAGCGAAGCCCCTGAGAATATCACAGTCGCTCGGTGGGTCAAGACATTTCTCGCCTTTCATTGAACCCGAAATTTCAAGAGCGAGTACTGGACCCTACCCTGAGCCACTCGCGTTCAGTGCACATCCAGTTTGAGATTATTATCCATCTCCGACTGTGTCTTCCAAATGGTTTCTTCCTTCTCTTCCCTTCAGGTTTTACGGCCAAAATTTTCTGTGCATCTGTTTTTCCCATTCAGTGTTACTTGCCCTATGCTCCCGTGTCTCTCACTCTCTCACACCCCCCTCCACACACACACACACACACACACACACACATATAATATATATATATATATATATATATATCACAACTTTTGCGTATGTAGCGTTCTTTAGAGACGTAATTATTCGCGAATGTTGTCAGGAGCAAGACTGAATGAAGAGTTTAAATGTTGGCGCTGCCGAGATTTAGTAAATGTAGTTTGTGCCGCTCCGCCACTGCAGATAGATAAAACACTTGCCGCTCAGTGTAATCGAGAGCAGATCTGTGCCAAAGTCACATCCGCACAGGAACACGTGATGGTTTATTGGAGCGACTGTTGCTGTGCGAGGACATGGTGACCAATCCGATTTCTGTTTACTACGATCTAGTGTGAAATCGCTGTTACGCAATCTGCAGCGAGATAAACATCTTGATGTGGTACGCATGTTACGTAAGCATGTACTTTGCCCAGACTCTGGAATTTCAGTTCCACTGCAGTTATTTGGTTTTAATTAAAGCAGTACTGCCAGCGGTGGAATGGCTTTGCAGAAGTAGGTAGACGCCCCAGATCAGTAAACGCCCGGGAGAGTGACGGCTACGAAAAGGAAAATTTTATAGTGCAGCCAACAACGTACGTAATTTTTTAATCACAAGTACATTTGCAGATTAATGCCTACATGTTTCGGCGCCATGGACATACTTGGGGAAACCACTTTACATACTATTGGAAGGAATCTGAGGCTAATATTCTTTTATATTACAATCAAACTGAAAGATAGTATCATGATGTTCATGTAAAGATGTTAATTGTTTATTATATAGACCAACAAATGTGCAATATATTAACAGTGACGTCTGTATTGTAAAGTACTCCTACATGTTCCGGTGCATTTACATAATCTTCAGGGAATCTCTTCTCATATATGCAAAAGTTACAAAAGCAATAAAAATTGGTACTGGAAGCTCCCACACATAGGGATATTACCCACAAGACATTTCCAGATTTTATCGATTGTATATACAGCTACCAAATCTTAAAAAAAAAAAAAAACATCGTTGTACTGCAAGTATAACAACTTGATACGATTTACGACGTTTTAAAGATTATAATCTATCGATTATGTACAACAATCACCTATGTAAACATTTTAACCTACTAATTTTATTGATTGCGTAACTTAATATATATAAGAAGAGACTCTCTGAAGATGATGTAAATACATCGAAACATGTAGCAGTACTGCACGATACAGACATTATTGTTAATATATTGTGCATTTGTTGGTCTAAATAATTATACGAAATGCATAATACAACATCAAGATATTAATTGTTAGTCTAAAATCAATAAATTTTACTAAAATGATCTATTGCTTGACATATGTCGTAATATAAAGGTGTTCCATATTGTGTCTTATTTACCAGTCACATAACTACCTTTTTTTGTCCTTTATTGGGCAGCATTTCCATGCATTGTGCAGATACCATCCTCTTGCATGCACTGATTAGTCGTAAGTATGGCATCTGTCCCATTCATACACTCAAAAAATGTCCTGAATTCAGTTGACACATCCTTTTTTGTAGTATGTTAAAACGTTAGTGGAGTGAAGTACGCGATAAACGTGTATTACAAAATTATTATAGTGCAGGTTACCGATTTCGTTCTTACATATATTATTGCTCGCAAAGACAGTTATGACGCCTTAAGGCACTGTAAACAGCTTCGTTACAAGTTTCGTTCTGGAAGTTAGTAGACACTGTCTACCCGGTTGTACGCCCATTTCGTAGTAGCCTATTGCCAGCGCGTAATTATCAGCGTCGTACTCAACAAAATAAAAGTTTAGTACTCAGGGTGCAACACACGCTGACCAGCTGAGCCGTCTGATTTGTGTTCAGGGGCCTCACGGTTCGCATGTCAGCTGGGACGCCATCTGTTCTAATAGAGGTTAATCGTGGCTTTCCTCAGTCATTCCAAGCGAATGTCGGGATGGTGTCTTGACCGCTTTGTACCCTCTCCTTGTCAGTTAATTAGTCTTTAATGCTGCCACCAGTCGACGCTGTGTAATACAAGCTACTCACAACATCGCTAAATACTTTAGACCAAAAATAAATGAGCGCCAGGTTTTCTTTTACGGTCGGATAGAGTTTTATCCCGTTTTTAGGCGCTTTCTCAAAATTGCGAAAATAAGCTTCGTAATGTCCGTACGCGTGGAACAGCTCGGCTGCCACTCAACGGACAAACATAAACTTCGACTTTTGAGTACTTTTCGGAAGTCTGGAGAAATTTCAGGTTTCATTAATAACGGGAATTTAAATCTTCGTAGTTGCACCGTGCATGTTGATAGTATGAAGTCCTTTATTTGTCCAACTAATGCGCACAAATTATTATAAAATTGTTAAACAGTTAAAATCGCTTAAAAATATAATAGTTGCTCCAACGTGTTTCGGTTTACATAAACCATCAGGGAGCTCTCAGCCTGTGCTTCGCTAAAGCTACAGTGTTGTAACTTTAGCGAAGCACAGGCTGAGAGCTCCCTGATGATGGTTTATGTAAATCGAAACATGTTGGAGCAATTATTATATTTTTAAATGATTTTAACTCATTAACAATTTTATAATAATTTGTGTGCATTAGTTGAATAAATAAAGGACTTAACTGGAATGTACTTGAAGACCTTTGAACATTAATGATAATATGTCACTGAATTCTTCTTGAAATGAGAAAATTTTCAGACAAACGTTATAGAGAAAACTAAAACACATTTTATGTTCAGTAATTTTTTTTTTAAATCGTGCCGGTTGTGAGATAATGTGGAAAAATATTGTACAGCCGGACAGGCCACAGATGACAGTATAATTCGGCGCATGCGCTTTGCATGCTGGATGACTAAGGCTAAAAACACAAACTCGGAATATGTGATATTTATTGTTGTTACTCGGCAAAAATGGTTACGCGGACACGCCAAGTTGTTACGTTATACGTCACATTGCCTGTCTTGTTCAACTTATTACCCATTGTATACACAAAAGAACGGAAACAGCACGTATCTAAAATGTGTGTTCCATTTGAGATTCGAAGCTTTCACAACTGTGAAAATTGAGATTGTCTTGCTGGTGACTCTTGTGAACTTTCGTAGGCGATTTGACTGGCGTTTCGAAGCAGCGTGGCCCCTCTGCCTTACTGAACAGGCCAGACGATATCACAATCTGAAGATTTCCATTTGTTTCATTCTTCTGTCCCTTTTTCTCGTTTAGTTGCACATCTGTTGGCTTTCTAACTAAATTTATGTGTTTCATAAATGTTTTATTTGTTATATTGTATTATTTGCTGGTCTTAACCTTAATATTATAGAGAAACGAATACTTTTTTCGGTTGGTCAACTGGTGAGATATTCCACTGCATTGAATATGAAACGATCCGTATTTGTTCCGCATATTATTTTATGTATGCCTACACACCGTATTGCAAATGCTTTGAATTAAAGTCGTAGACCGTGATTAGCTTTGTTTTAGGCGCCTTCGCAAAACAGTTACGAAAAGCGACCATTAGTCTCTCGCGTCTGGTTATCGGCATGCCAATGGACTGATTGTCGTGAAATTGTGTATTTGGGAATATTTACTAAATCTGTAGGACATATATGAGTTTGGTTAAAGTCGGACAAAACTAACGGACACTTTACGTGAAGACTTGCGTGTAATTATGATGAAATCTGACCGTTTACGAGGTAAGTCGAAAAACTACATTGACGATCCTAATGTAATCTGACGCAGCGTGTATGCGAGTTACGTGCCTGCTAATTAGGGCAGAAATTCAATAACGGCCATAATATTTAGTATTTATTGCCTTTTTTCTCTATTATAATTACATAATGCGGCCCCACATTAATGAAATTTGTTGTGGTGTGACGTAATAATCCAGTGGCGTAGTGATGTCGTCTTGTTGCTGCGTCACGTTTCTGTGCAGTCATCAGTTGTTTTTTCTTGCGATTTAAATGATTCGTAATCAAGGGAAATAAGAAAACGTGCTTTTATATAAATATTTACAATCTGTCGCTTATATCTGGGAATGCGAAATAGGGCATATAGATGGATATTTGGTGTACATACCAATTGTGTATGAAATTTTATGTTTTGCTGACCGTGCATCCTGGTATAACTGTGGGTAAATTACCAACTTCATGCACAATTACGTAGTGTAAAAGATTTTTTATTGTAATCCTCTACATGTTTCGAGCAACACTGTGCTCATCATCAGGAGGTCGAATTGTATTAATACAGCATCTGGTATAGTACTGTCAGTAGGTGACCGTCCGGTGTATGAATACATTTCGACCTCCTGATGATAAGCACAGTGATGCTCGAAACATGTAGAGGATTGCAATAATAAATCGTTTTATACAATGTAATTGTGCATGAAGTTGGTCATTTACCCAGAGTTGTGTACGAAATGTCGTTTGTAAGTCAGAAATTACGAAATATTTCGTTGGTTTAAACTGTGAGTTTATGTGTATCCGATAAATTGAACGTAGGCAAAATCATCGTAGACATATAACAAGCTCTTCAAAGAAATATAACAGCAGACCCTATTAGTAGTAATAACATGCTATAACGTACCAACAATTGTGAACAACAATAAAAAGTGTGATCCCAGTGGATTAAATGGTGTAACTGTCTGAGAGGATTCTAGGATACAAGATCGGAACGATCCGAACAAGTGAATAAAGGTTGACCAACTAGATGACACTTGCTTTATTATATATTGCTCAACATGTTTCAGACGTTAATACGTCCATCTTCAGGAGCTAGCGAGTACTTGTTGTGTTGTGTAGGCTGACTT